>ERZ808051.1201-NODE-1201-length-18688-cov-4.405137_pt1 | contig 18688 bp, 12 predicted proteins | sample MGYA00380199_ERZ808051 | MGnify/ENA primary metagenome ERZ808051 (study PRJEB31490, sample SAMN06133391) | mouse gut metagenome | isolation source: J11 | host: mice | place: China: Chengdu | collected 2015-05 ...
CTCAAAGAACGGAAAGCCCGCCAGTATGGTCTGTTTGGCCGTGGAAGAGCGGTAGGAGATAAACTGTCCCGCAGCGGCAGCCAGCGTCTGCGCCGTCTCGTCCCCAAAGCCGGCCTTTTCCCGCAGCGCCTTTCTGTACCGCCTCACCTCTTCCATCATCTCCCGGGGCCCGGAGAGTTTGGGCATCATCCCATACACCATCTGCAGGCTGCCTGCGCTCTCCGCCGCCACGCGGACCGAGATCTTGTGGTTCACCGCGGTGCGGCCTTTCTCCCGCCTCCCGTCGCACTCGTCATAGGCGTAGTGCAGGCCGTCCCGAAAGGTCAGGGGCAGTTCGCACAGGCTCCCGTCCGTCCAGAAGTGCAGCGTCTGTCCGTTGGAGCTGATCTTGCCCTCCTCCAGGACAAACTCCTGCTCCTCGCTAAGCAGCGCGCCCTTGGGCACGAATTCCAGATGGGGATAGACTTCCAGAACCGCCTCTTCTCCCGAGCGGTTCCGGATTTCATAGGTGATTCCCACGGAGTTCTCCCCCTGGGCCAGCACCATGGTCCGGACGATCTCGATGCCCTTTACCAGGTAGGTCCACTGGGGATAGTCCTCATAGGTGAACTTTGTCTGATACAGATATCCCTGCTCTTTGGTCCTGTCCAGGTAGTCCTGGCTGGAGATGCACACCGCCTCTTCCCCGACGGAGAGGATCTCCTCCAGTCTGTGAATCATATTGTAGCGATGGTTGGGGGAATGTACGCAGGCCATCAGCACCGCATGGTCGTTCCTCCCGCAGGAGCCAATCATGGTGAGCGACGAAAAACCGCCCAGACCATTCGTCATCAAAAAACAGTTTTCCTCGCCGCGCTCAAAAGTCTTCCAGTCCTGTTTTCCATACACGAATTTCATCCAAGTTCCCTCCGCTCTATTGTTCTGCTGCCGCCTCCGAAGCCTTTTCTTTTATAACCGTGGTTGTCTTCTTCCCCGGGACCTCGCTCTTCTCTTTTTTCTCTTTTTTATCTTGTGTCTCTTTCTTTTCTTTTTCTTTCGCCTCTTCCTCTTTCTTTTCTTTCACTCTCTTCTCTTCCAGCTCTTTCAGGGCGAGCCTCTCGGCCTGCTCCTCTTTCAGTCGAAGCTGCTCCTCCTCGGGAAGCCTGCTGCTGATTCTGGTAATCCGGTAAATCTTTTCGATTGCGGCCTTATCCAGCAGATCCGCGGCCATCCGCCACTCCCAGTTCCCGCCCAAAGTGGAGGGATGATTGATCCTGGCGTCGGCGTCCAGTCCCAGGTAATCCTGAACAGGCGTGATACAGGTGTTTGCCGAGCTCATCATGGCCAGGCGCACAAAATCCCAGTATTTCTCGTCATCCGGCGTGGACGCATTGTCCATGTATTCCGCCGCGAACGCTTTTGACTCCTCGTCCAGCCCCTTGTACCACTGGACCAGAGTCTCGTTGTCGTGGGTTCCGGTGTATACTACGCAGTTGCGGTCATAGCTGTGGGGCAGATAGTCCGTCTCCTCCCTGGGATCAAAAGCGAATTCCAGCACTTTCATGCCCGGATACCCGCTGTCTTTCAAGAGCTGTACCACCGTAGGCGTCAGGAAGCCCAGATCCTCCGCGATGATCCGCTTGTCTCCCAGCCTGCTTCGGAGCACTTTGAACAGCTCCATCCCGGGGCCTTTCTCCCAATGGCCGGTCACGGCCGTCTCCTCCCCGTAGGGAATGCTGTAGTACTCGTCGAACCCGCGGAAATGATCGATCCGCACCACATCGTAAAGCTTGAAGCAGTGTTCGATTCTGCGGCACCACCAGCCGAAGCCGGTCTGTCTGTGGTAATCCCATTTGTACAGCGGATTCCCCCACAGCTGCCCTGTGGCGGAAAAGGCGTCGGGCGGACAGCCCGCCACGGCCAGGGGCCTGAAGTCCCCGTCGAACTGGAACATCTCCGGATTCGCCCAGGCATCCGCCGAGTCGTAGGCCACATAGATGGGGATATCCCCAATGATCTCAATGCCGTTTTCGTTGGCATAGGTTTTCAGCTTCTCCCACTGGACATGGAACTGGTACTGGAGATATTTATAGAATTCCACGTCAAAGTAGCACTCTCTCCGATAGTAATCCATAGCATTGGACCAGCGCTTTCTGATGTCCTCCGCCCACTCCTCCCAGGCGGCTCCGTCAAAGCGTTTCTTCACGGCCATAAAGAGCGCGTAGTCCTCCAGCCAATACGCATTCTCCTGCACAAAGCGGACAAAATCCGGATTCTGGGCGATATTGCTGCGCTCATAGGCCAGATGCAGCAGTGGAAAGCGCTCTATGTAGATCTTGCCGTAGTCAATCCGCGCCGGATCGTCGCCGAAGTCACACGCCTCGCATTCCTCCTTGGTCAGCACGCCCTCTTCAATCAGTTCTTCCAGATCGATGAAATACGGATTCCCCGCAAAGGAAGAAAAGGACTGATAGGGGGAGTCCCCGTAGCTGGTGGGAGAAAGCGGCAGAATCTGCCAATAGCTCTGGCCCGCCTCTTTCAGCCTGTCAATAAAATCATACGCCTCTTTGGAAAAACAGCCGATGCCGTACTTCGACGGCAGACTGGCAACCGGAAGCAATATTCCGCTCGCTCTCTTCATACCCATACCTCCTGTCCGCTCTAACGGACACCTTTTATTATTGAAAAGGAGCTCCGGCATTCCGACACCGGCGTACATCCCCCTCTTATCCCGGGCATCTGTGCCCAAACATCATCCCGCTGCGGGCCGGCACCCTGACCGAATGATCCTCGATCCGGGCCTGCTTCCTGCAGTCTGTCTCCAGGCCGTCCGCCAGCACCTCCCACAGCCCGCCTCCGGCCTCTTTGGGCAGCGGCGTCCGGCACGCCCTGGCGGAAGCGTTATAGACAATGAACACTTCGTCCCACTCGCACGCTCCCTCAGACCTGTTGTCCAGCAGAAAGGACACCACGCCCTTTCTATGGACACTGCCGCAGGTAATCCTCCGGCCGGCCTCCGGCGATTTGTCGCACAGGCCGGGCAGGCGCTTCCGCAGCCGTATCAGTCCCTTGTAATATTCCACCAGGTCCCCGTACTCCACCGTCCTGTGCCATCTGATCATATTCAATTCCGGTGATGAGGAGTAACTGTTGTCCTCCCCCTGCTTTGACCGTCCGAATTCCTCCCCCGCCTGCAGGAACAGATTCCCCTGGCAGGTAAAGTAGATGAAAGCGGCCAGCTTGTTGGCTTCCAGCACATCCTCATACATTTTATCAAAATCAGCCTCCTGGGGATGCATGGAAATCACCAGCTTATCCCACAGGGTGAAATTGTCATGGGCCGACACATAGTTCACAATCTGGCGGCAGCTTTTGGGCAGGAAGCAGGCTCCTCCCAGGCGCCATCCGGCCGCTGCCTGGAGAATGGACTGCTCCAGGCCTTTGCCTCCGTTGACAAAGCCCGGCTCCTCCCCCCGGAATACGCTGCCCTTGATGGCATCCCTGGTGTCGTCGCTGAAGATGGCAATATAGTCCTCCAGATATCCGGCATTCTGCTTTTCGGCAGCCATGGTGCCCTCCTCCAGGGGGGAGAAGTCCGCGCTCCAGGGCTCTCCGTACAGCATCTTCTCGCCGGGCCCGAACTGATCCTCCAGTTCCCTGCAGATTCGGTTCATCAGCTCCACGGTGAGCAGTCCCATCAGGTCGAAGCGAAATCCGTCTATATGGTATTCTTTCGCCCAGTACATCACGGAATCCGCGATATAATTGTCCACCATGGACCGGCCCGCCGCCACATCGTTTCCGCAGGCGGAGCCGTTGGACAGGCTGCCGTCCTCCAGATAACGGTAATAGTAATCCGGCACCATTCTCTGAAACCAGGAGTCCTCCCTGTGCGTATGATTATACACCACATCCATCACAACACGCATGCCGTTTTCATGGAATGCCTGTATCATTTCCTTGCACTCCCGGATCCGGATCAGCCCGTCCGCGGCATCCGTGGCGTAAGATCCCTCTGGCACATTATAATTTTTCGGATCATATCCCCAGTTAAACTGTCCCTCGTCCCCGGCTTCATCTACGGATCCGTAATCAAAAAAAGGCAGCAGATGCACATGGGTAACACCCAGGCTCTTGAGATATTCCATGCAGGTGGGATAGCTTCCTCCTGTCCCCCTTACGGTAAATGCCTTGTATTTCCCCCGGTACTCCTCCGGAATGCCGCTGTCTCTGTCATAGGAAAAGTCCTTAATATGCAGTTCGTAGATGATCTGCTCCCCGCAAAGTTTTGGCGCTCTGTCCTCCCGAAATCCCGGCGGATCCGTCAGCCGCAGGTCCGCCACCATACTTCTGTCCCCATTGCAGCCGCAGCCCACAGCGTAAGGGTCCCCGGTGGGGACGTCTCTCCCCTCTATTCTTACCACATAATCATAGTACATGCCGTGCAGGCTCTCCTCAAACTCCAGGCTCCATACGCCCTTTTCCCCGGCCTGCATCTCCTGTCTCAGACAGCTTTCCGAAACACCGTCCCTGTAGAGCCGCAGCTCAACCCGCTCCGCCAGAGGACTCCACACCTTGAATACCGTCCTGCCCTCCCTGCAGACCGCTCCTAAATCCTTTCCGTCGTATCGGAACTTTTCCTCAAATTCTTCACTGGCGAAAAAAGCCAGGCGTTTGGCAACATTCTCTTTCACTCTTACCTCCAGATGCCTAACCCTGAAGAATGCCCCCGCTTTGGGCACACTTCCCCTAATAAAAATGCCGCTGCAATGGGGCGGGAGGTATGTCTCGGAATCTCCCGTCCGCCATGAATGTCCATTCATTCTCTGCAGCAGCACAATTATAGTTTACAACATGTTATGCGGGACTGTCAAGAAAAACCCCTTTCTCAGGGAATCCGTCAGCCCTTTACCGCGCCGGATACGCCTTCCACGTAGCAGCTCTGCGACAGCAGGAAGACAATGGCGATCGGAATGGAAATCAATACACAACCCGCGTAGAACTGGGTGTAATAGTAGTCCACGTACTCTTTCTCCAGCATGGTCCACAGGCCGATGGCGATGGTGTAGTACTTGGTATCGTTGCCCATGATAACCTTTGCGAAGATGTAGTCCACCCAGGGACCCATGAAAGAGGTCAACAGGGTGTAGGTGATGATGGGCTTCGACAGCGGGATGGTGATCCTGATAAAGGTATCCCATTTGGTGGCGCCGTCGATGTAGGCTGCCTCGTCAATGGACTTGGGTATGGTGTCAAAGAAGCCCTTTGCCATATAGAATCCCAGCCCCGCGCCTCCCGAGTACACCAGCACCAGCGACAACTGCTTGAGCACGCCCGTCTCCAGAAGTCCCAGGCCTTTCAGGATGTAGTACACTGCGATCATGGACATAAAGCCGGGGAACATGCCCAGTATCATGGCGATGTTCATGAAGTTCTTGCGCATCTTGAAGCGCAGGCGGCTCATGACGAACGACACGCACAGCACAAAGAATGCCGACAGCAGAGTGCTGAAAATCGCGATGATCAGCGTGTTGAAAAACCATCTGGTGAAGTCGATGTTGGTGCCTCCGGAAATCTTGCTGTTCACACCCATGACCAGCTCTTTGTAGTTGTTCAGGGTATACCCCTTGGGCATGATATAGGTTTTGTAGGAACCGCCCTCCTCACGAAAAGATGTCAATATGACGAACAGGATGGGCAGAACCCAGATAATGCTAAGTATCGTCAGCAGCACATAACAGCCTGCATTTGTGATTCTTCTCTTTAATCTCATTATTGGAACGCCCCCTCATCTTTGTAGGCACCTGTACGGTGATAGGTCAACAGTGACAGAGTCGCAAGGATGATAAATACCAGAATACCGATAACTGCGCCCAGGTTGTAGTCTTTCTGGGTGATGGTCAGCTTATAGAGCCAGGTCACCAGCAAGTCCGTCTTGCCTGCGTAATAGTACTCCAGCGAATCGGGGCCGCCGCCTGACAGCAGGAAGATTACGTTAAAGTTGTTGATATTGCCCGTAAAGGATGTGATCAGATTGGGCGTCATCACAAACAGCATGTAAGGCAGTGTAATCTTTCTGAAAATCACGGGAGCGCTGGCTCCGTCTATCTTCGCCGCCTCGTACAGATCCGCGGGGATATTTTGGAGAATACCCGTGGTGGACAGCATGGTAAAAGGTACGCCGATCCAGATGTTGATACAGATAATCGTAATCTTTGCCAGCAGAGGATCCGTGAAGAAAGGAATGGATTCCGTGGCCTCGATGATGCCGATTTCCCGCAGAAGCACGTTTACCGGTCCGTTGGCATTGAAGATGGTCCTCATGGTCAGCAGGGTGACGAACTGGGGCACCGCCACGGACAGCACGAACATAAATCTCCAGAAGCCCTTGCCCTTAGTGTCCTTGCGGTTGATCAGAAGCGCCAGCAGCAGTCCTAAGATGTAGCAGGTCACGGTAGCCGAAACCGCCCAGATCAGCGTCCATCCCAGCACGGGCCAGAATGTGGTGGCCAGAGAGCTGGTGGAAGCCACCAGAGACCGGAAATTCTCCAGACCTACCCAGGAGAACAGCGTCCCGGGGGGCTGATGCTCGTGGTCATAGCTGGTGAATGCAATCAGAATCATGAATACCAGCGGCACGATGGTGAAGACCAAGATGCCGATGATCGGAAGCGTCAGCAGGAATGCGTGCAGATTCTCCTCTTTCAGGGAGCGGATATCGTCCCGCAGAGTGGGAATATGCTGTCCTTTCGCTATGCGAACCTGGGTGCAGTACGCGCTCTTGGCGGACATACATGCCACAAAGACAATGGCCAGCGTCAGCACAATGGTGATAACGCCGTACAGCAGACAGAGCATGGAGTTGTCTCCCATGGAGTACTCGTAGATCCCCAACGCCTCGTTGTATACTTGTCCCTGTTCCACGGTGCCCAGGGTGATGAAATTTCCAATCGATCCGATCCCAAAGAAAATCATGTACAGCAGATACAGAATCTCAAGCGCCAGGAAAATCAATCCCCTCGCCACCTGCTTGTTCATTATGTTTCCAAGGCCAAAAACGAGGAATGAAAGTCTGGTGAGGGTATTGCCTTTCTGAAATACCTGAGATATGCTCTCGTCTCTGGGCCTGTCATATTTAAGCGGTGCTTTCTTCTTAAAAAGTCCCATCGGAAACCTCCTGATTCCAATTCTGCACCCGCCCACCCGGCATGAATTACAGTCTGCAGGTATGGGCGGGCGCTGTTTTCGGTTCTCTCCTAAATCCACTCTTCTATATTATTCGGCAGTCATAGACGACACGAAAGCATCCAGTTTCGCCTGGGCGTTGTCCTTGGTAATCTCGCCGCTTCTGATCTCGGTGGGGATGGCACCCGCATAGGACCAGTATCTGGCGCTGAACGTGCTGTTTACAGGCTGTGCCACGCTGGCATTGTTGGACTCTTCGATCAGCACCTTTGCGATGGGGTCTGAGGTAACTTTCTCATTCTGGCCTGCCGCTTTGTTGGCGGGAACCTGCTGGGACAGTTCGTAGCGCAGAAGCTGATTCTCCTCGTTTCCGATGAACGCCGCGAACGCAACCGCTGCAGCCATGTTCTTGGACTGTGCATTTACGCCGATGGCCTTGGAGCCGTAGAAACCAAGCAGCTGATGATCCGTGCCGTCCGGATTGAACGTGGGAATAACGGCCATTCCCAGATCGTCGCCCAGCACGCCGTGATACAGCTCATAGTTCCAGCTTCCGTCAAACCATGCGCCCAGTCTGTGGCTCTCGATGAGCTCGCTTACCGTGATCTCGCCGTCAAACGCACATTTCGGATTGTTGATCAGGTCGATGAGGTAATTGGTAACGGCAAGGCCCGTAGCGTTGTTCCAGTCCACACCTGCGGAAAGGTCGCTGCCGTCGGGTCCGAAGATGCTGCAGCCTGCGCCGTAGTAATAGCATCCCAATTTCCAGCCGCCTGAAGATTCAAAATAGAAGTTATACACATCGTCTGCCGTAGCCTTGGCCATAATGCCCTCCAGGCTCTTGATGTCATTCTCATCCAGCAGAGTCTTGTCATAATACATGAAGAATGTATTGTGGGTGAAAGGAATTCCGTAGACTTTGTCGTCGATCATTACCGTATCCACAACCGCCTCAGCCATGTCGTTCCTGACCATCTCCTCAGTGGAGCCGCCCAGCTGAGCGATGGCACCTGCCTCCACAAGGGGTGGAAGCTGATCGTTGGCAAACAGGAATACGTCCGCAGCGTTGCCTACATCCTTGAGCACTTCATCCTGGCACTTGTCCTCGCCCACCACTTCGGTGGTCCAGGTGATATTGTACTCGGGATGCTCTGCGGCGAAAGCCTCCTGCATCTTGGTCATAGCGCCGCTGTCGATCTGGTTCTGAGGGCACCATACTTTCAGGGCAATGTCCTGTGTCTCACCGGAAGCCGCCCCCCCCTGACGCGTTTTCGCCGCCCTGAGAAGCGTTTTCGCCGCCCTGAGACGCATTTTCGCCGCCCTGAGACGCATTTTCGCCGCCCTGAGACGCCTGGGAATCATTTCCCCCGTTTCCGCATCCTGCCAGAAGCGATACGCTCATAGCCGCTGCCAGCAATGTGGCAAAAATCTTTTTCTTTTTCATTTTAAAAGTCCTCCTTTTAGAAATTTTGCTTTTAGAAACTTTTAATGGTTTCTTTAAATTTCGTTGATAGAAAAATATCATATTTTTAGAATTGCGTCAAGCCTCTGTTTGTGCAGGTTTTCCGCATTATTAGACATTTTATTTATGCGTTTATGCAGTTTGCATGGGTTTTCGAAATTATTCCCGAAACAAATTCCCGAAACTATTTTTTATTAGTTTCGTTTCCAATTCTTTTTATCATCAGTATATTAGCGAAAAAGCGAACCAAGAAACATTATATTTTCTGATTTTATCCGTATTATGAACTTAATAAAAATATTTCACAAACGAAATATCATACTTTGTCTTTCCTTAAAGTTTCGCAGACACTCTTGTTTTTCAAACGCTGTCTTGCTATAATCTAGGTATCTGGACATAAAATCATTGTCATTTTTCACAAAAATTTTTACGGGAGGATTTCCTGATGGCTACGATAAACGACATTGCCGCAAAGCTGGGAATTTCCAAGAGCACAGTCTCAAAAGGGCTGAACAATGCCAAAGATGTCAGCGAGGAAATGCGCAAAAAGATTTTGGAGACCGCGGTGGAACTGGGCTATACCAACAAGCGTCTCCAAAAGGAGAGAAAAGCCCTGTGCATTTTAGTAGAGAATATGGACTTTCAGACTCCGAATCAGTTCGGACATGACATTATCCTGGGCTTCCGGCAAATGGCGGAACCGGAGGGCTGGACGGTAGACGTCATCCCCATAGACATAGAATTCCAGCGGGGCACCCCCTACGGCGTGTTCATGATAGAACACGGCTATCAGGGCTCTTTTATCCTGGGCCTGACCCTCCTGGACCCCTGGATGAAAGAGTTTCGTACATCCAAAACTCCCGCCGTCCTCTACGACAATTACATCAAGGAGAACCCCCACATAGCCTCCGTGGGCTGCGACAGCCAGGAGGGCTTTGAACTGGCGGTCAAGCACCTGACCTCCCTGGGGCACACAAAAATAGGCCTCCTCTCCGGCCCTCTGGAATCTTACATCCTGAAAGCCAGATACAACGCCTATCTGAGCGCCATGGAGAAATACGGTCTGGAAATCAACGAAAATTATATCGGCCTGGGCTATTATGTGAACGATTCCACCCGCAAATATATCCCGAAGCTCATGGAACAGGGCGTCACTGCCATCCTGTTCTCCCACGACATCCGCGCCATCTCGGCCATGACGGAATGCGAGGACCGGGAAATCCGTATCCCTCAGGACGTGAGCATCATAGGTTTCGACGACCTGCCCATGACCGCCCACACCCAGCCGCCCCTGACCACCATCCGCCAGGACCGACTGGCCCTGGGCAAATGCGGCTTCTACGCCCTGTCCTGCCTGCTGAACCGCGTGGCCATAGGCTCCATCCAGCTGCGGGCCACCCTGATCGTCAGAGACTCCACAGGCCCGGCCCCGGCCCAAGCCTGGATAGCTGCCCACCCCCAGAAAGCCCAGGCCCCAAGCCAAGGAAATCCAGCCCTCCCGACCTCCCAGGCAAGCCCCAAGCCCCCTGCCCCCAAAATCCACTGAAACACCCTGCAAAAGTCTGACCCAAACCAAAAGGGCGGGAACAGAGACACAAATCAGCACAAAGAAAAATCGGTGCAAGACCGGAAGAATGCCCCGCACTCCGGGGCATTCTTCCGCGCGGGACCGGCGAACCAAGCGAACTTGTTCGCTCGTGAGCCTAGAAGTTCTTAGGCTACGTCCTTTGTAGCCTTAGAACTTCTTCCCGCGCTTTTACCAAATGAATATCTCTTTCCCATTCAGTTTCATCAAAGCCTCCAGGAAATAATAGTCCCCGTAAATAATGGAAAATTCATGTTCCCTGTCATGGTAGGCCGCCGTACACTTTTCCAGCAGATTGTCCTCCATCTCGTTCCAGCGCACCCTGTCCTCAGCCAGCGCCCCCAGCATCTTAAGCGCCGCCTCCAGATAAATCCTGCTCTGCCTGCCCTCTGTTAGCTTCGCCAGCTCGATCAGGCCGCAGGAGGCAATGGCCGCCGCCGTGGAATCCTCCAGCGCCACATCCACGGGCTGTCTGAAGTCCACCGGGATAAAGCCGCTCTCGGGGATATTGGCGATAAAGTAATTGGCCACCCGCTCCGCAGTCTCCAAAAACGCCGGATCCTTGGTATGCAGATAGCTTAAGGTAAAGCCGTACAGCGCCCAGCTCTGGCCCCTGGTCCAGGAAGACCCCTCTCCATAGCCCTGTCCGCCGTAGCTTCTCACCATTTCACCGGTCTCCAAGTCGAACTCCACGATATGGTTGACGGAGCCGTCTCCCCGGACAAAGCTTTTGCCTGCGGTATTGGCATGGCTCACGGCGATCTGGGAGAACCTGGGATCGCCGGTCTCCTCGCTGGCCCAGTACAAGAGAGGCAGATTCATCATGCAGTCAATGATGGCCCAGCCCCTGTGATCCTCGGTGCCCCAATCGTTCCAGGCCCGTATGAAGTTCCCCCGGTTGTTGAAGCGCCCGGCCAGATTTCCGGCGGCAAGCAGGGCTCTGTTCTTAGAGGCGGGATTCTTGGTCATGCGGTAATCAGCCACAGCCGTGGGCAGCCACTTGAAGCCGTTATCGTGGTCAAGCTTCCCATAGTCCATCAGACACGCGTCCAGCTTCCGCTCATTGTCTTCGGCAATTTCTTTGTAGATTTCCTCTCCGGTCAGCGCATACATCTGCCACATCATGCCGCCCCAGAAGCCGTTGGTCCACCAGCCGATTTCCCTTTCGCCGGACTTGTCGTCATGAACGCCGTGCATTGTGGTGTAGGGAATCTTGTCCTTTGACCGCTCCGCCACCTTTTCCAGCTTGCGGGCCACCCTGTCCAGGGTCTCCAGAGCCCATGCCTGTTCCTTTTCGTTTAGATGCATTCTCTCTCCTCCTTTTTCGGCCGTATAGCGGCAGCACAGAAGCCGATGCCTCTCCGCGCGCCTTTGCCTGTTTTTCCTACTGTAAATTCCGGCGGTCTGCAGTATAACGCTTTACGCGCATTGCCCTCTGCCAGCCTGCCCTGCTGCCGGAATCCCCTGCAAACTATCAGCAGATGATCAGCGAATTTCCAGCAGTTCGAAAGCTCTCTGCATGTACCTGTTCTGATCGGTGAGCCTCCAGATCAGGCCTGAGCGGTAGTTCTCAATCATCAGCAGACTGACGCCCTTGTCAATGCCGATATATCTGTCCGAGAACCAGGCCGGCTCCACATCCAGGTTATAGGCGTCCAGGAATCCATACTTTCCCTGAAGCTGCGGTATGGACGCATAATGCCGCGCCGCGCTCTCCGCCTCCCCCGGGCAAAAGGGCATGGAGCCAATGGCGCCGCAGGGAGGAATGGTTCCGTCCGCTTCGTTTTTGTCATTGCCCACACAGGGAAGCGCCCCCTGAGCCCCGGAATAGCCGTGGGGCGTCATGCACGCGGTCATGCCCCAGGCGTCTGCGCCGTATGTTTTCTTCTGTCCCGGGTTGTCGATACAGTACTGCCTGGCTGCTTTTACAGCCCGCCTGGAATTCTCGTACCAGTCGATGCCCCTGCGGTCCCGCTTCCCCTGCAGGTTTAGAAAGGCGTGGGAAAACTGATAGACAAACAGGCCGCCGCAGTAGCTGTGGTAGATCAGTCCGCTGTCCTTATATACATCGCAGAACAGAGGACAGTCATAAAATAGGGAGGGAGGCACCGGATGCTCCGGCGCGGCCACCCCCAGAAAATACATGATAAACTGTTCCGCATAGTGGTCCCAGTGCCCGAAATGCCCCTCTTTCTCATTGTAGCCCATATAATACTGGTTCAGCCTCGGATCCCGGTACCAGTCCCAGTCCACCTCCCCATACAGCTCCTCCCAGAGCCTCATGCACTCCCCGCCGAAGTACTCCCCTGCCGCCATGGCGCCCATGAGAAGCAGCGCCGTATCGATGACGGACAATTCGCAGCCGCCGTATCTGGATGCATCCTCCATATGCAGGAAATGATAAAAAAACCCGTGGACCCTTTCCGCCCGTTCTTTCATGGTGACAAGGGTGCCCACAGCCCGCCTTTCCGCCTCCTGTCTGCTCACATATCCCCTGTGCGCGCCTATAGCCAGCCCGGCCAGCCCGTATCCCACAGAGGCCACGGAGCACATATCCCGCTTCACATCATTGTCCCTGATCAGTCCGTAACTCTTCCCGGATTCACTGACCTCATTCCAGAAGAACCCGAAGCACTTTCTCTCCTCTTCCTCCAGAATCTTGCTTACTTTTCTGTCTTCCTTATACTGTTCCATTATCCCTCCGGCCCGCTCATACCGCAAGCCACAATCAATCTCTTTTCTTTCCGCATATCCTCAGTCCGTGCCTGTCATGCTTTCACACAAGCCCGGTTCCCAAACCCGTTTCCCCTTATTCAATCATTTCTGTCCGTATATATACTCCGTGTTGGCGGGCTTTGTCAGACCCTGGCTTTGATGCAGCTCTCCCTCTGAATCAGGGAGGTGGGCAGCAGGATACGCCTGCTCGCCTCTCCTTTCATCATTCCCAAAAGAGTCTGCGCCGCGATCTCCCCCAGTTCGCACAGAGGACGGTGCACAGTAGTCAGGCGGGGCGTCATGACCGCGCTTTTCTCGATATCATCCACGCCAATGACAGAAATATCTTCCGGCACCCGAAGTTTCAGCTCCTGCAAAGCCCTGATGCATCCGATGGCCATCTCGTCGTTAAACGCAAAGACAACTTCCGGGCGATTCCCTCCTTTGATGAACTCCGCGGTTCTATGGTAAGCCGTCTCCTCCTGCCAGTCGCCCTCAATACACCATCCGGACGGGCAGTCCAGCCCAAAGGTCTCCACAGCCTGGCGAAAGCCCGCCATTCTGCGCTCACCGTCAAATCCCTTTCCCACCAGGCAGGCCACCCTTTTCAAATTCAGGCTGTTGATATACTCTCCCGCCCGAAAGGCGCTGTCCTCATTATCAATCAGTACCGTAGAAACAAACGGCGCTTCCAGTTCCCGATCCAGAACCACCACCGGACACTGGGCGCTTGCCAGCAGACTGATCACATCGTTTGGTATCTTCTCCGCGAAAATGATGGCTCCGTCCACCATCCTTTCCAAAAGGAGCCTGCTGATATGGGTAATGTCCTGCATGGGCCCGCATTTTGCCGCGATCATTTCCTGTCCGTGCCGGTCCATCTCGCTCTCAATCCCCCGCATCACCTCGCCGTATACCACGCCGTACAGGGAATTGGCAAAATACCCGATAAAACCGTTTTTCCGGTTCTTCAGGCTTTTTGCCATCCCGTTTGGCACATAGCCCAGTTCTTTCACAATCTCCATAATCTTCTGTTTCTTCTCTTTACTTACAGGGCCTGTGTGATTCAGTGCGTAAGATACTGTGGAAATCGAAACCCCCGCCGCCTCTGCTACATCCTTGATCGTTACCGCCATCCTTTATCAGCGCATATCCTTACCGGGGCCGCAGCTGATCTCAAGGGTCTCCTCCCCGCACCTTGCGTCCCTCAGGCTATAGATATACGTTTTCTCCTCCTTCTCCTCTATTCTGCAGTCATCCCCCGAAATGCCCAGCCCCGTCCCCTCCAGGACGATGACATCCTCTCTCTGGGACAGCCGGAAAGTCAGTTTTCCCGGCCCTGCCTCCAGAATCTCTGCGGTAGAATACAGAATCTTCACGCCTTCTATTTTCAGACAAAGGGGCAACAACAATCCTTCCCGGGCTCCCAGCCGGATTTTTCTGCTTTCAAATAATGCTTCTCCATTATACCAGATTCCACATTCTTTTGCAAAAAAATCCAGATTCAGAATATGGAGATACTTTTCCCCTCTCTCGTTCCCATTGATGTCCAGGAAGACACCGCCGTATTCCGCATCCTCGGAAAGTCTGCAGGATGCCCCCAGATATTCCATCAGCCGCCGGATGCCCGGCCGGTTTCCGATATAGGGGGCGGAGAGAATGGCTGTCTTCCCTTTTCCGGTCTTTTTGATCAGGCCGCAGGCGCCGCCGTCCACAGCCGCCCGCAGGAACACTTCCGCTCCCTCCGCCGTGAAAGTCTCGGCCTCTCCCACGCGCACCTCCGCGTACTCTCCCCAGATGCCCTCCGGCTGCACGCTAAGGCTGGGAAGCTTTCCCTCGTCCAGTTCTGTCGCCACATGGATGCCGGTTCTGTCCGCCAGGATCCTGCAGGGTCTCCCCTCCATGTCCATCACGGGCATGCGCCCGCACAGAAGCAGGCTCCCGCCATTCTCCGCAAAGTCCGCCAGCCTCTTTTGGACTTTTTCGTCCATGTAGTCCGCGCTGAACAGGAACAGAACCCCCTTTTCCTCCGTCCAGTCTCCGTCCTCCTGCAGGTTTACGCCGCCGAAAGCATAGTGGTTTTGCAAGAGCATTTTGGTAAAGGTGTTCCATCCGCTGCCGATCCTGCGCCTTGAAAGCTCCTCCACCATAGCCTTTTCCCGCCCGGAGCCGGGATAACAGTATTCCGTCATAAAGTAATCGGGGATAAATCCCACCCGCACATTGTCCCGCTCTTCTCTCATGTCCCCCAGGAAGCTGCTGCCGGCCAGCAGCACTCTGGCATTCCTGCGGATTCTGTCATAGGTATAGCTCAGCTTTCCCTCCGGGTTCACGGGAGCCGTGAACCCGTGCCTCTCCCCGGTGATGGCAATCCGGTTGTTGCCGTCTTTCCTGGGCTTTTTTAACAGCATATTCCTGCCCCCGGTAAAGAGATAATGGTTGATAAGGCGGTTTCCCTGGGCGATGCACATTCTGGCGGTAAAGTCGGCGTCCGCTATGTCCAGTCTTCCGTTGCCGCTTTCATCATAGTCCGCCTCCCCGCTCTGGAATTCAAAGCTGGCCAGGGGCATGTTCTGTCTGTTCACCGCCTCCATATAGCAGTGAATCAGATATAAATCCTGCACATTTTCCAGGCGCAGCCCGGACAGATAGATATCAGAGCCTGCCCAGAAGCTGTCCGACTGTCCGTAGGCCTCCATCAGCTGGCTGATCCCCACAGGGAAAGTATACCCGCGTCCTCCGCCGGTTCCGTGGATATTGATCAGGAAAGGAATGTCCCTGACTCCGTATTTTTCCGCCATATCCTTGAGCGCCGCCGCATATTCCGCGTATCTGCGGCGCATATAATGCCCCAGATCCCTGTGGAGTTCTAAGGCATAGCCCTCCCCGGGCTGCTCATAGGCCTTTCTCCTGGCGTCAGGCAGTCCGTTCCGGAAAGGATAACGCCTTTCCAGCTCCTCTTCCCCCCAATTCTTTCGCAGCCAGTCCTCAAATCCTGCCACAGTCACATCGGTGAGATCCGGCGTGTTGGAGACCCAGGACAGCATCCCGATCTCATTGTCCAGCTGACAGGCAATCACGTTTCCGCCCTTTGTGATCAGATGCCTCTCCAGGACAGGCATGATCTTTGCATACCATTTATCCACACAGGCCAGAAAATCCGGCGCCAGATAATCCAGGGTCTTGGTGGGAGCCGTCCGGTGGTCCCACCCGGTGGGAACCAGCCCGGGATACCGCTCGGCCACCCAGTAGGGAATCCCCTCATTCTTCATTTCCGCCATGATAAAGGGGCCGGGCCTGCCGATAAAGTACAGGCCGTTGTCCCGGCAGAGCCGGATAAATTCCTCCACATCCAGATTCTCCCGATCCTGCCCGAAATCAAAGATTCCCTCCTCTTCCTCGTGGCACAGCCACGGAATGTAGGAAGCCACCGCGTTCAGGCCCGCCTCCTTTAGCTTTGACAGCCGATCCTGCCATTCCTCTTTTTTCAGTCTGTAATAATGCACTTCGCCGGAGATGATGATCTCCGGCGTGCCGTTTATGAATACTTTTCCGTCCCTTACTTCAATGCTGCCCATACACACTCCTCTATATACTATTCTCCTGTAATACCCGTTTTCTCGATTCCCTCAATAAACTGCCTCTGGGCGCAGAAGTACAGAAGCAACAGCGGCAGCATGATCAGGAAAGTACCCGCCATCTGGACGGCTTCATTGGCCGTCACTCCCGTCCCGGCCTCTGAGGCGCTGATCATCTTATTGAAAGTCTCCACAAAGTTTTCAAGCTTCATCGGCAGCGTCTTGATATTCGCGCCGAAATACAGAGAACCCAGATAGGTTTCGTTCCAGTACCAGACCACCGACAGCAGAAAGCTGATCAGGAAGCCCGGTTTTGCCACGGGAACGGCTATCTTCGTAAAAATCACAATCTGGTTTGCGCCGTCAATCTCAGCCGCCTCCGTGAGGGAAACCGGCATCTGCTGGAAAAAGAGAACGAAGATCAGCACGAAAATCGCGCTCTTCATGCCCTGGCCGAACACCGCCGGCAGCAGATAGGCTTTCAGGCTGTAGAGAATCCCCAGGTTCCGGTACATCAGAAACTGCGGGATCATGGTAATCTGTGAGGGAATGATAAAGGTGGCCAGAATCAGCCCGAACAGGATATTCTTCCCCCTGAACTTATACCTGGCGATTCCGTAGCCTGTCAGCGCGCACACCAAAGTCTGCAGCAGAGCCGGAAGCACGCTGACATAGATGGTGGTCACAAGCGTACTCCCGTATCCCAGGACCTCCATGGCCCGGGTGAAATTTGAAACCTCAAAGCCGTAGGGCACCCAGCTGACCAAAGGATTCACCAGATCGTCCGAGGTCATGAAGCTCATGCTGATCATCTTCAGCAGCGGATAGAGAAATACGAATCCCGTAATGCACAGGAAAACGTATAAAGCTATTTTGGTGCCTATCCTGACCACATTGTGCCTGTCAGGCCGAAATGTTATCCCTGACTTTCTTTTTGCCTTGCTCAATCCTACACCTCCTACTAATCACGGTACCTTTTGCTCTCCCGGTACAGCTTCTTTAAGTTCCTGTCCTGGGCTTTCTTCAGCCTGCGCGCACGTTTCAGTTCCAGCTTGGCCGCTTTTGTGCTCCCGTATACGGCCTCCTTGCGGGGTCCGTAGAGCAGCATGAAGAACCCGATCACCAACAGCAGCACCACGAAGTAGATCCATGCCTGAGCGGAAGAATAGCCCAGCCCCAGGCTGGTCTGGAACATATTGCCCTGGATGGTGGTGATGACCTCATTGGTATCAAAGGTGGATATGGTCACAATGGTATATATGATGCAGATCACGATCATGCTGCGCAGATTGGGAAGCGTTACTTTCCAGAAGCATTCCCAGCCGGAAGCGCCATCCATATACGCCGCCTCATACATAGGCTTGTCGATCTTCTGTAAAGCGGACAAAAGCAGCAGAATCTGCACCCCCGAGAACCAAAGGGTCATCACAAAGGAATCAATCAATGTCTTCAGCAATCCCCCCGCCGTCTCCGGCAGCATGGCAAGGACACTCATAATGACCGTGTTGGTGTCCGCCCCCTGGATGGCCATCATGCCCATGTCAATAAATTTGTCAATGATGGGCCCGCTGATAATGATTACCGGCAGGAAGAACAGGGTCCTGAATATCCCTCTTCCACGGATCTCCTTGCTTAATATCAGCGCCACGGCAATAGCAAAAACGATCACGATAGGCACCTGCAGGACAATCTCCCCCACATAATTCAGGAGGATCTTGGGAAAGGTCACGTCTCCCAGAAAAGCTTTCCGGTAATTGTCAATCCCTACCGGCTCCGTGACCAGCCCCGTGGCGGAGATCACCACGGAATCAAAACTCATTTTCAATGTACTTGCAATCGGATACAGGGTAAACACCGCAAATCCGATCAGCCAGGGAACCTCGCACAGCCATCCGCGAATGTTGTTCCTTGTGCTTCTGGAAATTCTACCTTTACTCATACCCCAACTCCTATCTGGCCGCGGCAGCGGTATTCACCAAATAGCTTTCCCCGCCCACAGTCACGCCATCGCCGGTCCAGTCCGTCTTCCCATAGTTCACATAGATACTGACACCATTGTCATAATCCACCCGCACCACATCCTCAGCCAGCACCACACGATCCTCCATGCACGCTCCCGACACGCTCCCAAGACCCTCTTTGATCTCCCCGTATTCCCGAATGATGGAATCTTTCCACACCGCA
>ERZ808051.1202-NODE-1202-length-18678-cov-8.037364_pt1 | contig 18678 bp, 13 predicted proteins | sample MGYA00380199_ERZ808051 | MGnify/ENA primary metagenome ERZ808051 (study PRJEB31490, sample SAMN06133391) | mouse gut metagenome | isolation source: J11 | host: mice | place: China: Chengdu | collected 2015-05 ...
TTAGGAGGTGCCATTATGGCAAAGAAAGTAGAAGGATACATTAAGTTACAGATCCCTGCTGGTAAAGCTACACCAGCGCCGCCGGTTGGTCCCGCACTTGGACAGCACGGTGTAAACATCGTTGAATTTACAAAACAGTTCAACGCCAGAACAGCCGATAAAGGTGATGTAATCATCCCGGTTGTTATTACAGTTTATGCAGACAGAAGTTTTAGTTTCGTTACAAAGACTCCCCCTGCAGCAGTTCTTTTGAAGAAAGCATGCAATATCAAATCCGGTTCCGCAGTACCGAATAAGACTAAGGTAGCTACGATTTCCAAAGCGAAATTGCAGGAAATCGCAGAGTTGAAAATGCCTGATTTGAATGCAGCAAGCGTTGAGGCTGCTATGAGCATGATAGCCGGAACTGCAAGAAGCATGGGTATCACAGTAGAAGAGTAATGGAGGATTTGACATGAAACATGGTAAAAAGTATGCAGAAGCGGCTAAGCTCGTAGATCGTGCTACTCTGTACGATACGGCTGACGCGATTGCTTTAGTGAAGAAGACAGCAACAGCGAAATTCGATGAGACTGTAGAGGTTCATATCAGAACAGGTTGTGACGGACGTCACGCTGAACAGCAGGTTCGTGGCGCGGTTGTATTACCTAACGGAACAGGTAAAACAGTGAAAGTATTAGTATTTGCCAAAGGTGATAAATTGAATGAGGCTGAGGCGGCAGGCGCAGATCATGTAGGCGGCGAAGAGTTGATTCCTAAGATTCAGAACGAAGGATGGCTTGATTTCGACGTAGTGGTAGCTACGCCTGACATGATGGGTGTTGTAGGACGTCTCGGTAAGGTTCTTGGTCCGAAAGGATTAATGCCTAACCCGAAGGCAGGCACGGTAACGATGGACGTGACCAAGGCTGTCAATGATATCAAAGCAGGTAAGATTGAGTACAGACTGGATAAGGCGAACATCATCCATGTTCCGGTAGGAAAAGTTTCTTTTGATGAGTCTAAATTGCAGGAGAACTTTGATGCGTTGATGGAAGCGATCGTGAAGGCAAGACCGTCAGCACTGAAAGGTCAGTACCTGAGAAGCATCACACTGGCAACTACAATGGGACCGGGTGTGAAGATTAATACAGCAAAATATTAAACAATTGAGAGCTTCCTGTTGTAAATAGCAGGAAGCTTTTGTATATGACGGAAGAAGGCAAAGGAGGTCGTGTCTTGGGTGTGATAAAGGAAATGAAAAAGATTGTATTGGTATTTTTGAGTGGGGGGGGGGTATGGGCTTCATTTTACTGTTTCTTGCGTATATGATTCCCACAGAACCGATGATAGAGAATGCGAGGGCATCTATTGATATTTTTAAAATCGAAGGTGCATTTGCACAAAACATTCACGGATATCAATCGACTACATTGGATAATTATACGGATGCGCTTATGTTAAGGCATGCGCTTTATAACGGAGAAGAATCTGTTCTGCAAAAATCCATGCGTGTATACTGTTATGGTTATAAGGATGGTGAGACAACAGATTCCGCGCAACGTCTGATTGACTGGCTGGAGGGCAGAGAGGGATATGAGAGGACGGATTATGCAAGGTATTGGCACGGATATCTGACGGTATTAAAACCGCTGCTATATTTGTTTGACTATGGTGACATCAGGGGGATTTTGAAATTCACCGGATTGGCACTGCTTATCTGGATATGTGTTTTCTTGGAAAAAATACATATGTCGCGTTTTATACCGGCTTTTGTTGCAGCAATGGCATGTATGGAATTTCACACGATAGGAATGTCTATGCAGTACACATGGGTTTTTATCATTTCTATGTCTTTTTCAATCTATATTTTAAAGAAAACGCAGGGTATAAAGAAGAAACAGGTGACAAGCCTGCTCTTTTTGGTAATCGGAATGACAACAAGTTATTTTGATTTTTTGACGTACCCGCTTTTTACACTTGGCATTCCACTGTTATTTTGGACTATTTGCATGAAGGGAACAGAGAATGAAGCGCGCCTTCTGCTTCTGGCGGTTAAGAATTCTATATACTGGGCGATGGGGTATGTCGGTATGTGGGTGGAAAAATGGATTTTGTGTACGATTCTGACGGGAGAAAATCTGTTTGCAGATGCGGTGCATTCTGTTATGATCCGGTCAGGGAGCAACGTGTCAGGTAAAAACATCGGCTATTGGGATGTTGTATACAAAAATATTATGGTCATCGCTAAATATCCGTATGCGCTGGCTGTTCTGGTGGCAGCCGTTATTATATTTTTTGTGTGCGGCACGAAGTGCACAAGCGGATTTTCAAAAGAGGCGTTTCTAACGTATCTATATATAGGGGCGCTGCCATTTGGCTGGTATATGATCAGTGTTAACCATTCTTATATTCACTCATTTATGACATATAAGTCTTTGAGTATCACTGTTTTTGCACTGTTGTGTGCATGGGGTGAAATGAAGTGCCTGATAAAGGCACAAATTAAGACTGATTGATAAAATTTTGAAGAGAACCCAAATTGCACAGTTTTCTTTTTGTGCTATAATAAGTGCATGGGTAAAAGAAGGAAAAAATATCAAAAACAAAGAAAACAAAATAGAGTCAATATCAGGCGGAGTTTCCTGCGCCCCTTTTTCGTTACGTTCTGTGTGGTAATGGCGGCGGGCATTTCGGCGCTTGCCGCGTTTCGATGGATTATGGAACCGGCGGCGCCGCGGAATAATCATTTCCAATTGACAGCCGAGCGGGTGGTGAATGGAAATGCGGTGACGGAAAAAACGCAGATTGACGAGATTATGAATGCCAATGACAAGTATGCGGATGTGCTGAACGACCCGGATTATATGGTGGAAAATAATATTTATGCCAAGGACGCAGTCAGTCCGGATCAGGTTACGATCACTTTTGCGGGCGACATTTTATTTGATGAAAACTATGCTATTATGGGAAAAGTGAGCGGTAACGGAAATATTGCAAACGGCATCGTCCCGAGTCTGCTCACGGAAATGAAAAGCGCCGACATCATGATGCTCAATAATGAGTTCCCGTATTCTGACAGGGGAACTCCGCTGGAAGATAAGAAATTCACATTCCGGGCAAAACCGACATCAGTGTCATTCCTGAACGATATGGGTGTGGATATCGTATCGCTTGCCAATAACCATGCGTACGATTATGGCGAGGCGGCGTTCCTAGACACGATGGAGACACTGGAAAATGCGGGGATTACCTACGTCGGTGCGGGGCGTAATTTACAAGAAGCGCGAAGACCGGTTTACTATATTATCAACAATATGAAGATCGCCATCGTGGCGGCGACGCAGATTGAGAAACTGGATCAGCCGGATACGAAAGGCGCGACGGACTCTTCGGCAGGCGTGTTCCGTTGCTGGAATGGGGATAATCTGCTGGAGACGGTCAAAGAAGCCAAGGCAAACAGTGATTTCGTGATTGTGTATCTGCATTGGGGCAACGAAAATGAGACGCCGATCGACTGGGCGCAGGAGAAACAGGCGCCGGAGGTAGTGGAGGCAGGAGCGGACCTCGTCATCGGGGCGCATCCGCACTGCTTACAGAAAATCGACGTCATACAGGGTGTGCCGGTGATGTACAGTCTCGGCAATTTCTGGTTTAATTCGAAGACAATCGATACAGGGATGATTAAGATTACCTTAGACGAAAGCGGGCTGCAAAGCTATCAGTTTATTCCTTGTATACAGACCGGCAGCCAGACGATGCTTCTGCAGGGAGAAGAGAAAAAGAGGGTCATTGATTATATGCAAAGCTTGTCTGGCGGAGTGCATATTGACGAGGAAGGATATGTAACATGGTGACAGTGCGTTTTCCGGTATAGAGGAAATTCATCTGTGTGAAACTTTTTCGGGTGCTGATTCGTATTAGTTATAGATAGGCAGAATCGGGCCGGCAGTATTGAGGGAAAACGACGAAAAGCCTTGTTAAGACGATAGCGCAGAGGGAGGAAGCAGGCATGGGAATCCGTACGAATATGATGGGAAGCGGTTATATAACGGAGAATTATTACAGGGATTATACACGCAAGAGAGGAGACGCAGGCACGCCGGTCAATGGAGCGGACGCGTTAATGCCGGGAGTGGACCAGAAAGCAGAGGATGCGGTAAAGGGGACCGATACATCGTCAAACCAGACGGACGCGTCGAAAGAAGCGGAAGGGACGGAGGAGCCGAAGTCATACAGAGAGCAGCTTTTTGAGAAGATGGAAGAAATGGCGAAGAATATCAAGAATGGTACGATTCAGCCGAAATTCCAGATTGGTGCGCAGGAATATACGATTAAAGAGTGGGAGAAGCTTCTGGAGAAGTTTGATGCGGCGGAAGATGCACTGCGTGAAGAAGTGGAAGCCCACATTGAGGAAATTAAGAAACAAGCAGAAGAGGAAGCAGCCAAGAGGGCGGTTATGTTCGGAATGCCGGAACCGGCAAAAATGACAGATACATCAGAAACTGTGGAGGAATCTTCTGAAAAGGCGTCCGGAACCAAAGGAATGACAACTGTGTCAGAAATTGCAGCGGGAAAAACAGACGTGGAAGAGAGCGACGATACGGATGATACGGATGCCGTTGCGCTGCTCACTGATGAAGTAACAAAATGTGCTGTTCCTACTGATGACCCCAAGAAGAAACATTGGTATATCACTTGTTATGGGCAGGACGGCATTTCCTGCAAGGAAGCCTACTATGACGGAACGAGATGGGTGAACAAAGATTTGTGGAGTTTTTCTTATACGGAGGAAGGGCAGTACGAGAAAGTCATGGCATTTCTGCAGCGCTTCCCACAGGATGCGAATCTACGGTTCGCGTCGCAAGAGGATTTCTGGAAGGATTTCCTTGCAGGAGAGATTGATGAGGAAGATTTCATTACCTTCTTTGAAACGACAAAGGACGGGGTGCCGGAATATACATATGAAAAGGACGGCTCCACGTATTTTGACAGAGAGAAGGCTAAATATGCAAAGTATATGAGCGCCGAATATAGAAATGTCGTAAATTGAGACTTGACATTCTCAGACGGTATGTGCTATATTGTTCAAGGTTGTTATAACCATGCCGAAGACAGTAGGTGCCGTAACGACGGCGTAAGCGTATCGCCTACCGAGGAGAAGAGATGCTTTGATAGTGAATCCTTCCTGTCTTCAGGAAGGATTTTTTGATAGACAACTCCTTTCGGCGTAAAATCTATAAGGAGGTAAATGTAATGGCAAAAGTCGAACTGAAAAAACCTATTGTAGAAGAAATCGCGGCTTCCATCAAAGATGCACAGTCAGTTGTTCTTGTTGATTATCGTGGACTTACGGTAGAGCAGGACACAGAACTTCGTAAGCAGCTTCGTGAAGCAGGGATTACTTACAAGGTTTACAAAAACACAATGATGAATTTTGCATTCAAGGGTACGGATTTCGAGTCGCTGACTCCTTATCTGGAAGGACCCAGCGCAGTTGCTATTTCCACAGAGGATGCTACGGCGCCTGCGAGAGTGTTATGCAAATTCGCTAAGACAGCAAATGCGCTTGAGGTCAAGGGCGGTGTTGTGGAAGGTCTGGTTTATGATGCTAAGGGAATCGAGAACATTTCCAAGATTCCTTCAAGAGAAGAGTTACTGTCCAAGTTACTCGGAAGCATCCAGTCCCCGATTACCAATTTTGCTCGTGTTATGAATCAGTTAGCGGAAAAAGGCGGCGCATCCGAATGCGAAGCTCCTGCGGCTGAGGAAGCTCCGGCGGAGGCAGCGCCTGTAGAAGAAGCGGCGGCGCCCGTAGAGGAGACAGCGGCAGCAGAGACGCCCGCAGCTGAAGAAACACCGGCAGAATAAAAAATCGAGCTGCGCTCGATTGCGAGGTAATGAGATGCTGCGCATCTCGGCAAACTCGAAAAGGCGGAGAAATTTCTATATAATAAAAATTGAGTCACAATAAACAAAAATAACGGAGGTAAACAATAATGGCAAAATTATCTACTCAGGAATTGATTGACGCGATCAAAGAGCTGACAGTATTAGAATTAAATGATTTAGTTAAAGCATGTGAAGAAGAGTTCGGCGTATCTGCAGCAGCAGGTGTAGTCGTTGCAGCAGCAGGCGGTGACGCAGGCGCAGCGGCAGCTGAAGAGAAGACAGAGTTCGATGTTGAGCTGACAGAAGTTGGTCCTAACAAGGTTAAGGTTATCAAAGTCGTTCGTGAAGCAACAGGTCTTGGTCTGAAGGAAGCTAAAGACTTAGTAGATTCCGCTCCGAAGGTATTGAAAGAGGCTGCTTCTAAGGAAGAGGCTGATGATATCAAGGCTAAGTTAGAAGCTGAAGGCGCTAAGGTTACTTTGAAATAATCCGTTCGGATTCAATCATAAGTAAAAAAGACCGTTCATTGCAAACACATGACTGCAATGAACGGTTTTGTGCTTGCATTGATCTTAAACATCTGTTTTCTTTACGGACGCCGAACATAAGGCTGATTTTTAAGAAATATTCTGAAAATAATCGTTGACTCTCCCAAAAATTTGTAGTAGAATGGATAATGCACTATTGTGGTGTGGTATGCTTATTTGGATTATAATTTCCGACTGGTAAGCACTAAATCATAAAGAACGGGGTGAAATTGTCGATGGAAAAGAACAGGATTCGCAAAACTGCCGCCGGCAGAAATACGCGTATGACCTATGCACGACAGAAAGAAGTTCTGGAAATGCCAAATTTGATTGAGGTTCAGAAGAACTCATATCAATGGTTTCTGGACGAGGGCTTAAAGGAAGTTTTCGATGACATCTCTCCTATTTCAGACTACAGTGGACACTTGAGTCTGGAGTTCGTGGACTTCGAGTTATGCGAAGAAGATGTTAAGTATTCTATTGAAAAATGCAAGGAAAGAGATGCTACTTATGCAGCCCCCCTTAAGGTCAAAGTTCGTTTGATCAATAAGGAGAAGGATGAGATTACGGAACATGAGATTTTCATGGGTGATCTTCCGCTAATGACTGCTACGGGTACATTTGTCATCAACGGCGCGGAACGTGTTATCGTTAGCCAGTTGGTGCGTTCTCCGGGTATTTATTATGGAATCGGACATGACAAGATCGGTAAGAGATTGTTTTCTTCTACTGTTATCCCGAATCGTGGCGCATGGTTAGAGTATGAGACAGACTCTAATGATGTGTTCTATGTGCGCGTTGACAGAACAAGAAAAGTTCCGATTACCGTATTGATCCGTGCGCTTGGCGTCGGTTCCAATGACGAGATCAGGGAACTGTTCGGAGATGAGCCGAAGATTGAAGCCAGCTTTGCGAAAGATACTTCCGAGAATTATCAGGAAGGTCTGCTGGAATTATATAAGAAAATCCGTCCGGGTGAGCCTCTTAGCGTGGAGAGTGCCGAGAGTCTTATCACCTCTATGTTTTTTGACCCCAGAAGATATGATCTTGCAAAAGTCGGCAGATATAAATTTAATAAAAAGTTAATGTTCAAAAACAGAATCAGACATCACATTCTGGCTGAAGACGTAGTGGATACCCTGACGGGTGAAGTGATGGCAAAAGCAGGGGACAAAGTGTCGGCACAGTTGGCTGACGCGATTCAGAACGCTGCCATTCCTTTCGTATGGATTCAGACAGAAGAGAAAAATGTTAAAGTTCTCTCCAATATGATGGTAGATATTACTAATTTTGTGGAGTGCAACCCTAAAGAACTGGGTATTACAGAGTTGGTATATTATCCGGTATTACAGCAGATTCTGCAGGAGTACAGTGAAGATCCGGAAATGCTTGCGGAAGCAATTCAGAAGAATGTGCATGAATTGATTCCGAAACATATCACCAAGGAAGATATTCTTGCTTCTATTAACTACAACATCCATCTTGAGTATGGTATCGGTAATGACGATGATATTGACCATTTGGGCAACAGACGTATCCGTGCGGTTGGTGAATTGTTACAGAATCAGTACCGTATCGGTCTGTCCAGACTGGAGAGAGTGGTACGCGAGAGAATGACGACTCATGATGCTGAGGAGATTTCACCGCAGGTACTCATTAATATTAAGCCGGTACAAGCGGCTGTTAAGGAGTTCTTCGGTTCTTCACAGTTGTCACAGTTTATGGATCAGAATAACCCGCTTGGTGAGTTGACACACAAGAGACGTCTTTCTGCACTTGGACCGGGCGGTCTGTCAAGAGACAGAGCCGGATTCGAGGTTCGAGACGTACACTATACACATTACGGCAGAATGTGCCCGATTGAGACGCCGGAAGGTCCTAACATCGGTCTGATCAATTCGCTTGCATCCTATGCGAGAATTAACGAGTACGGTTTTGTTGAGGCGCCTTATCGTGAGATTGATAAGTTAGATCCGCAGAATCCGCGCGTTACGGACAGGGTTGTCTACATGACTGCCGATGAAGAGGATAATTATCATGTAGCGCAGGCATCTGCGCCTCTTGATGAGAACGGATATTTTAAACGTAACAATGTATCGGGTCGTTACAAGGAAGAGACACAGGAATACCCGAAGACAATGTTTGATTATATGGATGTATCTCCTAAGATGGTGTTCTCCGTAGCGACAGCGCTGATTCCGTTCCTGCAGAACGACGATGCGAACCGTGCGTTGATGGGATCCAACATGCAGAGACAGGCAGTGCCGCTTCTTTTCACGGAAGCGCCCGCAGTCGGAACGGGTATGGAGCCTAAGGCCGCCGTTGACTCAGGAGTCTGTGTAGTGGCAAAGAAGGCGGGTACGATTGACTATGTATCTTCCAACATCATCAGAATGACTTATGATGACGGCGAGAAGGATGAATATCATTTAACCAAATTCTCGAGAAGTAATCAGTCCAACTGCTACAATCAGAAACCTATCGTTTTTAAGGGTAATCATGTAGCGCAGGGAGAAGTGATTGCTGACGGTCCTTCTACGGACGGAGGCGAACTGGCGCTCGGCAAGAATCCGCTGATCGGTTTCATGACATGGGAAGGCTACAATTACGAGGATGCGGTACTTTTGAGTGAAAGACTGGTGCAGGAAGATGTCTATACTTCCGTGCATATTGAAGAATATGAGGCAGAAGCGCGCGACACGAAGTTAGGACCGGAAGAGATTACAAGAGACGTTCCGGGCGTCGGCGATGATGCGCTCAAAGATTTGGATGACAGAGGAATTATTCGTATCGGCGCAGAAGTCCGTGCCGGCGATATATTGGTCGGAAAGGTTACTCCGAAGGGAGAGACAGAGCTGACGGCAGAGGAAAGACTGTTACGTGCAATCTTCGGCGAGAAGGCGAGAGAAGTAAGAGACACTTCACTGAAAGTACCTCACGGAGAATACGGTATTGTTGTGGACGCCAAGGTGTTTACGAGAGAGAATGGCGACGAATTATCTCCGGGCGTCAATCAGGCGGTTCGTATTTATATCGCGCAGAAGAGAAAGATTTCAGTCGGCGATAAGATGGCCGGCCGTCACGGTAACAAGGGTGTTGTATCCCGCGTGCTTCCGGTGGAGGATATGCCTTATCTGCCTAACGGACGTCCGCTTGATATCGTGTTGAACCCGCTGGGCGTACCTTCACGTATGAATATCGGACAGGTGCTGGAGATTCATTTATCACTGGCGGCAAAAGCGTTGGGATTCAATGTGGCAACGCCGGTGTTTGACGGCGCTAAGGAAGGTGATATCACCGAGACGCTGGAACTGGCAAACGACTACGTCAATCTGGAATGGGAAGAGTTTGAGAAGAAGCATAAAGACGACTTGTCGGATGAGATTATGGAATATCTCTACGAGAACAGAGACCATCGTGAAGTGTGGAAGGGTGTGGAGATTTCCGGCGACGGTAAAGTGAAGCTGCGCGACGGTAGGACAGGCGAATATTTTGACTCACCGGTTACCATCGGACACATGCATTACCTGAAACTGCACCATCTGGTAGACGACAAGATTCATGCGCGTTCCACGGGACCTTATTCCTTAGTAACGCAGCAGCCACTGGGCGGTAAGGCACAGTTTGGCGGACAGCGTTTCGGAGAGATGGAGGTTTGGGCGCTGGAGGCTTACGGTGCTGCATACACATTACAGGAAATCCTTACAGTGAAGTCTGATGATGTGGTAGGACGTGTTAAGACTTATGAAGCGATCATCAAGGGTGACAATATTCCGGAACCCGGCGTGCCTGAATCCTTTAAGGTACTTCTTAAAGAATTACAGTCTCTCGGTCTGGATGTGAGAGTGCTTCGTGATGACCAGACAGAAGTAGAGATTATGGAAACAATCGATTACGGTGAGAATGATTACCGCTATGAAATCGAGGGTGATTCCAGAAACTATGATTACGAAAGAGATTCTCTTGGTTCCATGGGATATCAGAAGCAGGAATTCGACGAGGACAGCGGCGAACTGGTTACCAGCGATGATGAAGAAGAACTTGTCGAGGATGATTTGGAATTGGATGCTGATTTTGCAGAAGAGGACAAAGAGATTTTCTAAGACGTCATAGGACGCCACCTAAATATATAATCTGGAAGGAGCACGGTGATATAAGATGTCAGAAATGAAACAAGAAACTTATCAACCTATGACATTCGATGCCATTAAGATCGGATTGGCATCACCCGAGAAAATCAGAGAATGGTCGAGAGGCGAGGTGACGAAGCCGGAAACCATTAATTATAGAACATTAAAACCTGAGAAAGAAGGTCTGTTCTGTGAGAGAATCTTCGGACCCAGTAAAGACTGGGAATGCCACTGCGGCAAGTATAAGAAGATCAGATATAAGGGCGTAGTCTGCGACCGATGCGGCGTTGAAGTTACCAAAGCCAGCGTGCGTAGAGAGCGCATGGGACATATTGAACTGGCAGCGCCGGTGTCTCATATCTGGTATTTCAAAGGGATTCCCAGCCGTATGGGCCTGATCCTTGATCTGTCTCCGAGAGTGCTGGAGAAAGTATTGTACTTTGCTTCCTATATCGTGCTGGATGGCGGAGAAAGCGACCTTGAGTATAAGCAGGTTCTTTCCGAGAAAGAGTATCAGGACGCCAGAGAGGCATGGGGAAACAAGTTCCGTGTAGGCATGGGAGCCGAGGCGATCAAGGAACTTTTGCAGGCAATTGATTTAGAGGCAGAGGCTGTAGAGCTGAAAGAAGGACTGCGGGAGTCTACGGGACAGAAACGTGCACGTATTATCAAGAGGCTGGAAGTGGTAGAAGCTTTCAGAGAGTCCGGTAACCAGCCGGAGTGGATGATCATGGATGCGATTCCGGTTATCCCGCCAGATCTTCGTCCAATGGTTCAGCTGGACGGCGGTCGTTTTGCAACGAGCGACTTAAATGATTTATATAGAAGAATCATCAATAGAAATAACCGTCTGAAAAGACTGTTAGAACTTGGCGCGCCGGATATTATCGTCCGCAACGAGAAGAGAATGCTGCAAGAAGCAGTGGATGCTCTGATTGACAATGGAAGAAGAGGTCGTCCGGTAACGGGACCGGGTAACAGAGCGCTCAAATCTCTGTCAGATATGTTAAAAGGTAAGTCCGGTCGTTTCCGTCAGAATCTGCTTGGTAAGCGTGTAGACTATTCGGGACGTTCCGTTATCGTAGTAGGTCCGGAACTTAAGATTTACCAGTGCGGTCTGCCTAAAGAGATGGCGATCGAACTGTTTAAACCTTTTGTTATGAAAGAATTGGTGTCCAGAGGTATTTCCCAGAATATCAAGAACGCCAAGAAGCTTGTGGAGAGACTGGACACTCAGGTGTGGGATGTGCTTGAGGAAGTGATCAAAGAACATCCGGTTATGTTAAATCGTGCTCCTACACTGCACAGACTTGGTATTCAGGCGTTTGAGCCGATTCTGGTGGAAGGTAAGGCAATTAAGCTGCATCCGCTCGTATGTACCGCTTTTAATGCGGACTTCGACGGTGACCAGATGGCGGTTCATCTTCCGTTATCCGTGGAAGCGCAGGCAGAATGCCGATTCCTGCTTCTTTCACCGAATAACTTGTTGAAACCTTCCGATGGTGGTCCGGTAGCCGTTCCTTCACAGGATATGGTGCTTGGTATTTACTATCTGACACAGGAGAGACCGGGTGCGGTCGGAGAAGGCAAGTTCTTCAAGAATGTGAATGAAGCGATTCTGGCGTACGAGAACGGTGCATGTACGCTGCATACGAGAATTAATGTCAGAGTCACCAAAAAGACACCTGACGGTGAGACTGTTACCGGCAACGTGGAGTCTACGCTCGGAAGATTTCTGTTTAACGAAATTCTTCCGCAGGATTTAGGATATGTAGACAGAACGAATCCGGAAGATTTGCTCAAACTTGAAGTGGATTTCCACGTTGGCAAGAAGCAGTTAAAACAGATTTTGGAGAAGGTCATTAATATACACGGCGCTGTAAAGACGGCGGAAGTGCTTGACCTTATCAAATCGACAGGATATAAGTATTCGACCAGAGCGGCGATGACGGTATCTATTTCCGACATGACGGTGCCGGCGAAGAAAGAAGAGATGCTTGAAGCAGCTCAGGCTACGGTAGATAAGATTTCCGTGAACTTCAGACGTGGTCTGATTACCGAGGAAGAAAGATACCGTGCCGTTGTTGAGACATGGAATGAGACGGATAAGGAACTGACGGAAGTGCTTTTGTCCGGTCTGGATAAGTATAACAACATCTTTATGATGGCTGACTCCGGGGCCCGTGGTTCCAACCAGCAGATTAAGCAGCTGGCAGGTATGCGTGGATTGATGGCTGATACGACAGGTAGAACGATCGAGCTGCCAATCAAGTCAAACTTCCGTGAAGGTCTGGACGTATTGGAATACTTTATGTCTGCACACGGTGCACGTAAAGGTTTGTCCGATACAGCGCTGCGTACAGCCGATTCCGGTTATCTGACCAGACGTATGGTTGACGTATCTCAGGAACTTATTATCCGTGAGACAGACTGCTGCGAAGGCAAAGAAGAGATTCCGGGTATCGTTGTTAAGGCTTTTATGGATGGCAAAGAGACGATCGAAGGATTGAAAGACAGAATCACAGGACGTTTCTCGTGTGAAGATATCAAAGACAGAGACGGCAAGATGATCGTTAAGAGAAATCATATGATTACGCCTGCCCGCGCTGCAAGAATCTTGAGTGTTGGCGTTAATGAGAATGGCGAGCCGCTTGAGGAAGTAAAGATTCGTACGATATTGACATGTCGTTCCCACGTTGGAATCTGTGCAAAATGTTATGGTGCGAATATGGCGACAGGTGAAGCTGTACAGGTCGGCGAGGCAGTCGGTATCATTGCGGCACAATCCATCGGTGAGCCGGGTACACAGCTTACGATGCGTACTTTCCATACGGGCGGTGTTGCCGGCGACGACATCACACAGGGTCTTCCCCGTGTAGAGGAGCTTTTCGAGGCGCGTAAGCCGAAGGGTCTGGCAATTATTGCAGAGTTTGGCGGCGTAGCTACAATCAAAGATACAAAGAAAAAGAGAGAAGTCGTTATCACCAACGACGAGACAGGAGAGTCTAAGACGTACCTGATTTCTTACGGTTCCAGAATCAAGATTATGGATGGAGCCGTGCTGGAAGCGGGTGACGAACTGACAGAGGGTAGTGTTAATCCTCACGACCTGTTGAAGATTAAAGGTATTCGTGCGGTTCAGGATTATATGCTGCGCGAGGTACAAAGAGTATATCGCCTGCAGGGTGTTGATATTGCAGATAAGCATATCGAGGTAATCGTGCGCCAGATGCTTAAGAAGGTGCGCATAGAAAACAGCGGAGACACCGATTTCTTACCGGGAACACTGGTGGACGTTCTTGACTATGAAGATTTGAATGAAGAACTGGTGAAAGCAGGTAAAGAACCGGCTGAAGGAAAGCAGATTCTGCTTGGTATTACAAAGGCGGCTCTGGCAACAGATTCCTTCCTGTCGGCAGCGTCCTTCCAAGAGACAACGAAGGTATTGACTGAAGCTGCAATCAAAGGCAAAGTTGATTCGCTGATTGGTCTGAAAGAGAATGTTATCATCGGTAAGCTGATTCCGGCAGGAACGGGTATGAAGCGTTACAGAGATACGTCGCTCAGCACCGATGAGAATCTGTTGAGCAGGCTGGCAGCGGATGACGAGCTGAGTTTTGATGACGGATTCGGCGCTGATATGCAGGATGATGACCTTGATGAAGTGGACGAAATAGAAGAAATCGATGATATGGAAGATTTCGACGATGCGGATGACATCGATGATATCGAAGAAGAGACTGACGATATGCAGGAAGTCGAAATGGAAGTCGTTGAGTAATCCGTAAACAGAATAAAGTTCAGGTGTGTTTCCGTACGGAAATACTGAAAAAATGTATTGACAATGCATTCACGGGCAAGTATACTATCTTAGTGTGCACGTGAATGCATTTTTTTGTGTTGCATAGGAAAAAATGACCTGCAGGGCTAAGAAATGGCATTTACATGTTATACATTGTTATAAGGCATACAGTATATATCATAGGAGGTGAAAAGAATGCCAACATTTAACCAGTTAGTCAGAAAAGGACGTCAGACATCTGTAAAGAAGTCAACTGCACCTGCTTTGTTGAAAGGATGGAACTCCCTTCACAAGACAGCTATTGACACAGCTTCTCCGCAGAAGAGAGGTGTCTGCACCGCTGTTAAGACAGCAACTCCTAAGAAGCCTAACTCCGCACTCAGAAAGATCGCCAGAGTACGTCTTTCCAACGGAATCGAAGTTACAAGCTACATTCCGGGTGAAGGACATAACTTACAGGAGCATAGCGTTGTTTTGATCCGTGGCGGAAGAGTAAAGGACTTACCCGGTACAAGATACCACATTATCAGAGGTACTCTGGATACTGCGGGAGTCGCTAACAGAAAGCAGGCTCGTTCTAAGTACGGCGCTAAGAGACCGAAAGCTTCGAAGTAAGAGTCATAGGCTTTAGTACCACAAACAGAACTAATTTAGTGTTGGGATTCTTATGATAGATAAGAGGTTGAATACCGCACGAACACATTGAATTAGAGGACACATGTGAGTACCGTTGAGTTAAAATTATTTTTAAGGAGGGAAGAACCGTGCCACGTAAAGGACATATTGCAAAGAGAGATGTATTGGCAGATCCTTTATACGATAATAAGGTTGTCACAAAACTTATCAATAACATCATGTTAGACGGTAAGAAAGGTGTAGCCCAGAAGATTGTATACGGAGCATTTGCACGAGTAGAAGAGAAAGCCGGAAAACCGGCACTTGACGTATTTGAGGAGGCTATGAATAACATCATGCCCGTTCTTGAAGTTAAGGCAAGACGTATCGGTGGTGCTACCTATCAGGTACCTATCGAGGTTCGTCCGGACAGACGTCAGGCGCTTGGATTACGCTGGTTGGTAATGTTTTCTCGTAAGAGAGGCGAAAAGACCATGCAGGAAAGACTGGCAAATGAGATTTTAGATGCTGCAAACAACACAGGTGCAGCGGTTAAGAGAAAAGAAGATATGCACAAAATGGCAGAGGCAAACAAGGCGTTTGCGCACTACCGCTTTTAGTAATATAAGGAGGAAAAAACCTTGGCTGGAAGAGAATATCCGTTAGAGAGAACCAGAAATATAGGTATTATGGCTCATATCGATGCCGGTAAGACGACATTGACAGAGCGTATCTTATATTATACTGGCGTAAACTACAAGATCGGTGATACTCATGAAGGTACTGCTACCATGGACTGGATGGAGCAGGAGCAGGAAAGAGGTATTACGATCACATCAGCCGCTACGACATGCCACTGGACTTTGGAAGAGAACTGTAAGCCGAAGGAAGGCGCATTAGAGCATCGTATTAACATTATCGATACTCCCGGTCACGTCGACTTTACTGTAGAAGTTGAGCGTTCACTCCGTGTACTTGATGGCGCCGTAGGCGTATTTTGTGCAAAGGGTGGTGTTGAACCACAGTCAGAGAACGTATGGAGACAGGCTGATACCTACAATGTACCGAGAATGGCATTTATCAATAAGATGGATATCTTAGGCGCTAATTTCTACGGTGCGGTAGACCAGATCAGAAACAGATTAGGTAAAAACGCTATCATCCTTCAGCTGCCGATTGGCAAAGAGGATGATTTTCAGGGAATCATTGACTTGTTTGAGATGAAAGCCTATATCTATAATGATAATAAGGGCGAAGATATCACGATTACAGAGATTCCGGCAGATATGGCGGATGACGCTGCACTCTATCATGATGAATTGGTAGAGAAAGTCTGCGAGTTGGATGATGACCTTACAATGATGTATCTGGAAGGGGAAGAGCCTTCCGTGGAAGATATGAAGAAGGCGCTGCGTAAAGGTACATGCGAATGTACGGCAGTTCCCGTATGTTGTGGTTCCGCATATAGAAATAAAGGCGTTCAGAAGCTTCTGGATGCAATCTTAGAGTATATGCCGTCACCAACAGACATTCCCGCAATCAAGGGTGTTGATCCTGAAGGTAATGAGGTAGAGAGACATTCATCTGATGAAGAACCTTTCTCCGCATTGGCATTCAAGATTATGGCTGACCCGTTTGTAGGAAAACTTGCATTCTTCCGTGTGTATTCTGGTACAATGAACTCCGGTTCTTATGTACTCAATGCAACAAAAGATAAAAAAGAACGTGTAGGACGTATCCTGCAGATGCATGCAAATAAGAGAGCAGAACTTGATAAAGTATACTCGGGCGATATTGCTGCAGCAGTTGGATTTAAGCTTACAACAACCGGTGATACTATCTGTGATGAGCAGCATCCGGTTATCTTAGAGTCCATGGAATTCCCGGAGCCGGTTATCGAACTGGCAATCGAGCCGAAGACCAAGGCTGGTCAGGGCAAGATGGGCGAGGCGCTGGCAAAACTTGCAGAAGAAGATCCGACTTTCCGTGCTCATACAGATCAGGAAACTGGTCAGACAATCATTGCAGGTATGGGAGAGCTGCATTTGGAGATCATCGTAGACCGTCTGCTTCGTGAATACAAAGTAGAGGCAAATGTAGGCGCTCCGCAGGTTGCATATAAAGAAACATTTACGAAACCGATTGATCAGGAATACAAATATGCGAAGCAGTCCGGTGGTCGTGGACAGTATGGTCACTGTAAAGTTAAATTCGAGCCTATGGATCCGAACGGTGAAGAGACATTCAAGTTCGAGACCAGCGTAGTCGGCGGTGCGATTCCGAAGGAATATATCCCGGCAGTCGGCGAAGGTATCGAAGAAGCTTCCAAAGCAGGTATTCTGGGTGGATTCCCCGTACTTGGCGTTCATGCCAATGTATATGACGGTTCCTACCATGAAGTGGACTCCTCCGAAATGGCATTCCATATCGCAGGTTCCATGTGTTTCAAGGAAGCTATGAAGAAGGCAAATCCTGTGCTTCTTGAGCCTATCATGAAGGTTGAGGTTACAATGCCTGAAGAGTATATGGGTGATGTAATCGGCGATATCAATTCCCGTCGCGGACGTATCGAAGGTATGGAAGATATCGGCGGCGGCAAGATGGTAAAAGGTTATGTACCGCTTGCTGAGATGTTCGGTTATTCTACAGACTTGCGTTCCAAGACACAGGGACGTGGTAACTACTCTATGTTCTTCGAGAAATACGAGCAAGTACCGAAGAGTGTACAGGAAAAGGTTTTGGCAGCAAAAGCGAAATAATGCTTGAAAATCTTGGCAATCTTTAATATAATCAAAGATAGCTGATTGTAGAGAAACATTTTAAAAATTTATCTAGTTTTATAAGGAGGACTTTAGAAATGGCTAAAGCTAAGTTTGAAAGAAACAAACCACATTGTAATATCGGAACCATTGGTCACGTTGACCATGGTAAAACAACTTTGACAGCAGCAATTACAAAGGTACTTTCCGAGAGAGTTGCTGGTAACACAGCTACAGATTTCGAGAATATCGATAAGGCTCCGGAAGAGAGAGAAAGAGGTATCACAATTTCTACAGCTCACGTTGAGTATGAGACAGACAAGAGACATTACGCTCACGTTGACTGCCCTGGACATGCTGACTACGTTAAGAACATGATCACAGGTGCTGCACAGATGGATGGAGCTATCCTTGTTGTAGCTGCTACAGACGGCGTTATGGCTCAGACAAAAGAGCACATCCTTCTTTCTCGTCAGGTAGGCGTACCTTATATCGTAGTATTCATGAACAAATGCGATATGGTAGATGATCCTGAGTTACTTGAGTTAGTAGAGATGGAAATCACAGAGCAGTTAGAGGAATATGAATTCACAGACTGCCCGATCGTTAAAGGTTCCGCTTTGAAGGCTCTGGAAGATCCCAGCAGCGAGTGGGGCGACAAGATTATGGAACTCATGAGCACAGTTGATGAGTATATTCCGGATCCTCAGCGTGACACAGATAAGCCTTTCCTTATGCCTGTAGAGGACGTATTCTCTATTACAGGTCGTGGTACAGTTGCTACAGGTAGAGTAGAGCGTGGTGTTCTTCATATGTCTGATGAAGTTGAAATCATCGGTGTTAAGGAAGAGACACAGAAATCTGTTGTAACAGGTATCGAAATGTTCCGTAAGCTGTTGGATGAGGCACAGGCTGGTGATAACATCGGTGTTCTGCTTCGTGGTATCCAGAGAACAGATATCGAAAGAGGACAG
>ERZ808051.1203-NODE-1203-length-18673-cov-3.800817_pt1 | contig 18673 bp, 13 predicted proteins | sample MGYA00380199_ERZ808051 | MGnify/ENA primary metagenome ERZ808051 (study PRJEB31490, sample SAMN06133391) | mouse gut metagenome | isolation source: J11 | host: mice | place: China: Chengdu | collected 2015-05 ...
CAGTCAGGATAATATACTGATCTTTGTAGTAATTTTTCAATGAGACAAGGGCATCATAAAATTCATCTATCGTTGCGGGTATTTCGTCAACCCCTGCCTCACGCATCAAATCCTTCCTGACCGTAATAAACGGAATCTGCTTCGGATATTCATTCATAAACGGAATTCCATAAATCTGCCCCTGCTCATCCGAGAACGGCGCCCACATTTCTTTATCCTTCAATCCTGCCGTGATCTCTTTCCCATAAGCATCCAAAAGCTGATTCAGAGGCATCAACGCTCCCTGGGAAAAAAGCTTTTCGAACTGTCCCTGTGTGACCTTCAAAATATCGTATTTTACGCCGCCCGCCACATCTGCGATCAGCTTCTCGTCAGCGCCGTCTGAGGGAAGCATGGAGTAATTTACCTTATATCCGGTTTTTTCTTCAATCACGCCTGCCATCACATCCGTATTCGGATCAAAATCCAGACTGAATCCCAAAAACGACAATTCTACATTTCCCGGCCCTTTCAGCTCCGTGTCATTCTCCTGCTGCAGCTCATCCCCGGAGCTTGCCGCCTCTTCCTGGGACGGCTCCTTCCCGGACAAACTATCCTGCGCCTTGTCCCCCTGCGCCCCGTCTCCGCATCCTGTCAGCCAGACTGTCGCCATAACTGCACTCAGAAATAATCCTGCCAATCTTTTTTTCATGAAACCCTCCATTCTGCCGCCCGCAGCGGCCTCTTTTATACTTACCATCTTCTTAAACCACATGCCCTTCCAAACGCAGTCATCCCTTCACTGATCCGATTGTAATTCCGGAAATCAGGTATCTTGCCAAAAACGGATACAGAATTACAATCGGTATAACAGACATTAAAACCGCCGCTGATGTCATTCCCTGAGAGGTCAGATTTGCCGTTACCATCGTACCTCCGGCTATCTCCGAAAGAGTAGACTGAATATTCGCAATCAGATTTTTCAGATATACCTGCAGTGTCTGTTTTGATATGGATGTTGTATACAGCATTGCATGGAAATAATTATTCCAATAGCTCACCGCATAGAGTAACGTAACGGTTGCAATAACAGGCTTGGCCATGGGGCATACAATGGAAAACAATATCCTGAAATCTCCCGCACCGTCAGCACATGCCGACTCAATCACCTCATTCGGCAGTCCCTCAAAATAATTTTTGACCATAAACATATTAAACTGGATAATCGCAAACGGCAGAATCATGGCCCCATAGGTATCGATTAATCCCAGGGTTTTCACAACCATATACGCCGGTATCATTCCCCCGAAGAAAATCATGCTGAACACATACAAAAAAGTGAAAAACTTTCTTCCCTTAAATTCCGGTCTTGATAACGGATAAGCCGTGGTTATCGTAGTGATCACGCTGACCAGCGTTCCCAGCCCTGTGACGATCAGTGAGTTTTTCATTGCCGGAAAAAAGTTGGTTTTTGTCATAACATAAAAGATTGTCTCCAACTGAACCCCTGTAGGCCAGAAATAAACCTTTCCTGCCATCACGTCTCTGCCCGGACTTACCGCCTCACTGACCAGATTCAGACAGGGCATGACGACCAGAAAACACAAAAATCCCATCACTGTATAGGCCAATATTTTGATTGTTATCGTACTGTGGTCACGCCATTTTCTTTTTCTTTCTTTCCTCATATACTTTTCCCCATACCTGCCAAAAGCAATTCACCAAATGCTGCGCCCGGTCGTTTTTCGGCTGACCATATTAGCGCCTACAATCAATACAAACGCCACTATGGAATTAAACAGACTCATTGCGGAAGATAAAGAAAAATTCATCTGTCCAAGCCCGATTCGATAAACGTAAGTGTCAATAATGTCTGCGGTACTGTAAACTGCCGGATTATAAAATACAAGTATCTGTTCGAAACCGGCATTCAAAATATTCCCAACCCGCAAAATCAACATCAGAACAATTGTCGGCAGAAGTCCCGGCATGGTCACATGCCAAATCTGTTTCCATTTTCCCGCTCCGTCCATTTTAGCCGCTTCAAACAAGGTCGTATCAATTGCCGTAATTGCCGCCAGATAAATAATCGTATTATATCCTGTGTCCTTCCATCCCTCCGTAAAGACTAAAAGGCCGATAAATTTAACCGGATTTGTAAGAAAATCTATTTTTTCCGCTCCTACAGACACCAGCATGGAATTGATTATCCCATAAGACCCCATAATCGTGTAAAATATCCCATAAATGATTACCCATGACAAAAAATATGGAATATAAATGACTGTCTGAACAAATTTCCGGTAGGCATTTTTATGAATCTCATTCAGCAGTACAGCACAGATAATCGGAAGCGGAAATAAAAAAATAATTTTAAGCGTACTGATCACAAGCGTATTGCGCAGAACCGAAAAGAATTGAGCGCTGGAGAATAGCTGTTCGAAATACGCCGTTCCAATCCACGGGCTTTTTCCAATTGCATCAATCGGATTATCCCCGAGAAAAATATTATAGTCCCTGAACGCAATCTGTATCCCATATAACGGCAGCAGTTTATAAATGACCACAAACGAAAGGCCTGGAAGCAGCATAATGTACATTGCAGGATGCTGTTTTACATAAAGCCAGGTCTTTTGGCATTTTACACCGAATCCGATTCTTGCACCTTTCATAAGCAACTCTCTTTCTCTTTGTTTTAAGCTAAAAGCTCTGCTCCCTTTTCCTTAAGCGCCTCCTGAATATACTTTGCCTCCAGCCTTCTGGGAGTAACCCCCTGGCCGGCACAAAGCGCCGCCGCTATCCCCGCCGCCTCTCCTATTGCCATACAGATCGACATTACCCGATAGGACGCCATAGCCTCGTGAGTTCCTGAAATACATCTTCCGGCCAGAATAAGGTTATCTATCTTCTGCGGAATCAGACACCTCCACGGAATGTCATAGGGCTCCACTTTCTCCGCAATTCCATAGGCCTGACCGCCGCCCGTGGGATTGTGTATGTCAATTACAAAATGGGCTTTATGTACGACTACATCATCAAACGCTCTGGCCATACGCAGGTCTTCAATATTCAAAACATACTCACCCAGAAAACGTCTGCTTTCTCTGACTCCGAGCGTGGACTCCCCTGTCTTAATGCGGCATTGCTCATACCCCGGAACATACCTGCGCAGGAAATCCGTTATACTCAACATCTGATGCCGCAGCTCCTGTTCCGCCTTCAAGAGCTGTTTTCGATCCAGAGGATCAATATGATTCACCTGCGAAGTATTTACCAGCCTCTCTCCCAAATGGTCTGTGGCATATAGCCGGACGCAATAACAGTTTTCAGGTAAAATACCTTCTTTGCAGCATCTGGCCGTAAATTCCAGGAAACGTTCGTCCCCCAGCTTCACCTCATCCTCTTCCCCCACGCAGGTAATGGCTTTTGATTCATCTACATTCTCTACGATATACATCAATGATACCGGCTGGAGCTCTCCATCCTCACGCCTTCCTTTCTCAAAGGGCACCCCTGCAAAACAGGCTATGTCTCCGTCTCCGGTAGCGTCGACAAACTGATCTGCGCTGATCACTCCCATACCATTTTTCCATGCGGTAATAACCCCTGTAATCTTTCCGTCTTCGCAGACTACATCTACAACCGGCGTCTGCAGATATACAAAAACACCCGCTTTCAGAACAAAGTCCAGCAAAATTCCCTTTGCGCTCTCCATATCCTGCACCTTATTTGCGTTTTGCGGCTCTTTTTCCGCTAAAAGCAAACTTCTCAGTTCATCATACATTGTCCCCTTCGCAACACTTCCCAGGATCGGCCCTACACATCCGACAGTCAGGTTTCCTCCTAATACTCCATATCTCTCTATCAAAGCCGTTTTCTTTCCCTGACGCGCCGCCGCCACTGCTGCACAAATACCTGCAGGCCCTCCGCCTGCAACCACTACATCATAGCGCTCCAGCACATCAATCTCCTTCTGATAATACATAGCCTTTCTCCTTTCCTGTAAGTTTGCTTAAATTCTATCATTCACTTTTTACAATCTCAATGGAACAAACTTCTGATTTATTGTCCATATTTGCGTTCACCAAAACTTTCCCCAAATTTTCTTGTGCATGATACCTGATATTTCTCTCATTTCTGCCATCCTTATATAAAAAAAGCAGGACAGATTTCTCCATCCTGCCAAGCGGTAATTCAATTTTTCCTGCATACACTTAATTTTCACTGTTTCATTACAAGAAACAATCGCTTCCTCACCCCCAAACCTGTATATAAGGATTTTGCTCCCCATAAGCCTCCCATTCCCCGTTTCTCTCACCCGGGCGGCCCTCTCTCACAAACCGGCACCAGGCGTCCAGCATCCTTTCTGACAAAAGCTCATCTTCCTCCGAGAAAGGCCGCCAGCATCGGCTCAATGTCCCGAACATATACCACAGCTCTGCAGAATGAAAGGCTCCCGCCATATCCCCCGGAAGCTGTCTCTCAAAATAGTACAGATAGCAGTTATCCTGTGTGCCGTAATGCCTTGCAAAGGCCTCATTCCCCACATAAAGATCGGAAGGGATCCCCTTTTGCACCATCTCCGGGGTCGTGCGGATGTCGTTTTTATTCGCCCCCATCAGGCATGGAAGCTTCGTTGCCGATTTTTCATACAAACTCTTCTCCGGCATAATGCCCTTCTCCCCATCCTCACTGACTGTGATCCGGCATGGAAAAAGGCAGTGATCCGCCATCTCCAGAAGAGTCCGGGCCTGGAGCTTTTTCAACTCATCCAGCGAACGGATCCCGTATCTTTGGGTAAAGGACAAGCCCGCCTCCAAAGCCTCCCCCTTCCTGCCGCAGCGCCTCTCTAGCTGACCGTATCCCCCGCCGCTTTGCATGATCGCCTGATGAATTTTCCCTTTTGCCCGGGGAGCGCATAATAAAGCCTGGACGCTGATGCCTCCTGCGGACTGTCCGGCCACCGTAATTTTTCCGGCATCGCCACCGAACTGCCCGATATTTTTATAGACCCAATCCAGTGCGGCAATCTGATCCTCTATGGCAAGACTGGTGCCTGTATGACTCAGCCACGGATGATCAAAGAACCCGAATATCCCCAGCCGGTACTGGATTGTGACCAGTATGATTCCTCTCCTGCAACAGGCCTTGCCGTCAAATTCCCGTTCATGGCCAAAGCCATGCCTGAAGGCTCCGCCGTGAATCCAGAAAAGAACCGGAAGCCCATCCTCCTTTTTCCTGGCCGGTGTCCATATGTTCAGATAAAGGCAGTCTTCACTTCTGTTCAAAAAGCTCTTATCCCCCGCATAAAATTCCTTCTCATAAAAGGAACCCAAGGGCTGGCGCATCTGCCAGGCGATCGGCGGATTCACCAACGCTGTCCGCACGCCCTGCCACATCCCCTTCTTTTGCGGCATCCCAAAGCGAAGCTCGCCTGTAGGCGGCTCGGCATAGGGCACTCCCCTGTAAACGGCATAATCCCCCTGATCAATTCCCTCCAGCAGTCCCTGTTCTACTTTTGCCTGATATAAACTCATATCTCCCCCAAACCGATTTCTCTGTCATCTTTTTTCAATGATATACCGCAGCATTTTCTCCACCTTTTCAAGCGCAATATTATTAAGGCGGATTCCGTCCTCCAGATTTGCAAGCCTTGCATCGCCTAATGCCCCGTTTTCGGAAGCATCCTGCTTCCAGTTCCATGCACAGCCTCCATATCGGAAGGGCGCATCCTTTCCCCGAATAATAAAGTCCTCCACCACTTCTCCCTTTTTTCTGTCCTTTCGTACCACTTCCGGACAGAGCGCCATTGCCTGGGAGGTTTCGCTCTCACTTGCGTGTCCCCGCTTCTCGCTCCAACCCATTTCAGGCGTAATTCCCTCCTCAAACAGGGAAAAACCCATGCCCGTATAATAAGCGTCAATGCCGTGCTTATACTTTAAATCCGTAATCGCCACATTCAGAGAACCGTTATTTCCGCCGTGTCCATTCAGAAAAACAATTCTGGGAATCTGATGGGCATGAAGCGCTATGGCAATATCCTCCAGCACATGGATATAGGTTTCACAGCTTAGGGTTATGGTTCCCGGGAACATCATATGATGGATGGATACCCCATATCCCACAGGCGGGCAGACAAGAAGCTGTCTGCCCATCCTTTCCCCTAATCGCTTTGCAAAAGCATAGGCCCTTGCCGTGTCCGTCACAAAGGTAGTATTCGGCCCATGCTGTTCACAGGAGCCCACAGGTACGACGGCTATCTCGATCTCCGGCAGCGCCGCCTCAACCTCCGGCCATATCAGCTCTTCCAAAATCAATCCATTCATTCTACGAAATACACTCCTTCCGCTCTCCATCCTAAGGCCCTTATCGTTCGTTAAAACGGTCTAACGCATCCTGGGTGATTTCAATGGCGCGCTCTACACCGAGGTTTTTGAGCTCTTCCACATAAGTATCCCATCCCGTTTCAATATCCAGAACTCCTGTAATAAACTTAACGGAATTTTCTTCCATATACGTTGTAACTTCCGCCACAATCTTGGCCCGCTCGGAAGACTCCTGGCTGGTATAGGAAATTCTGCCCGGAATAATATAGCTGTCATCTGCCGCTCCCCAAATATCAAACGCCTTGATGTCCTTCTTTGGAACGCTTGCCAGCTCCCTCGTCCAGTCATAGAGGCCGCCAAATCTGGAAGGAGGCATCAGATATAATGCCTGTGCCTGGGACATGCTGTAGTCGGCATTTGCTGTTATCTTATCGGAAACCTGAGGTTTCCCGTCCACATAATTGAAGGTGTCATCCTCCACACCATAATTTGCCAATATAGAGCCTTCCTCGGAATATAAGTAATTCCAAAGCTTAAGGGCAATCTCCGGGTACTGGCAGTCTGCGGAAATCGTCACTGCATTTCCCACAAAGCCGTCTTCCCTGCGGATATGAAGGGCATCCCCCTTCTGCTTCACCGGGGAAGTCATGGGAACCACTTCCATAGCCCCGTCAGCCTCATACTGGGAGATCATTGTGTACATGGCATTCCATACGCCGGTCTCTCCATTTAATACCATTCCGGTATCTACCTGCCATCCGCCGTTTGTCATAAAATCCGGATCGATTAGTCCTTCCTCATACCATCTGTTCAGCATGGTCAGGTATTCCTTCCAGCCCTCTTCCATAGGGCCATACTGCACCTTTCCCTCCACCTGCTGGAAGGTTTCCAAAACCCCGTATCCCGCGCTTAAGGCGTGAGAGGTTTCCATGGTTCCCTTTGTTCCCAGAGAAAGCGGGGCATAAGCATTCTTCTTTTCCTTAAAGGCGATCAGAACCTGCTCCAGCTCATCATAGGTAACGGGCATTTCCAGCCCCAGTTCATCCAGCCAGTCTTTCCTGATCTGCATCCCCATCCACGGCCCCTGGGTCTGCGTATACAGAATGTGCAGTCCCACTACACGTCCTTTATCCGTCACCGTGCTTTTTTCCATCAACGTATCGCCGGTGCGCACACGGTTATAGTCCGGCAGGCAGGTATCCAAATAGGGGGTCAGATCCAGATAATAGCCGTCGTCTACCGCCGCATCCAGCCCCTCCGGATAATTGTAGCCATTATGGGTGATAATATCAGTCAGCTCCCCGGAGGCGATCATCAGGTTATAGGCTTCCTTTTCATTGCCTGCCGCCGGAATTACAAATTCCAGATGCACGCCTGTCCTCTTTTCAAGCTCCTGAAAAAATCCGTTCTCATTATAATCGTTAATAATCCCTGTCAGGTTAGAGTCCATTGCGGCAAAAACCGTCAGCGTGACCGGCTCCTGCGTTAAGGGAAGGGTAATCTCCCCGGCCTTTGATGTTTCGGGTTCGGCTTGCGGATTTGGCGCGGCATCACCCTCTGCCTCCTTTTCCTGCCCGTCCCCCGCCTGCTTTTGCGTCTCCCCGCTCTGAGGCGGCGCCTCTTTTTCCTGCGATGCTCCTTGGCACCCCAAAAGCGTTCCCATGGAAAGGGCCGCTATCAGTAATCCGACAACTGCTTTTTTTCTCATCTTCCTTCCTCCTGTTAAATTTAATATTACCATAAACACTGGTTATGATGTAGACGGCTTATTTTAGCCGCTTGCTACCTTCAGCCCTTTACAGCGCCTACCATTACGCCGGATTCAAAGTATTTCTGTATGAACGGATAAAAGGCAAAAATCGGCGCTGAGGATAATACAATCGTGCAATACTTGATAATCTGTTTATACAAAATCGTATCTCCCGCAAAATCCGCAGAACTTACCGTGGTATTGGAAGACAAATCTCCCGATACCAAAATTTCCTTTAAAACAAGCTGCAATGGGAATTTGTCTCTCGTCGTCAGGAAGATAGAGGCATGAAACCATGCGTTCCAGTGCCCTACCGCATAATACAGAATAATAGTTGCCATTGTGGGCTTAATAAGCGGAACAATAATCCTGAACAAAATCGTAAATCTGCCCGCGCCGTCAATCCTGGCCGATTCCTCCAGGCTCTGCGGCACACCTGCAATGGCTGTCCTGACAATAATCAGGTTGAATGCACTGACACAGGCAGGAAAGATCATTGCCAGCCTGCTGTCATGCCACCCCAGCGTCTGTGTCACCACCAGGTACAGCGGAATGATTCCTCCTGAAAAGAGCATGGTAAACGTAATCAGGAACATAATTACATTTCTCAAAAGAAATTCCTTTCTGGAGAGAGCATACGCCGCCATGACCGTAATCAGCATTCCCAGAGCTGTAGAAACAAGCACATAGAAAATCGTGTTCCCATAGCTGAGCAAAAGGCTTCTGTTCTGGAATACCAGCTTATAACCATTCAAATTTAATCCCTTAATCCTCCAGATAAGCCCCTGCTGTGCAATCACCCATTGCGGATCGCTGAGCGATGCAAAAATCACATGAAGAACCGGAATCAGGCAGAGCGTCATCACCAAAGTAAAAAATCCATAATTAAAAACATTGAATATCCGAAAAGCCAAACTCTTTTTCATCCTCTTATCTCCTTTAGAACAGCCTAGAATAAACTGGTTTCCGTCATCCTTTTGCTGATGCGGTTTGTTATCAGCAGTAAAACCAGATTAATGACCGAGTTAAACATTCCCACCGCCGTACTGTATCCATAATTGAATTCCTGTAAGCCCTTCCGGTACACATAGGAAGAAATAATATCCGCCGTCTCGTACACCTGAGGATTGTAGAGCAGGATTGTTTTTTCATACCCAACCGACATAATCTGGCCGATTTTCAAAATCAGCATAATGATAATCGTCGGCGCAATCCCCGGCAGCGTCACATGGAAAGTCTGCTTTAAACGGTTTGCCCCGTCAATTGCCGCAGCCTCATATAACTGCTGATCCACCCCTGAAAGGGCCGCCAGATAAATAATGCTTCCGAATCCCAGCTCCTTCCATAATCCCGACACGATATATACCGGCCGCCAATATTCCGGTTTCCCGAGCAGGTTCTGGTTCTGCCCGGTAAACAGGGACACGATCCGGGCTGCCAGTCCCCGGGATCCGCAAAAATCCAAAATCAGTCCGGCCACTACCACCATGGAAATAAAGTGGGGCATATAGCTCACTGTCTGAACCGTCCGCTTAAAGTGTCTGCCTTTTATCTCATTTAACAGCAACGCAAAAAGGATGGTCACAGGAAAAGATATAAGCAGCTCCAGTCCGCTGATTGCCAGTGTGTTGCATACCGTCCTTCCGAAATAAATAGAAGAAAAGAAATCACGGAAATTTTCCAGCCCTGTAAAGGGACTTCTCCATATACCCAATTTAGGCTTAAAATCCTCAAACGCCATAATCAGTCCCGCCATAGGCAGATAGTGAAAAACCACATAATAGATGACGATCGGCAGCACCATTAAATAAAGCGCATAATTGTGTTTTACATCTCCCAGAAATTTTTTTACCAGCCGAATCATTATTTTCATTCCTCCTTTTGTTGTCCGCCTGCTTGTTGTCACCAGTATAAATGAGCACAAAAAAAATGAAACGGGCAATTGAATCTGCCCATTCCATTTTTTATACTTTTTTGCCTTTTTTCGATTCTCATTTTTGCAGGTCAATACCCATTTTACTCCATACTGCCTTTAAATTGGCCTGGTGTAATGCCCTCCTGCTTCTTAAATATCCGAATCAATGTCTTCGCATCGATATAACCGACCTGCTGTGCAGTCTCCTTTACGCTTATTCCCTCCAGCAAAAGCTTTTTGCATTCTCTGATCCTTACCCGATGGATATAGTCCGGCACCGAACAGCCCGTATACTGTTTGAAGGTCCGTCCCATATAAGCCAGATTCAGTCCATGCTTCTCAGCCAGCACCGACAGCCCCAAATTGATGTCGCCGTATTGCTCCTCGATCTCCTGTATGGTTTCCCGTACCCATTTGGGCTTTTCTTCTTCCATACACTGCTTCAGATGCGCGATCAGTTCATCAAAGACTTCGAGCATGGTCTTTCTGGCAGAATCCACGGTTCTTTCATCCATAAGCCTTTCCATGGGGCGCAGACTCTTCAGAAACTCCTCGTCATTTCTTCCGAGCAGATCTGTCAGTATCATGCAGACCGTATTCATTAAGCCGGACATCCGGTATTGATTGATCTTCGTATAGCGCATATCCCGGACAAACATATGATCCATGATTTCTTCCAAAAGCCGCTCTGCCTTCTCGTACTGCCCTGCCTGCATCAGATTATACAGATGCCGGTAATAATCTCTTACCGCATTTTCCTCTCTCCCCCACTCTTCCGAATCCGCATAATCCGTCTCGTACAGACTGAGCACCTCCGAGCTGTTCCCCCAAAAGGTCTGATACCCCAGCGCCTGTACCGCCTCATTATATGCTCTGGGCAAGTCCTCTATCCTTTTGTGCTCCTTACTCCCCCCGATAAAGATATGCAGGTTCAGATAATGGCCGTAAATTTCACTGCACTTTTTTATATCCTCACAGACCAGCTCCAACGCTGTCCGATCCATTGAGACAAGATACAGATAATTACTGTCCATCCGGATCATCATTCCTCTGTGCGTATTTTGCACCACTTCCTCAAATACATTGCGGAACACGAACTCAAGCAGCTTCATATCCTGATATTGTGCCCTGCTTTCGTCCTTTTGATCGGACAGGATCAGCTTGCATTCACTGATGTCCCGCAGCATCACCAAAAAAATGACATATCCGGCTTCCAGACAGATTCCTTTTTGCCGCAGCGTCTCCTCCGCCATGGCCCGGTCATCATTCCAGCCTTTTATGAATCCGCTTATAATCTCACCTGTCATGCTCTCCTGCGCCTTTTTCCATGAATCGGCAAGCTTGCGGTTTTCTTTATATAAGCTGTCGAGATAGCTTTCCACGTCTCTAAAGTCCTGTATCCCCTTCCCTGACCGCTGGTTTTTCCGAACGGCCTCCATAAGCCGCTCCACCGGCCCATAACGCTGGTTGCTGTAATATAATGCCATCAGCACTGCAACCCCAAGCAAAAGGAGCATCTGTCCCAGTATCACCAGCTTCATTTTGTTAAGCTGCGCAAAGTATTCCTTTTCCCGCATACTGATACAGTATTTCCAATCGTAATATTCCGAATTTCTGAAGGAGCTGATATTTCTCCCCTTCCCTTCACCGGTATAGAGCAGCTCCCCCTCCTCCGCAAAAGAATCGTAGGAAGGCACGTCCTCACAGTATTCCCCGCCGTTTACCTTAAGTATGGTTCCATCCCGTATCTGCCAGTATACGCTTCCTGCATTTACGTCCGCTCCCAGGCTCTGAATCTTTTCCCAGGGAATCCTTGCAAAAATCACCGCAGCCTTTTCTTTGAAATTAAAGCTGTATACATTTTCAATCAGATAAATTTCGCGCCCTGCGTCTGAATTTTCCCCGACTACATACCCTCTAAGACCGCTTGTCTCCAGTATTTTTTTTATATCCCCTTCCTGCATCCTGCTGTTTTGAAAAAACAAATCCCTCAATTCCTTCTGGTAAACGCCGTCGCTGGTCAGAAACGCCCCGCTCTTTTCAAAGATGATTATGATGTCCTCACAAATATCCAGCTTATCCAACTGCACGGTCAATTCATCCCTCAGCTTCTTCATTTCAAGATGCGATTGAGAGTTAAACGCATACTCGCTGCCAAGAAACGCCACTCTCTCATTGCCTGCCAGTACCTGCTCCATCCTGATCACACTCTCCACGTTCCTGTCAAAAGCTCCCTGTAGCTGCCACAGAATGGAGTCCTGCGCTATCCTGATTTCATTTATAATCGTTTTCTCGCATATCTTATACCCCGCTAAGGATAAAAGAAGGGGAATCAGACCGATAATCAGGTAGGATGTCAGGTAAGATATGTAAATTTTGTTTTTGATCCGAATCCCGAAGCTTCCTCTCACAGTGATTCCCCGCTTTCCTTTTTCTCCCGCCCTGCGCCCGGATTCAGTACATGACAACCTCCACATAAGACTGATGCTCTCCCTTTTGATGGATCGTGACAGTGGCCTTCTGCTTCACCTCGCTGTTGAAGCCGTCCTTTGTGTTGCTGTTTGGAAAGATGAAATTCCTGGCGCTGGATGTAACCGTAAAACGCATTCTGTGGCCGGCAAGGAAGGTATTGGATATTTTAGTGGTTCTGATCTTAAGCTCATACACTTTTCCAGGCTCCATATACTGGGGCCTGTCGAATCCGTTCCTGTATTTGACGCCCAGAATTCCGTCGGCAAGTTTGATTGATTTTCCGTTCTCATCCACATCTGTCATACGAAACACAAGATCCGTATCCGGGCAGTCGCAGGATACAAATAAATGTGCGGTAATATCTCCCGTCACCGTAACAGGTTTCTCAAAAGGCTCCGAAGAAAACAGCAGGAAATCCTCTCTCTTTTCTTCCTCCGTGTAATCCTCCGGCACTTCGATTTCATTTTCGGACATATCGATAATATGTGTGGCCGGATTGTCCGGATCATAGATATAGCTGTCTCTTTCCCCTTTCAGCTCAATGCGTGTTACTTTTCCGTTTTCCGGCGGCCAGGCATCTGCCGTCTTCCATTTATACTCGCCCAGTGTGTAGTACTCTACCTTCGGCGCTTTCTCGATGCCGTTGTCCACCCCCTTAAGGAAATGGTCAATCCACATCATACACTGCAGATCCACGTCGTAGCGCAGCGCATCCTCTCCCATATAGATCCCGTGCAGATCATATTCCGCATTTCCGCCGTGCTTCCATGGGCCAAGGATCGCCTTCCAGGTACCCTCCGGCCAGTCCTTTACAAGCTCAAGCGCCTCGCTTGTTCCCATTCCGTTATCATCAAACCATCCCGATAAAATCAGCGCCGGCACAGGCCCTCCGGCATAGCGGTCCTTCCAGCTCGTACACCTCCACATTTCATCCATATCTTTATGCCTGAGCCACTCTGTCCAAAAGGGGATCTCTCTTCCAAGGGCCTTCCTGGGTATTTCCTCCAGAGGGCGCATATCCAGCACCGCATCCCAGTCGTCCCTTATCATCTTATCCGGCTCCATCCTCTGTCCCGACATGGCAAAGGCCCAGGCAAGCATTCCGGAGGTAAAGCATCCGCCTCTTCTCGGCAGGTCTGCAAAGGCGCTTCCCGCACACACACTGCTCAGCATCGCCTTTAAATGGGGATTTCCGCTGGCTGCTGCCGCCCACTGCACATAGCCAAGATAGGAGCCTCCCGTCATGGACACCTGCCCGTCGCTCCACTCCTGATCCGCGATCCAGTTCAGGGTATCGTCCCCGTCTTCCACTTCGTAGTAGTTGGGCAGCCATTTTCCGGTGCTGTCCTCCCGCCCTCTCGTATCCTGGATCACCAGAGCATAGCCCCTCTGCACGAAACGATAATAAATCTCCACGCCCTTTTTCTTTCCGTAAGGGGTTCTTACAAGCACTGCCGGAATCCTTACTCCGTCCCCTGCGCCTTCTTTTTCCGGCAGATACAGATCTGTAGCCAGCTTTTCCCCGTCTCTCGTTTCCACATAAAATGTTCCTGCAAAACTTACATTTGCCGATTTTTCCGGATACAGCTCCTTCCATCTGGAGAGCACGGTTTTCTCCTCAAAGCCGTCCCGCACAAGCACCGCCGTATAGTCTCTGCCGCTCATAAGCAGGGCATAGATTTTACCGTCTTCATAAAATAAATCCTTGGCCGCCTTGCAATTTCGCTGGATACAGGCTTCCTGCCGGCGCCTGGTAAACTCCTCGCCTGAGGCGGTCACACCATGCTCCGCTCCTTTTTCTATGAATTCCTCGTATTCCGCTTTATTGCGGAAAAACTCCCTCAGGCTTCTTTTACAAAGCTGCATAAAATACGCGTCTGCCTCGTCACTCATCCGTTCCTTTGACAGCCAGCGTCCCGACATGACATCCCTCTTTGATACGAGAACCTCCTGCCCTTCCTCATAAAATCTTCCATATAAAATACCCGATAAATAAAAATTCCACTGCATACCCTACCCCCTGCGATGCGCCGAGAATCGCAGGAGTAGCCTCCCAAAGAGCAGCCCGGACAGACATCATCATTTTTTTCATTCTAAGTCCAACACGACGCTTTGTCAATGCAAGGCGCTGATATGTGACATACGCCGGTAACTATTCAGCTCCATAACGTGCGATTATCTCCTTCAGCTTCTCAGGATACTTGTCTGCCCATTCCTCATACAGCATTCCTTCCTTTTCCACCATTCTCCCCAGCTCCACCAGAAATTCAGGAATATCATCTGCCAGTATTGACTTTCCCATATCCCCAAGAACCTCCCTTCCCTGGATGGGGCAGCCTCCGGTAAATATGGCAAAAGCAGGCCTTAGGCCTTCCGGTGTCCGGCGGATGCCGCCGCGGAAACCGATCCTTCCGATTTGATGGGTTCCGCAGGAAGAAGGACAGCCGGAAATATGAATCCTGGGAAGGACGCCATCGGCAAAGCCTTCTTTGCGTACTCTTTCCATACAGGTTCTCAGCAATGCCTGGGAATCTCCAATGCCAACCTGGCAGACGGAAGCGCCGATGCAGGCCACGGAGGTCTCGAAAAGGGTTTGGGCGCTGTCTTTGGTGGCGGAAAGGATTTCCCGGGCTTCCTCAGCGCTGCAGTTTACCACATAAAGCCCTTCTTTGGGAGTCAGCCGTATTTCCACCTCTTCCATGGGCTTAATCAAATGATAAAGACGGATGGCCTGATCAGGAGTGAGCATTCCCCCTGCCGGCTGATAAAATACGGAATAAAGCCCCTCCTGCTTTTGCGAAACAATGCGCTTATCGGACAAAGCAGGGCCCTTTGCGGGCATACTCTGCTTTGCAGACGATCCCAGGGCCTGCTTATATTCTCCGAAAGCCCTATATTCCGAAAGCTCCAGCGTCCTGTCGGATGGATAAGCCATTGCTTTTTGACATGCAAATATCTCTTCCAGCTTTTCCAGGTAAGCCTTCCGAAAGCCCTCCTCCCCCAATGCCTCCGCCATAAAACGGGTTCTTGACTTGGCACGGTTCTCATAATTTCCATATGCCACGAAAGTATCTACCATGGCCTTGATGTAGGAAAGGATCTTATCGGGAGAAATATCTCTTGCAACGCAAATTCCAAGGGAGGGTTTTACGCCCAGTCCTCCGGCCGCATAAACATCAAAGGTGTGGTCCGGCCCGGCCACAAACCCCAAATCGCGGAAAGTGGCGTGGGTTTCATTTTCCGGCCGGGAAGAAAAACACACTTTTAATTTACGCGGGAACTTCACCGCCTTGATAAAGCCCATCATATATTCCCCCGCAGCAATGGCATAGGGCATTACATCAAAATACTCCTCCTTTTGAAGGCCGGATAAGGGGGGCGCCATTACATTGCGGGGGAAATCCCCGCCGCCGCCCCGGGAGATCATCCCCGCCTGCCAGGCTTCTTTCATCAGATCACATAGCTGCCCGGCTTCCAGATCATGAAGCTGGATGGACTGGCAGGTGGTCATTTTTAACCGTCCGATTTCGTATTTATCCAGGCTCTCCACGATAAATTTAAGTCTTTCCTTTGTAAGACGGCCACCGGCCATCCGAAGCCGCAGCATGTGCTTCTGACCGCCGCGCTGCGCATAGCTTCCAAAACCGCCGGAAAATTTCTTATATTCGGCCACGGAGAGCTCTCCCTTATGAAATTGTATGGTTTTTTCCCGAAATTCGTCAAGGTCGGGAAGGAACTCGGTGAAATAGTCTTTGGGCATGGTTCGGTATTCTCCTTTTTATCAATATAAAGATCCCTTGCAAAGTGTATTGCCGCTGATCTTATTATTGACAAAGAGCGGATAAATAACACGCTCCAGGACAAAAATTCCAGCCCCGCACCTTCCGTCCCTCCCGTTCCCTTTCCCCTGTAGAATTGTTACATTGCGGCAGCCTCCTTCTCAGCAAAGAACCACAATCCTCCTCGGCGTCGTCTGCGGCGGAATGCTCCGTGTCGTTGCCGTATAAAAAACCAACAGTGTCTGATTTCCAAGACTGCAGTTTACCCTCTGTCCGTTGAGTGTTTCAATATTCGTGCTTCCAGCAATATTAAGCTGCAGGGAGCGATCCCGGGCTGTCAGATTACGGTCAAATTCGTTCAGCATGATCTGCTCCTGCCTGCCAAGAATCGCAACGAGCTTCGCCTGATACTGCGGCGGAAAAATCAGCGGCACCGGAAGACTCGCATCATAAAATGCCGCTACCCGCAAGCCCGGCTGCATCTGCCTGTTGTCGATCACCTGCGTATCTGACGTTATGATAAAATTTACAATTCCATTTTCTGTCCGAAGCGTCATGGTCTGGCTGCAGCAGTCATTCCCTCCTGTGACATTGACAATCATACCAATTTCCGGTTTATAGTCTCTGTATGCCATTAAGTCATTACCTTTAATCATACCTTTTCTATCAGATTATGACACAGTGCGACAAAAAGTTACTGTTTTGGCCCTATAGCGGCAGAGGCGTGCAGAAAACCGAGAAAATTGGGGCGAAATTCAGTTTTCAAAAGGAAGATTCCGTAAGGATTTCTTCCACTTCTATTTTGCCGCAAATAACCTCTATTCGTATCACAACTCTTTCCCCTTCCGGCAAGGCCATGGGTCCTGTCTCCTGTCTCTCCCTGCCGGCGGTGAGCGTGAATTTGCCAAGTATCTTTTCTCCGGCCCAAACCACCGCCTTTGCATCCTCGTCCACAAACAAATGAATCCTCATTTTACTTCCCTGCTCCACATCGAACAGACTGTAGCAGGCAAACTCCTGCCCGCCCAGGACAAGTACCAAGCGTTTCCAGCCGCAGTCAAACCCAAACGCCTGCTTGTAATCCGGAAATCTGTTTTTGATCTCCATCCCCATCCCTCTCCGGTAGCCATAGCTGTTTTCCTCGGGGAAAATGCCGGAGCAGGAAATCCCTTTCCCCGGAAACTGATCAAAATCCGTTCCCCGTATCACACACCCCGGCTGCCTGAAAGCGGCTTTCGTCACCTCCGGGCGGCGCTCACAGTTGGCAAACTTTATGTTCTCTAAATATTCCTCTAAAATTTCCCTCGCCTTCCCGTATCCCGGATGCTCTTTGCCGTTTGCGTAATCTATCAGCAATTCCCAGTCCAGGGGCTTTTTGATACTGCAGGGCGAATTTGCCGCTTCCATTTTTTTGAAAGGCCACAGATTATATCCGATGGAAAGCTCCGCCGCCAGCGGGTACATAGCCGTAAACCACTCCGTCACGTTCTCTCCCGTCTCCCCCAGCCACAGCGGGCAGTCAAGCTTTTGGGAAATATCCATAAATTCCTGGTAGCAGGAAATATCCGGCAGGCATCCGTATCGGTGGAAATGAATCACCATCTTTTCATCGTATTTTTTGTGGAAAATACTGGCATCCGACGCCCAATGGTGTCCTTCCAGCGTAAATAAATGCCGTTTATCTATCTTCCTGACAGCCTCAATTGCCTTTTCATAAAATTCCTCCAGACGCACAAGCAAATCATCCACATCCGTATCCGTGGCAAAGCGCTTCGGGCGGATCGGCTCATTCAAAAGATCATACCCGCCTACGATCCATTCGTCTTTATAGCGCCTGGCAATTTCCTCCCAAAGGGCAATGCCCCTGTCAAAATACTTCTGTTCCATGAACAGTCTTGGCAGGTCATCTTTGCTGTCGTCAATATTGGCTCCCGTCTGCCCTCCCGGCGCCCCGTGCAAATCCAGGAAAACATACAGGCCATACTTTTTGCACCAGGCAATACAGTTGTCCACCAGCCGGAAGCCTTCCTCAAGGAATTGCAATTCCTCTGCCTCCTCCGAAAGGAACAGCCTGCTATTGAGCGGAACCCTTACGGAGTTATATCCCAGCTCCGCCAGATAACGAATATCCTCCTCCGTGATATAGGTGCTTCGGAATTTTTCCCAGAAAGACTGCGCGAACTCTCTGCCTGCAAACGCTTCTATCACAGCTTCTATGCGCCTTGGCCTGTCAAAATTCTCACTCCCCTTGGAGAGCCACATATAGCCCTCGCAGAGCAGCCAGTTGCCAAGCCCCCAGCCTGTCAAAAGAATTTCCTCCCCGTTCCCGTTTACAATCTTCCGCCCCTTTACATCCAAAAAGCCTTTTACCCTATTGGGGGTCATTTCTGTTTTCATAAGCTCACCTCCGAATATTTTAGTTTCCATCCTTTGACCAAGTATACAACATCTC
>ERZ808051.1204-NODE-1204-length-18657-cov-4.997686_pt1 | contig 18657 bp, 14 predicted proteins | sample MGYA00380199_ERZ808051 | MGnify/ENA primary metagenome ERZ808051 (study PRJEB31490, sample SAMN06133391) | mouse gut metagenome | isolation source: J11 | host: mice | place: China: Chengdu | collected 2015-05 ...
AGGCTTGCGAGCGCGGCTTCGGATTCGTATGCTTCCTGTATGATGTTTGCAAGCATTTGTCCGAAATCGTTGTCTATGTCAATACCTGCGCCTGAAAGTACGCTATTTGCATAGGCCTGTGAGATCTCCTCAATCTTGTCGCCTAATTCGTCCAGCGACTCAATTTCTTCCCAAGCTATTGTCCCCTTCATGTCTGATGCTGCCTGGTTAATGGACTGGATGGAGTCCAGGAGGTCGGTGGAGGAGTAGTTGCCGGACAGGAGTTTTGTGTAGGCGTCTGCGGCGGATTTTACGGTGGATTGGAATTTGTCTAGGGATTCGGTGGAGTTGGTGAGCTGGTGAAAAAATGAAATGGGATATTGATCATTAAAGTTGTCACCTTTAACATTACCTTGTACAATACCCAATTCAACCAAAAGGTCAATAAGTTTCTGTACTTCTTCAGCAGATTTATCTGTACAAACACCATATGCTATAGCCTTATCAATCAGAGAATTAAAAGATTCTTCTCCTTCTTGGATACCTTCTGTATCTACCATGTTAAGTAGGTCAGTAGCAGTGTATTTTTTGCCAATTTCTTTGGCGGTATCTGCTAGTCCCTTAACATTTGCTTCTAAATCAAATTCAAATGTCCATTTTGAAAATTCTGCTTGTAATTCAGGATATAAAGATTTAAAGTATTTTTTGATACTTTCATCAGAATCAGACGCTACAATCGCATCATTAATGGAATCCATGAATTCCTGTTTTGCTCTTTTTACTTCTTCTTTATTGCCAGAATATTGAGCTGATTCCAATTCTGCCCGTGTTTCAAGAATACTTGCATATTCATCTGAATATTCAGAGTCGTATTTAATTAATCCTTCAATATAAGTTCTGTATGTATCTTGGTGTTTCTCTAATCCTTTGTCAAGACTGATTATTGCTTCATTTATACTATCAATAGCTTCTTTTTGATATTCTTTCCACATTCCATGGTCAGGAATGTTTTTTTCATCAAAAATTTTTTTAGAAATATCGGCATAGTCTTGTCGAATATTTTCTAACTGAGTTCTAAGTTCATCTGGAGTACCAGTGACATTAAACATTGAAAATGTTTTATCAAGATTATATTTAGCACGTATCGTTTCATCTATTTCTTTCTGAAGCGCTTGCAATTCGTCACTAAGATTTGCATTTTGCATATCATAAAATGAAACTGTTTTCTTAGTTTCCATATAATCTATCGCTTGATCTAACCCAGATTTACCACCGGGTAACACTTTGTCCCAAAACGTCATCGAATCAGCTTTTGCGACCCAATCTCTATATGCTTTCTCATTTAAGTTATCTAAAGCATCTACCTGACCATTTACAGCATCTGTAACAGATTTAATAGCACCTTTTTCGGAACCAAATTTTTCAATTAATTCATCTTGAATTGACATTAACTCTGTACGCTTTGTCTTAGTTTCTTCATAAGATAAATCTCCAGATTTTAATTCTTTATGTAATTCAGATAATCTCTGCTTATAATCAGCAATGGAATCAAGTTGACTTTTATATGTTTCGGTAGCTTCTTTAGCTACTTGTACAGCCTTCTCTTGTGCCTGTGCCAATTCGGATACTACTTTTGCTATTGCAGTAATGGCAAGCATAAAACCTACATTAGCCATTACATTCATAGCAGCTCCAAGAGCTTTGGTAGACCCAGAAGTTGTATTCATAGCTTTAGATATATCTTGTATATTCTTTTTGCCTGTTACAAGGTCATTACCCATTCTCTTGGCAGCGATACTGCATCTAGTCATATTTTCATTCCATGCTTTAGTTATGCGTTGGCTTTTGGTAAGTCCATCGTTTGATAATTTGATTGCTGAATCAAATTTCTGTAATGCCTGATAATCAGTTTTTGAAATAGAAGTTTGAAATAAACTATTTTTAAATCCTAATCCATTCGTGAAGTCTTTATTAATATCTCGAAATGATTTGTTTAACAAACCAAATTGTTCAGTCAATTTTTTGGCATCTGCATTTATTGTTCTGAATATCATACTATAGATTTATGGCTTGTGTAAAACCGTGAATTGTGACTTGTGGAGAGTCACAGCGATTTGTGGAGAATCGCTAATATACTTTTTGACAGAACTATGGTATAATTAACCTATCATTTCAAATACGAGGAGAAACTTATGAAATTAGATAAAAGGTCTAAAATATTTTTAATCATACTCTTTTCAATAATTCTGATTCCAGTCATTATAATTGGTAGTATAAATTATGCAAAGGAACAGAAATTAAAAAACAGAATCGAAAATAGCAAAGCTACAAGAACTTTGGTACTTAATAATATTTCAACGGCAATTACTTTAGAAGAACTTCTTAAAATAGAAACTTCTAAAGAATATACGATTGAAGAGTGTGAATTAAAATTTGATAACGACCCAAACAAAAAAGATTTTTATATTGAATATACAAATACATCATTTTATGGTTCTCATTGTATTATGGAGTATTTTTTTGTTGACGAAATACTTAAAAGTTTTATCTTTAATATAGATACTTCTCATTGGATGCCAAAGGATATCTATGAAGAACTTGTCAAACTAAATGGCGAACCTGATGAAACTGATATAGACAAAGACAGTTTTTATTTAGAAACATATATATGGTATGGTAAAAATGGCACTATCACATATAATAAGTTAAACAACAATACAATAGAATTGCATTTTGAACTATTTGAATAATTTGCAAAAATATGGCATGGTAAAAACGGTACATTATGGATGGTTGAAGATAAATCTACAAGGAGAATAGATGTATCTTTTGCGATAAAAGAGTAGTGGTATTTTACACAATCAATTTATTCACATCCTTTCTAAATAAAATATGTAAGAGGACTAACTCATTATGGGTAGATCACAGCTTCAGGGTACACTTTGGCATTATGAATATAATAAAGGGAATGGAGCAAACAGCTGTGAATCTGTATTTGGATGGAAAAGAAAGTCAGCATCGAATCGCATCTATGTTTGGTGTCAGCACAGCTTCTGTCCAGCAATGGATTCGTAACTTATCAGGATGACATTTGTAAAAAATACGGAATCCGTTCAAAATCCAAGTTACAAATCTGGATAAAGAAGTATAATGGTCATGAGGAGCTGAAGGCTTCCCCAGCAGGGGGTACAGTCATCATGACAAAAGGAAGGAAAACGACATTTGAGGAACGGGTGGAAATCGCTTCTTATTTACATTTCCCATAATCATAATTATGCACGAACAACAGAAAAATTTAACGTTTCTTATCAACAGGCGCGAAACTATACCATTAAATATGAGAAAAACGGAACAGTCTCTTGCTGAACTCGAAAAACTCCGGGTAGAATTGAAATTAGAAAAAGTCAGGCGGGAGAAGGCAGAAATGGAGGCATCATTCCTAAAAAACTCAGCGCAATACTGGATCTGTATGACAGACGCATTGTATCTTATGTGATTCGGGATAACAATAATAATGCTTTGGTCTTTGACACTTTTGCTCAGGCCATTGCCCAAAAACTGACGCACATCCACTGTGCCATAGCGACAGAGGACTTCAGTATACAAATCGAATCTTCCACAACAAACTGGAAGCCGCAGGCATGACCCAAAGCATGTCCAGAGTGGCAAAATGTATAGATAACGGACCGATGGAGGGGGTCTGGGGAATCATAAAAAGAGAACTCTATTATAGAAAAAAATTTACAAGCCGTATATCACTTGTAAACATGATTGAAAGTTATATTGAGTATTACAACAAACGATTACAAAGATGTCTGGGAGTTTTAACTCCGATGAAAAAACACAGACAGCATAAGTTGGCAGCATAGAAACTGCCACCAGTTTTTTATTTGGTGGCAGAAAAAAATTTTTATTATTTTCATTGTCTACTTGACGGGGAGCAGTTCACATTTCACTCGGGCAGTCCTTTTAAATATTATCTCCGTTCAGGCTCCACACCTACGGCTAGGAGAAATCCTTGCTTGAGTTTACCGTCAAACAGCGGCTAGTATCGAGCGCATATTATAAAGGCAGCGTTGCAGCATGCCTTTACTCAGGGTTGTCGCTACAGTGAGGGCTTGGCTTCGAGAGCCCTGTCCCTGCTGACCCGCGGAGCTCACACATTGTCACTATAGCCTGCTGCGTCGCCGCAGCAGGAGAGTAGCGTGAGGTTTACCGTTTTCCCAGCATATTGCCTGTTCATTTAAACCCATGTATCTCATGGGCCGTATGCCCTAAACTGCCGTATCCGGCAGAACTGGCATACTGTCGGTATATTCAAAATTGAGCCCGGACATTTTGGGGCTGCCGACGTTTTTGATTCCCGCAAATATTCCTGCGCCCATCCCCAGGATTTCGAAGGAGCTGAACTTCCCGGCGACTGCATCGAGAACTTGAACGCAGCCGGTTCCGAAATCAATAAACCATTTTAAAAGGCCGCTGTCAAGTACATGATTGGAAAAGGACTGGAACGCCGCGTCAAGCTGTATGGTCTTTGCCTCCAGGGATTCCATCCAGCGCTCCTGCTCCTCCATGGCGGCGCCTCCGGCGTTAAGCGAGGATTCCAGCGCACTCTGGACCTGTCCCGACTGGAACGCCTGGATCAATGCGGCGCCCTGGCTTTCAAACTGTGTGCCGAACAGTATCTGTGACAAATCGGCTTTATTGGTATTCGAAAGGCTGTCATATATTTTTGAGATATCCGCCATGATATCATAGAAAGCCCTGGCATTGCCGGCATGGTCAAGGATGCTTACCTGTCCGTCTGTGAGTCTCAGAAGCTGTGCCTGAACCTTGCCGATGGAACCGGCTGCGCCGTCTGCTTCATCCCCCAGGGAGGAGAGGCCGTCCGTCATGCCGCGGAGGCGCATGCTGGCCTCCGCCAAAAAGTCGCCGAAAGAGGAGGCGTTACCTGTGATTTGGGAGCCGCCTGCCAGCATGGCCAGGGTTTTGTTGATGTCGGAGCCGCCTGCGGCCATGGCGGAGGCGGAGCGGGAAAGCCCGTCGCCCAGGGCGGCGGTGGACGCCGCGTATTCATTGCCCAGCCTGGTGAGCTTGTCCACGATCGTAACTGCGTCGGAGGCCTGTATGTGGAAGGCTTCCATTGCCGCAAGGATGCTGGCGGCAGCGGTCTCGTCGTCCACAGCGCTTATATTGGCATAGACAGAGCTTATGCCGGCAAGCGCCTCTGCGTCGTCAAGGGAAAGGCCGGATTCAGCCAGGCTTGCGGTAAGGTCCACCAGGTCGGAAACGGAGCGCCCGAGGCGGCCTGCGGAATCACAGGCGGAATCCAGGAATTGTGTGTATTTCCGATCTGTTTCATCTGTGACTCTATAGAGCTTAGTCATTGCGGCGTCGATGTCGTATACTGCTTTCGGCATCTGCTGCAGCTTGCTGAGCAGTTTGCCCTTGGCTGTGCTTATAAGCTTTTCACCGCCGATTTTGTCCCATGTGTTTTTTATTTTTTCAGCCCATGAGAGCCCGGCTTTTCCTGTTTCCTGCAGCTGTCTGCCGGCTTCCGCGGCAGCTTCGAGCTGGTCCTGCATTCCGCCGGCACTGCTGCCGCTGTTTGCGGCGGAAGCGGTTTCCTCAACACGGTCCGTCAGCCTTTGGACCTCCCGGTCAACGTTTTCGTCAGCCTGCCGGATGCCGTCGGCTATGCTTTGCGCAATGGCATTTCCGGCTTCCCGGGCGGCGTTATCAGCGCTGCCCGTATCAATGGCCGCGCTGATACTGACGGTTCTAAGCTGCGCCTGCAATGCGCTGATCTGGGCGTTGATGCGCTGGACGGTCTGGCTGGTGTCAAGTGCGCCGTTTGCCTTGACCTGTTTGAGCTGGCCTTGTAATTTTTTTATGTCCGCATTTATTTGTGCGGCTGTTTTTGGTATGTCCAGGCCAAGCGTGATTTTTCCGTTTTCAATAGCCAATTAATATCACCCTCCTTAATAGTTTGTAGAATATGTTTCTTAAATGGTCTTGCCGTCTTTAGCAGTAAGGCAAAGGAAGGCTGTCTAGGCTTCAGGCTTTACGGCGCCGGATTCCTGGATCAGCCGGGTAAGCGAATCGATGAAATGTTTTTCCAGCTCCTGCGGATTCCTGATCAGCTCCGTTGCCTGTCTGTCTATAAAGCGCCAGAACGCGGACCTCCACTTTGTCTTTAGCTGCCAGCATCGAAGCATTCTGAATAATGTAATCATATTTTATTTTCCCCTTTCTGGTGTATAGTCAATTTAAACGGTTATTTTCAGGTAACTGTGTATGTCTGAAAGCCGTATGCTTAAATAAGAGCATTTTCTAAAAGCCGTCTTTCAGCTTTTGCTGATAATTATCCCTGATTACTTCTATGGAAATTTCAACCTCGCCGTTTACCAGGCCGTATTCGGCAATGATTTTTTCGTATTTCTCGTATGTGGAGACGGCATGCCGGAGGCATTCCTTGCTTACGGGTCTGCCGTTTCCGATTTTGTCGGCGAGACTGATAATTTCCCATCTGTAATCGTTTATCTGTTTATCTATGAACATGTCGGTGAGTTTTTTGATATCGCTTTTCATTTCCGCGTCATGCTCGTCGGATTTTATCATATCCTCTATATGCTTATCCTGCAGAGCAATGAGATTTTTGGACGTATTTAAGAGCAGGTCGTGTTCTTCCCGCCGCTGTCTTATCCATTTTGTCTCAAGGCCAAGCTTGTCGATGACCCATTCCAAAAGTGAAACGACGCCCTTGATTCCGATTAAAATGATAAACACCGCAATGAACACAGAGGAGAAGTTTATTCTGGTTAATTCAATAATTTCATTCATCTCATAGATTTATCCTGTCCTTTTTTGCCGGCAATTTCTTCGATTGTCTGTTTTACCTTATCAAAACCGACCATGGATACAAGACCGCTTGCCAATCCCATCAGAAGCAAATAAATAATATTGTTTACCGTGAATGGAACGGCGTTAAGCTGATAGTATACGGCGGTTCCCGCACCGCCGGCGATAAGCGCGGAAAACAGTGCGATAATGTTGTAGGATAAATTTGTTTTATCCAGGGTGATGCTTTTAATGCCTTCTGTCACGAGACTGCTGATTACAGAAAAGCAGGAAAGTAAAATCAAAAAGGTGGTTACATTCATAAAATTTTCTCCTTGCTTTTTAGTTATCCGATGTGCTAAGTACAGTAGTTACAATCTGTGTCATGTCAAGCTGTGATTTAATATCGTCCGACATGGTATTTAACATTGCCATGGGCAGCTGGATCTTGTGGTCACTGCGGGACATCATATAATATGCGCCGCTGGAAATACCCAGCTGAGTGATCCATGCGCCAAGCAATATGCCGAAGCCGTCCAGGGAATAGGGCTGCTTTCATCAGACGCCTTTCCTTCCTTCCTTTTTTCCGAATATAATATAATGCTTATAATATAAGGGAAGATTATCTCCAAAGGCGTTTTTCAGATCCGCATAGGATTCTCTGTATTTATTTACGTTAAAATCAGCGCTTGCCAGACGGCCTTCTTTCATTCCGTATAAGCAGAAATGATTAAATAATGCTTTTTCGTTGGCTCCGAACGCTTTTTTGACATCCGGGTATTTATCGGCATAGTATGCCGGGTTGAAAACTGCAGAATAGTCATATCCCTGGTATTTGTAGGCCTGTGCCGGGCAGGGTGCAGCCGGAAGACCGGACATGCCGTGGGAACCTCCTGTGCTGCCCGTATAAATCCCCAGCTTTTTGTTTACTTCGTCTGCGATATAGCCATGATTTCTATACAGGTATTCCCCGGGGCATGCCTTTGCGGCAAACCAGCGGTGAACGGTCATATTCTGTCTGCTGACCTGGCCCACCAGCGATTTGTCGGCCTGCCATTTCAGCTCTTTTATGTTATTTCTTTTACATATATCCGCAGCCAGACTGATCAGCGAGCTCATCGCCTTGTCGGAGACATGCCAGTCAGGCGCGCCGCCGTCGTTTGCCACCTCTATGGTAACGGCGCGGTTGTCATTGGCGGCGCTGGAGGTACACCAGGATCGGTCTTTTTCCTCCACATACAGGGCTATTCGTCCGTCGCTTCCGATACCGTAATTGGACGATGCCCCGCGTTTGACCGGAGCGAATACCTCGCCGCATCTTTCTATGGATAGATTGCCTGCCATGCAGTGAATCGTTATAGTGTCAATAATGTGATTTCTTGGGCTTGTCTTATTAGGGCTGATTCTTATGTAGTTTATTAACGGGCTGTTTGAATAGTTCATTGTATCCTCCCTTCCGCGTCGTAATAGCTGCTGCAAATAACGCCGCTTTAAAGTGTGCTCAGCTCCCGCAGGTCTTCAACGCAGGATTTGAGCATTTCGCATACATAGTCCAGTTCTTGTTTTGTTTCCCGCCCGCTGAAGGTCATTCGTATGCAGCTGTGAATATCCCTTTTGCTCATTCCGATGGCAGACAGGGCAGGGGAGGCAGCCATGGAACGGCTGTCGCATGCCGAGCCGGTAGAAACCTGGATACCGTTCATGTCTAATAAAAGCATTAAGGATTCTCCCTCCACGCCTTTAAAGCACATGTAGAGATTGAGGGGCAGTCTGTTCCCTGAGCCAATGGAGGCTCCGACCAGATAGGCGCCCGGAATGTTTTTGGCGATATAATTGTAGACATAGTTTCTGCCGGACAATGAGGCAGAAGACATGGACGATTGTATGGAAGATATAAAAGAATAATTATAAGCCTCCGCCGCTTTCCCGGCGGAGGCAATTCCCAGGACGTTCTCCGTGCCGCCCACAAGCCCCTGCTCCTGGGAACCGTATATCAGGGGTTCAAGCGTTATATCCTTCTTTATATATAAAATACCGCAGCCCTTCAGCCCGCCCAGCTTATGGGCGGAAAAGCCGAGCATGTCTGTGTTTAAGGCTTTGACGTCTACAGGAAGCTGTGGAATAGACCCGGTACAATCCAGGTAAACCGTTCCGTTATAGGATTTTGCCAGCTTCGTGATTGCTTTTACGTTTTGTATGGTTCCCAGCTCCGAGCTGGCGTGATCGATCACTACAAACGGAGCGGTGTCACAGGCGGCCAGCCGCTTCTCTAAATCCTGCAGATCAATAAAGCCTTCACGATTTACTTTTAACGAATAGGCGTCTTTGCAGCTTTCCACACATTTTAACACAGACTTATGCGAGACGGGAGAGTAGAGGACGGTACAACGATGTTTTAAACAGTACCCCCTGACTGCCAGGGTATTTGCCGCGGCCCCGCCGCAGGTAAAATAAATATCGTGGGGGTCGGCGTTGATAAATTTTGCCGCAGACCGGCGTGCTTCCGCTACCAGCCGTTTTGCTTTTATTCCTTTCGAGTGCAGGGACGACGGATTGCCGTCCGTGTCAAGAACCGATATCAGGTATTTTTTCATGGAATCGGATAATCCGGCGGTTGCGGCGTTGTCCAAATATACATTCATTTTTGGCTGCTCCGTTTCAGGCGCTGTATTTGAGGCTTACATTTATTCCTGCGGGCAATGAGCCAAGCGGATGCGTCAGCATTCATTTGGAGAATGCCGCCAGGCTCAAAGACCTCGCAGCCTGCCGGGCTGCAGGATTGATACCCCGTCAGCTTTTGACTGTCGGGATGCCTGGATTTTCGCAAAATAGCTCTTTGCGCATTGCGGGGAACAGGTAAACCTTTTCCAATGAAACATGGTCCTGTCGTTTTCGCAGTCGGCGCACGGAGTAAACATTTTGCCGCAGGTTCTGCAGGGCTTTTGTACTTTATTAGTCATTTACGGTCTCCTTTAAAGCAGGGGAGCACGCGAAGGTGCTCCCCCGGATGCCTGTTGCCGCAGGCAGCGGGCTGATGCTCCGGATACGGGTATCCGGAGAGTCCTTTTTACACGCCGTAAACGATCAGGTCCCAAAGATTTGTGGAACCGGTGCATCCGCCGGACAGGCTTTCTGCCTCGAAGGAATGCGCGAAGCTGTCGCCGCCGAGAGACAGCTCGAATTCGCCGGATACGTCCGCTCTCTGAATGATCACCTGACCCGTATATTCGACATCGCACTGATCCTGCAGAACTACGTCGATATAGAGCTTCAGTACCTTGCTGTACCTTTCGGAATCGTTGGAGATCCTTGCGGCATCGACCTCCACATCGTAAAATGCAACCAGCTCCGTGCCGTCTGCGATTCCCTCGACGGTAATTTCCTTTGTCGCAGGGTCATATGCAAATTTTCCTGCAGCCGCTGCGGTATCCTGTTCAAGCTTTGCGCCGAGAGAGCCGTTTGCGTTCTTCGTATAGATGGTTCCGATCTCGTCGCCGGCAGCGCCTGCTGCGGTTTTGGTGGTTGAGCACTTGTTGCCGTTTACTGTCATTACGTCGGTGATGCGCACCTTAAATGAACCCTGCTCGATTTCCGTGCCGGTCTGTGCTGCCAGTGCGCCGCCCACAAGGACGCCGTTGGTGGCAGACACCGTAACTGCCTTGTTTTTCTTCAAGGACGCTATCTTTCGTCCGTTTCTCCCTGTCACGTCCGCCTTTTCCTGTGAGTTTTTGATGGAACCGTTCTGGACCTCGTCCATGATGAATTCCAACTCGCCGGCGTTGTTAAAAGCCGTGATCTGGGCTACCTCTGTGATAATTAATTTGCTGACATCTACTGCCATTGTTTTTTCCTCCTGTTTTTAATATTTATAAAAATAAAAAAGCTCTGAAGGGAGCCTTTTATTTTTCGTTATTTAGCGGGCAGCCAGGAAAGGCACGATCTGTCTTTTAATTTAGATGTGTCTACCGTTCCTGCGTAAACCCCGATCATTGTGTTTTCAAAGTTGATGCTTGTATTTATCTGTTCAAAGCTTTGGTTGAACTGATATATGGTCAGGCTGTTGACCTGCTCGTAATTGTATTTAAATTCTGCCCTGTTGACCAGGGCCACCACCAATTTTTCCAGATATGATTCATATGGCTTATCGGCGTTTCGCTTCTGTTTTTTGCGTTCCAGTTTGATGCGGAATTCTTTTGCCTCCTTATTTCCCGGCACCCTGCTGTCCTTTTTTATACCGTTTATTTTTCTGATATTTTCTGCAAGCAGGCTGTAGGTAAGCTCGTCTATTGTAATATTGTTTTTATCGCTGCGCAAAACAAGGGTGTCATTTTGGCTGTTTTTGTACATTGCAGTATCGGATAGATCCAGATCGCCGAACAATATACTGATATCCTCCTGTGCAAAGGAAGGAAACAGCATCATAAACAGCTGATAGTCTGAGACGGTTGTGAAGTCGATGCCCATATCGTCAAGCTGTACCATATATTGAAAGGGCGTAGCCGTAAGCGAGGATATGAGGCTGTAATAGCGCCGTTCATCCTCCAATATTTCGCCCACAGTGGGAATGCGGATCGACAGGCCGGGAAGGATGGAGACGGATGACTGCTTTAAAAGGCTTTGTTTGTGTTCATTCATTTTCGTTCCTTTCGTGTTGCTGAAATTTTGAGAGCAGGAGGAGGTATCGCAGGAACAGCGGTATCTCCTCCTGAAAAGGAGATGTGTAAAAAGAGGTTCTATACCATATAGGAAAATCTCATTTTGAAAAGCCAAGTCTGCAACCCCTTGATTTTACTGGGTTTTTTGAGGGTTTTTTCTTTTGAGCAAATCGAACATTTATTTGCCGCGCAGCTTTTTCATTCTCATTTTTGCCCTCTCCTTGTCCAGGGTGTCTGCACATTCCTTGCAATACTGCCTCTTGCCGTTGGTGTTTTTTACGAGAATGCCGCAGCCGACACAGCGTATGTATTTTTCTTCCTTATATAAACGCCATTCATAGCCAAGCTTTCTGAAGTCAGATACGAACAGCTTGTCTTCTCCGGCATTGTCCAGATACAGAACCTGAATATTTAAATTGTTGATCTGTTTGGCATACTCAATAAACCCCAGCTCTTTTAATCGGTTGATTCTGATGTCCTTTTCAAAGGCAGGGATGTTAATGCACGCCATTGAAAATATTTCCCCGTTGCTGTAGTTGACCCAGTTATTATTATTTGGATTCTGGAAATTTCTGAATTTTGCCAGGCATAAAAGTGTAAAGGCAAGGCGTTCCAATACCTTGTCCTGCAGCTCCTCGATTTTTTTCAGCTCATCTTTGGTGGCCCACACTCCCTTGCACTGGCATAACGGGTATTTTCCCGCTTTGTCGGCGTATTTTTCCAGATTTTCCGACCAATCCACAGGATTATAGCGAGGGTAGCAGCTCTCCATATAACGATTCAGCTCTTTGATAATTTCAGGCTTTTTCAGTTTTTTTTCGTGATAGAGATATTTTGCATACATGCTCAAAAACTGATATGCCCTGGACGGCTCGATGCTTTTGTCCTGCAGTATGCCTTCTACATATTCCTTTTCATTTAATATAATAATAGCGAATCACCTTCCTTCCATTTTTTTTGGCGCATTATAAACTGTTCTCCGCCGAAAGCAAAATCTCCCTCTGTTTTAACCAATACCGGATAATTTATAATATGGTTATTTTTTTCAAGCAGGTTTTTAATAATGATATCTCCGCAAATATCCCAGGCAAACTGTTTGGATTTGGAGGATGAGTAGCAGAGATCGATTATTATATCGCAAAGCGCCTTCTCGTCGGGGCAGATTTCCTCACACATGGATTTAAATTGAAGCAGCATCATGTTTCTGTTAATGTTTACTTCATCCTTATCCAGACGCTGTCTGCCTGACAATTGCTGAAAAAGCTTTACGGAATCCTCATACTCTGTCCTGATTTTCTCAATTTTCCGGTAGGTATTCCGATCATATGCGGCGCCGGATTTAAGAATGGAAGAGTCAAATATTCTTGCTTTATTATAGTTTACGCAATATGATTTGAAGGTGTCTTCAAATAACCAGGCAATGCGGTTTACGGTACAGGGATTGCCGCCAACAGGCATAAGCCTGTTGTAATAGTCGAGAAATTCTTTTTCCGCAGGCGTTTTATCGGGTTTGTGGATTAAATCAGCCAGGGGTATTTCAAACTCTCTGATACATTTGCTGTTTGCGTCCCGGAGGTATTTGTTATATTTTGTGTTCAGATCCGGATACACATATTTCATAAAGTAGGGTTTATTCTCTGCCGCGATTTTCAGACATAGTTCCTTAAAATGCATTTGCTCCGGTGTATCTTCCGGTAATTTATTACATGCGGCTTTGCTGTACCAATATTTGGGCATTGTTTTTGCAATAATTCCCTTTGCCCTGTCTATGGCGCATTGCTGGTAATGCTGCCCGCACTTGATACGGTAGTCCAAAACCCTGTATTCCTCGCTGTCAGGGTCAAAGGCCGCCTGTCTCTCGAGCATGGCGGTGATCCTGTTGGTGGTTGTGCCGATCTCGTCTCCAAAGGCAAGCTTATTGGCCTGTACCATGTCGGCTTCCGTTGGAATTATTTTTTCGGCCTTGCGCTGCACACATTCGATTGTCATGGAATTTAACGTGTGCGCGACGATTATCTTATTGTCGGTTGAAAAGAAGGCGTCCGAATCCTTGTCTGCGCCGTTGAGCGCGTCACAGGTTGTATCCCATGAATTTAAAATAATTCCCGTAGTATTATATTGATACCAGAAATCCGTTTCTTCATTATGTATGACCCTTCTTCGCCGGATATTGTTATGGCAGGTCATGGGAGCGCGGAACAGCGCGATCTCGTCGACGCCTTTATCTATCCAGTATTTGTGGTAAACCTCACCGGCTTTTAGCAGGCCCGTGACGGGAAGGCCGAATATGGATTGGGCTAACGAGTACGGATCACCGGAAACTATGGCAAAGTTTCCGTCGTTCCTGATAGAACCCTTGGATGCCATTTCTATCCGTTTCTTGATGAGGGAATATATTTTTTTAAAAATAAACGGGTCATCCATCAATCTTTTGTCTATCATCAGCGCTTTGATGTAATCATTATCAATATAGTCCACATTTTCTTCATTAAGGTTCATTCCCTTTGCAAAGACGATGGTTTTTCTCCAGTCGCCGCCCAGAACATCCCTGATTTCGTCGATCGTGGGCTTACACAGCTCATATAGCTCCTCGTCCGTCAGGCTGTAGGTCTGTAAGAACTGGTAATTTGAGTTTCTGACATTTTCCAGCTCGTGAGGCATGGCTTTTGCCACCGAAAACTGATAATGATTTTCGCTGCAGCAGCCAAGAAAGTGTTCGAGGCTGTCGTAGGAATCCCAAAGCTTAACCATGGATGCGGTGAGAATCACATCGTAATCCCGGACATCCCGCCATTCGCCCCACACATCCTTCACCATATATGCTTCGCGGTTGACCCGTCGTGCAAATTCTACGAAGTCAAAGGTAAACAGCATCCCCTTGGTCCATGCAAATCTTGTATTAACGCCTGAAACGGTCTGTCCCTTGAACATATCCCCGTATAGGTCTTTGCTGACAATGCGGGAATAAGCAGGCGACATAAGACCGTATCCGTCCGAATCGCAGTAGTCGATGATATAATCTTTTTCTGTTTTTAATTCCGGCTCCCCGTCGTTTTCGTCGGATATTTTTATTACATCCTCGCTGAACCGCACCCAGCAGTCATTTACAATTAATATTCTCGGCATTGTCACCGGAATAGAGGCGCTGCAGATCAATGCCTGGTATGCTTCAAGCTTGGCGGGTATGACGGGCTTGCTTTTATTCCTGCCGTTTTCCATCCGTTTCGTGATTTCTTCGTATACGTTATCGCCGATGTAGGTAATGGTGGATTTTTTGATTCCTCCGTTGGTCCCAAGGAGCCGGCGGTATTTATAGCCGTTTATTTTAAAGCCCTGATTCGCTCTGTCATAATCCTTATCGGAATCCATGATCATGCAGAAATAATCCTTCTGATATTGGAGGGAGTATATTTTTTCGTATAATTCCCTGATCTTAATGTTGTTTTCCTGGCTTTTAGGCAGCTTTTTAACATATTTAATTTCCTTTTTCAGCTTCAGCACCTCGCCGTCCAGATCGTCGATGCCGTTTAATTCGCAGATCCAGCGGAGTATCTGACTGTCGTTTAAGGCCACAATATCATTTTTGTTTTTTATTGCGGTTTTAAGCGGGAGAGTCAGATTCCACCTGGATTGTTTCAGCCGTTTGCTTGACAGCTTGTATATAAACTTATGGCATGCCTGTTGTTTTATCATTTTACGTCACCGTCCCTCGTTCAGATTATTTTTTATGCTTTTACCGGAAGCATATTCTTTATAATAATTCTGCAGGCTTAAGAACCGTGACAGGTTCTCTCTGTTTTTTCTGCATTGGCTGTCAAATTGCGCATCATTTTCGATGCGTCTTGCTATGGGCGAGCCGTTTTTATTATTTTCCCTTCTGTATTCCGTATTAAAATCTGAAGGATAGATGAGTCCGCCAAATTGAGTGTGGTCTGTTTTACCGTTTCCGGTTCTGTTAAATGTTTTTGTCATTGGTTAATGTAATCGCTCCTTTTTCTTTTGATATAATTTTTGGCTGCAGTTTTTCTTTGCAGAAATGCCTCCTTTTGGATAATGATGCTGCTTTGAGATGAACCTTTGGCAGCTGTGTGCTGGCTGTGATATGTATTTCTACATTAGCCTTTGGATTTTGTTAAAAATTTCGCGTTGGGGAAATTTGGTTCTGCTTTGCCTGTGTTGTTTTTGAAAAGGAGAAAATTAAATATCGTAGCTTTACAGTACGGAAAACGGGACACCTGATGTTTTATAATTACATTAAATCGGAAGGGAAGATTGCAGGTACAGGAAATTTTCAAGCGCCGTATGTATGATCAGGATATTTTTTATGCCGTTGGAGGCTGTAAATGTGAATATAATAAAATAACGAACGTTTGTTCTGAAAATGGTATTGACATCTATGAACGTATGTTCTATACTTATCAGTGTCCACAGAAGCAGCAGAATATAAAAAGACCTGCCTTAAAACGGTGTGAAAACATTGTCGGACAGGTTTTATATGTAAACAAATGATAATGCATGGGTCATCAGGGGGAATTAAAGTGGAGCAGATATTAAATGAATATTATGATGATAACGCCAAAAAGCTTCGTCGCATAGTAGACAAAATATTATTAAAGTTTGGAGGCTTATCGGACAAGGATTTGGATGATTTTTATTCGCTTGCAAACGAGGTGTTTGTGGAGGTAATGAGAAAATATGACCAATCCCAGCCCTTTGACGTTTTTCTGTATTCGTGTCTGTCAAATAATATCAAGACGGAAATGACAAGGAGAAACAGAGAAAAGCGCAAAGCAGACAGAATCTCGGTTTCGATTGACACGCCGTTGGGCGACGACGAGGATACCACAATAGGAGACGTGCTTGCCGATGACGTTACAATCGAAAAAGAGCTGTTCGGAGAGGGCAAGGAGGGATACAGCAGGAGAATTGCGACATATCTTAACAGGCTGTCAAGACTGCAAAGGGAGGTTTTAAGGCTGAATATGGCCGGCTATCTCCCAAAGGAGATAAAAGAAGAATTACATATCAGTGAAAGGCAGTACGCGGACAGCTATGCTGCTATTCACTCATATAGAAATATATCAATATTGTTTTAGGCAATTTATACGAAAGAAAGCTGGAGGAATTGAAAATGGCAAGACCCAGAAAGCAAACATACACTCTGGAAATGTACCTTAAGAAGATCAGGAGCAGAAAGATAAGCAATGATGCGGACGTCCAAAGAAATTTTGTCTGGAAAAACGAGCATATCAATGAGCTGATAGCAACCGTTCTCACCGATGACTATATCCCGCCCGTTATACTTGGAGAGGAGGATAACTCGCAGCTGTATATTGTGGATGGAGGCTGCAGAAGCACTGCATTGATGGCATTCAGATATGGAAACTATAAAATTACCGCTTCCATAGAGAATTCATTGGTCCCGTATCAAAGAAAGATTACCGGCGACGACGGAAATATCACCTGGGAGGAGGCTGTGTTTGACATAAAAAATAAATCCTATGATAAGCTTCCGGAGGAATTAAAGGAAAAATTCGACGAGTATCAGATAGAGACGGTTATTCATGAAGCCTGTGACAGCTCAAAGATATCAAAATATATTAAACGGTATAACAATCATGTGGCCATGAATACGGACCAGAAGGCATTCACCTATCTCGATAAATTTGCAGGGCGTATTCACAAAATTATTAACAGCAGATTTTTTGCGGACTGCGGGAGTTATTCTGAGAAGGATAAGACTAAGGGCGTAATTGAGAGGATAGTTGTAGAAGCCTTAATGTGTATCAATCATTTTGACAACTGGAAGACGCAGGCCAAGGCGGCTTGTAAATACCTAAATGACAATGCCGTGGATGAGGAATTTGACGCTTTTACAGAGAATCTGCACAGGCTTGAGAGTATAATAGGCGAGGATATAAAGGATATCTTTAATAAAAAGGATTCGTTTATTTTTCTGGCATTATTTGACAGGTTTGCCGAGCTTGGAGTAGAGGATTCCCGATTTGCGGAATTTCTCAGAGGGTTTAAAAGAGAGCTCAGGATGTCCAGAAAGAATAGGAATAATCTGCTGTTCGATGAGATCGACAGGGAACTGAGCACGAAGGATAAGCAGGTCATCAACGATAAATTAAATATGCTGGAGGGGCTTATGCTGGAGTTTCTGCATATGGACGGGACAAAAAGCGGCAGTGACAATATGGAGGCGTTTATAGCGGAAAATCTCCACATGGATGCGGAGGCCGTAAAGGAGGATATGGATCTGTATTCGGAATCGCTGGATATCTTGCTGGAGAATACTGTAAGGCTTGATTCCAAGCTTCGGAATAAGGAAAACCGCCTGTCTTTAATGGCTATGATGGTTTATTCATACAAGGAGGACAGGGATTTGGATGAATGGATGGTCCATTTTGCCGCCGCGAACAATTCATATTTTGTGGATCAAAAGAAGAACTTTTTATTTATGAGGGCGGATTTTGAGAAGTATTCTGCTAAAAACAGCAGAAGGAGCGCGTAAAACGATGTAATGCAGTGCCGGTATTTGTCACATTATGGCATGCTGTAATTATATTTTTGGAAGCTACCATATATCTCTTATATAGCAACGGGATATGTGGATTTAGATTTCAAAGAAGAACAGAGCATACCGTCTGCAAGTGTTTCGTCCCATGTTGTCAAAAAAAGGGATACCCTGTATGCGATCGCAAAGAAATATTACACTTCCATAGATAAGATTGTAGCAGCAAATAAGGGAAAGTACCCTAAGATTACGGCAACACATATTGTCGTTGGGGGACAGCTTTATGCTTAGCGATAGTGGATTCATGACAAAAAATCTAATAATAAGTACTTATAAATTATAAATACTCTTTTCAAAATCATTAAAATTTAAAGGCCGCAAACCATTGATTTTACTGGAAAATCCTTGATTTGCGGCCTTTGCAACAAAAATGGAAGCAAGGGGGCTCGAACCCCTGGCCTTTCGCGTGTGAGGCGAACGCTCATCCCGGCTGAGCTATGCTTCCATGACATCTATTGTACCACGATGGAAGAAAAAAACAATAGGAAAATAGAAAAAAACATAATTTTTTTATAACGGTTGAATATCAAAGCAAATTCCAGTGACAACTGAAATTCCAGAATGCCAGAGAAAATGCAGGATTGAGACAACTTTTTCTTTGTC
>ERZ808051.1205-NODE-1205-length-18645-cov-6.993160_pt1 | contig 18645 bp, 17 predicted proteins | sample MGYA00380199_ERZ808051 | MGnify/ENA primary metagenome ERZ808051 (study PRJEB31490, sample SAMN06133391) | mouse gut metagenome | isolation source: J11 | host: mice | place: China: Chengdu | collected 2015-05 ...
TGCCATTATTGTCTGATATCTTCTTGACGGCCTCGGCTTTAAATTCGTCACTGTAGGTTCTTACTTTCTTGGTCATGATAAACTCCGATTAATACGCTTAGTTTACCAAGTTTATCTCTACGGTTTCTTCAGCATAGCTCACTGTCCCTTCATTTCTTGGCGCCTTAAAACGCTGGGAAGCCAAAGAAGTCCGCAATCAAATAAACAATGCCTTTCGCACCGCCAAAGCTAAAAGCTTTATGCAACGCCAAAATAACATCTTATGTTTAGCGGATGCCAATTATAATTGCCATAATCAAGCAAAAAGAGTATTTATTGATTTTTACAGACAACGATAGTAATTGCCAGTTTGATCATGGTGTCAACCAACTGATACTAAAACAACCATTAAATTTAGATTATGGCAAGATATATCTGAGAGCAGGTCGACGTCACTACATCAAGTTCTATGGAGATAGCGGGTTACCTCGTAGACATTTTGGCCATATCAAATATTGCTCTAACGACCATCTGACCCACAATATGTATCAAATCTCTCTAAATCAGCAAGGCAACTATCGATTTAAGCCTTACAGCGTTAAAAAGACAGGTTGCCCGTAACATTTGATAGAGCTAAGGCTAATTAGCCTTGCATCGCTTGTTTCATAGCCTGAACTGCTTTTTCTAGTCCCATAAAGACGCTATCTGCAATTAAGGCATGGCCAATGTTGAGCTCATAGATCCCTGGGATACTGGCAACAGGATAGACATTATCTCGGGTAAGCCCGTGACCAGCATTAACAATAAAGTTGTCTTGTACTGACAAGGCATAGGCCGTGGCTTTTTGGATTCTTTGCAACTCATGCTCAGTGGCAGCACTGTCTTCTGCCAATGTGGCTTGTGAATACTGACCGGTATGAAGCTCAACTGCATCGGCTGCACAGGCCATAGCTGCATCTATCTGCTTTGCTTCAGGATCAATAAATAACGAGACTTTAATACCTGCCTCATGTAAAGCAGCTATATAATCTTTTAGGTGGTCTTGTTGAGAAGCCACATCTAAGCCACCTTCTGTGGTCAGCTCTTCTCGCTTTTCTGGAACCAAACACACCCATTCAGGCTTCACCTCAAGAGCAATATTTAACATCTCTTCGGTGGTAGCCATCTCCAAGTTCATACGTGTCTTTAGTAACGGCTTCATACGATAAACGTCTTCATCTAAAATGTGACGTCTGTCTTCTCTTAAGTGAAGCGTGATGCCATCTGCTCCAGCTTGCTCACAAAGCAGCGCAGCTTCAATAGGGTCTGGATAGTTAACCCCTCGAGCTTGGCGTAAAGTAGCCACATGATCAATGTTAACGCCCAATAATGGGGGATTAGAAGAGGACTGCACCATTTTATTCATAAGAGTTCACCCTAGATAACTGACAAAATAACCGAGAATAATAACTAATATCTTAATAAGCTTTCATATTTGACCCCTGCTCTTTCCTCTACATTAATATGCTCTACATAAATATATAGTTATATAGAATCCACAGGAATCATCACTTATTTATCATACCTTATTTATCATACCTTATTGATAACGATAAAACTGTTGCCATAAGATACGACTCTGTAAAGGCTGATGATCAAACAAATGATCAATAAGTTGACGATGAATATTGGTCCAGCTGTCAATAGTAGGCACACTAATGCCGGCCTGCATGGCAAGAATAACCTCTCCCTTTATGGGTGGCTGCTGCATAAAAGCTGAGGGATTGCGCTGACCAAATTTAGACGGAGGGGCTAGCGATGCGGCTGTAGAATTCTGGTTGGTTTGATTACTAGAAGCACCCTGCTGTGGTGACTCAGTGGCTGATAACTCGACCCACCCTCTATCGGCCGCAAAGTGATAGTACTGATTTTCTTTAATTAACTGCTGCTCGCAGTCTTGCTCAAAGTCAATCGCAAAGCCAAGCTCACTAAATAAGACCTGCTCGTAACGGCGAAGCACTAGTTTTAGTTCAACTAAGCTTAAGGTCTGCTGCAGCTGAGATATGGTCTGAGCATATTGCTTGTAGACCATGGGCATACTGTCTTCGGCCGGCAGTAGCTTCAATGTGATTTCATTGACATATAAAGCCGCGTATTGCTGTTGCCCTATTAGACTGGGTACTGCTTCGACGATATTAACCTGTTGCAAATTTTTTAAAGATTTTTTGCCAGTAGCAAAGAGCATTAACGGGGCAAACTGTGGAATGCCTTTTTTACCAATACCGTGTAGTACACCATGCTCTTTGGTAAATAAGTAATAGATACTTCTTTTTTCTTGATAGGGGCGCTGATGCAAACTATACGCATGTAAAGGTTCATTACGCAACGTTATTATCCATCCTATATGCTTAAGACTAATATATTTAAGATCAGTCTAGGCCTGCATTCAACGCCCTATTTCAAAAGATTAGCTATTAATATCCCAAACTGGTTAAAGCACGGGCATCATCTGACCACCCTTGTTTCACTTTCACCCATAAATTGAGCATAATTTTACGCTCAAATAAGGCTTCCATATCTTCACGTGCAGCGATCCCTACTTGCTTGATACGACTACCTTTATCGCCAATGATAATGGCTTTTTGACCATTACGCTCAACGAAGATAGTGGCATCAATAAAGGTTACCGCTTTACGTTTACGACCGGTTTTAGGATCAATATGCGCAGGCTCATCTTTGAACTCATCAATCTGGACCGTTAAATCATAAGGAACCTCATCGCCTGATTGACGCATGATTTTTTCGCGAATGATTTCACTGGCTAAGAAGCGTTCGCTACGATCCGTAATTTGCTCGGTATCATAGATAGGCGCCCCTTCCGGCAGGTGCGAGCGAATAACTTGTTGTAAACGCTCTAAGTTCTGGTTTTTTAAAGCAGAAACAGGAACAATATCCGCAAACTCAAAGTTTTCATGATAAGTTTCAATCAAAGGTAAAATTGAACCTTTGTCTTTAATAGTGTCTGCTTTGTTGATAACCAAAACCACTGGGGTATCCGTCTCGCCAATTTTCTCAAGCGTTAATAAGTCATCTTCACGCCACTGTTCACCATCTACCACAAACAGCACCAAATCCACATCGACTAATGCTGAGAAAGCGGCTTTGTTCATACGCTCGTTAATAAGACGCACTTCATTGCTGTGAATACCTGGGGTATCTACAAACACAGCCTGCATCTCTTCATTAGATAAAATACCGTGAATACGATGACGCGTCGTTTGTGGCTTACGTGATGTGATAGATAGTTTTTGGCCCAACATGTGGTTCATCAGGGTTGATTTACCCACGTTAGGACGACCAACGATGGCCACATAGCCGGCTCGATAGTCTTCTGGTAACGATTCATCATTAAAGAAGCTGTCTAACAAATTGTCAGTAGCGTCATTTGATTCGTTATCTAAAGGTTTGTTCTCTTGTGGTGCATTTGACATATGTCTGGTTATCCGATGTTATCTTTTGACACCTCTTGAATTAAGAGGCTTAAGGTTTTAATTTAATAATACGCTCACTAACGAGCTTATTTAACTGATTAATCATTTTCTCTGCTGTTTTTTGTTCAGCAATACGGCGACTCTCACCTGATTCAACGATGGGCGTAGTTTTAGGAACATCAACTTCACAGCGTACAATAAAAACTTGGTTGGGAGCATTGCCTTGAGTTTCTAGTAACTCATAGTTAGGTAGCTCATACTTATGACCTTGCAGCCACTCTTGTAATCGGCTTTTGGCATCTTTTAATACCCGCTGATCATTCACATTATCAATGAGTTCGGCAAACCAACTAAGCACACAGGCTTTCACCACATCGACACTTTGACTGTCTAGGTAAATTGCACCAATCAAAGATTCAACTGTATCCGCCAATATAGACGCTCGCTCACGGCCGCCGCCTTTACGCTCCCCTATACCTAAAATCAGATGCGAAGATAAGTTAAGCTTTTGTGCCACAATAACTAACGACTCTTGACGAACCAAAGTGGCTCTCATACGCGTTAGTCGACCTTCATCTTGATTGGGATATTGGTAATATAGCGCTTCCCCAATAATCATCCCTAACAGGGCATCGCCTAAAAACTCCAGTCTTTCATAGTTAATCTTGCCATCATAAGAGCGGTGAGTCACTGCCAATTTTGCCAAACTGATGTCGTTAAAGGTATAACCCAACGCCTTTTGCAAACTGGGTAGGCCTTGCTCAAAATTTGTATAACGTTGTTTAGGAGGCTGCTTGTTAGGAGACACTATTTCAGCAACTTCTGTTATTTTATTGCTATCACCGCTCTTTTTTTTAAAAACTTTTGGCATATTATTTCGGCATATTAAAAACTATTACTGGACTAAAAGGCGAGTCAGAAACAGCTAGGTATATTGGTTGAAGGAATTAAATTAAGATGTCTTAAGGTATTTAAGTTAAGGCATTGAGTTACTGCGGCTTCTCAAATCTCTGTATGACAGCATACACTTTAGAAATTTAAAAAACCGCTTATAAAGTTGTGCTTAGTCAATAGAGCGATTATGGCTAAAGGTCGGTAAGTTGGCTAAGCCAGGTTTTTTGTGCATCCACACATAAACCGCTTTACCTGCCAAGTTCTCATCAGGAACAAATCCCCAATAACGACCATCTTCACTACGGTCTGAGTTATCCCCCATCACGAAGTAATTACCTTCAGGAACCTGCACGCTCCAGCTACTGTCATAAGCCATTGGTTGCTGTAAGAACTTTGAGTATTCAGCGTGCGACAAATTAGGTGCCAAGTAACGACGTAGATAGGTATGCTCCCCTAACTGCTCCTGGAAGTACCTTGCGCCGCGCTCTTCACCTTGCGCTACCATAACCGCATCTTCAGGGGATAGATCCCACTCACGGCTAGGATCGCTGCCCTTAACTGGCGTATAAAGCTGATTTGTTAGAGCATCATCTGCCGTAAATTGAACTTGCTCACTGGGTACTTGTTGTCCATTGATCGAAAGCTTGCCATTGTCATAGCTAACCTCATCGCCAGGAAGCCCAATAATACGCTTAATGTAATAAATTTTGGGATTCTCAGGATAACGGAACACCACCACGTCACCATGCTCAGGCTCACCGACATCAATGACTTTATTATAAGTCAGAGGTAAGCGAATACCATAGGCATATTTATTTACCGCAACGAAATCGCCGGTATAAAGCGTGGGTACCATTGAAGATGAAGGAATATTAAACGGTTCAACAATAAATGAGCGCACCACTAAGACGATGGCCAATACCGGAAAGTAATCATGAGCCCAACGAATTAAGAAATGTTCGTTGCTAGACTGAGTAGACTTTTGAGAGGTCGCTATACTGGCTTGTCTTTTGGCTTCACGATACTCACGCTCAGCTTGCTTCACAGGCATTGGAGCGTCATCAACGCTAATCGACTCTAAGTCCTGATCACCGCTCTGATTGAACATATTGTGCTCAGACAAAGCAGCAATATAAGCTGATTTTTTCGTCGCTAAATTGTCTTGTGCGGCTTGAATTTCTTTCGAGCTACCCGTTTTAGTATTCTTGTGTTGCTTAAGCCAAAGCTTATCAAGCAGCCATATCACCCCAAGAATCAAGGTTACTGGCACTAAAATTAAATTAAAATCAAAGTCCATACTGCTGCCTTAACCGCTTTGTTGTTATTCTGGTTATATCATAGGGCTTAGAAACTAAGCCCGTTTGATCAATTTTATTCTTAACCGATTACTAATTGAGAACCGATTACTGATTGTCTACTTGCAACACAGCTAAGAAGGCTTCTTGTGGAATCTCCACACTACCTACCTGCTTCATGCGCTTTTTACCTTCTTTTTGCTTAGACAACAGTTTCTTCTTACGAGAAACGTCACCGCCGTAACACTTAGCCAGTACGTCCTTACGCATTGCTTTAACGGTACTACGAGCAATAATCTGGCTACCAATGGCTGCCTGAATCGCCACGTCAAACATCTGTCTTGGAATCAGCTCTTTCATCTTCTCAACCAGCTGGTTTCCGCGATAACGGGCTTGCTCTTGGTGACAAATCATGGCTAAGGCATCTACCTTATCTCCGTTGATTAGAACATCCACCTTAACCAGCTTGTCCACTTCATAACGGTCAAACTCATAGTCTAATGAAGCAAAGCCACGTGACACAGACTTCAATCTATCAAAGAAGTCCATCACCACTTCACCCAGTGGAATATCAAAAATCAACTGAACTTGTTTACCCATAAAGCGCATGTCCACCTGAGTACCACGACGCTCCATACATAGAGTCATCACGTTACCCAAGTAGTCTTGAGGCACTAAAATATGGCAACGAGCGATGGGCTCACGGAACTCTTCAACGAATCCTGGATCAGGAAGTTTTGAAGGGTTATCGATTAATAGCACATCCCCATTTTTCTTTTTAATTTCATAGATAACCGAAGGCGCTGTGGTAATCAAGTCAAGATTGTATTCACGCTCTAAACGCTCTTGAATAATCTCCATGTGCAGCATACCAAGGAATCCACAACGGAAACCAAAGCCTAGAGCATCTGAAGTATCTGGCTCAAAGAATAAAGCTGAATCGTTAATCTGCAGCTTTTGTAGCGCTTCACGGAACTTCTCAAAGTCACCTGAGTCTACTGGGAATAAACCGGCATAAACCTGCGGCGTGATTTGCTTAAACCCTGGAATAAACTCAACGTCTGGGGTCTTAGCATGAGTCATGGTATCCCCTACTGGCGCCCCATGAATGTCTTTAATACCCGCAATAACGAAGCCTACTTCCCCTGCTTCAAGCTTGCCCGTCTCTAGTGGCTTCGGAGTAAATACCCCGATAGAGGTCACTATGTGAGATTCCATGGTCGACTTGATTAAAATCTTATCACCCTTGCTTAGGCTGCCTTCACGCACACGCACCAAAGAGACAACGCCTAAATAGTTATCAAACCAAGAGTCAATAATCAGGGCCTGTAATGGGGCATCTCGGTCTCCAGTGGGCGCAGGAATGCGCTCTACTAAAGCCTCTAACAGTTCATCAACACCCAAGCCAGACTTAGCAGAAACACGAGGGGCATCTACCGCCTCGATACCGATAATATCTTCAATTTCTTGAATTACACGCTCAGGCTCAACTTGAGGTAAGTCGATTTTGTTTAATACTGGCACCACCTCAAGACCTAAATCCACAGCGGTATAGCAGTTGGCCACTGACTGAGCTTCAACGCCCTGTGCGGCATCCACCACCAATAGAGCCCCTTCACAAGCGGCCAGTGAACGCGAAACTTCATAAGAGAAGTCTACGTGGCCTGGGGTGTCAATGAAGTTAAGCTGATAGCGCTCGCCATTGGGGTGATCATAATACAATGTCACTGACTGCGCTTTAATAGTAATACCACGCTCACGCTCAATATCCATTGAGTCTAAGACTTGGGCCTGCATTTCACGATCCTGCAGCGCACCACAAGTCTGAATAAAGCGATCAGCCAAGGTTGATTTACCATGGTCAATATGGGCGATGATTGAGAAATTTCGAATATTTGATAATGCGGTCACGTCTTGCGGCTACCTAGTTGTTGAGTTCATTAGTAAATAAAAAAATGAAGTAAAAAATATATTAAGGTCGTCTATTCTATCAGCTTTAAGTTAGCTTGTAAGTGATAGAAATGCAATGCTGATTGACACAGGTCAAAACTGAGTTTTTTGAGCGTTGTTGTTAGCGTAAATCCCATTCAATTTTCAGACAGTTAATGGTTAACTAAATTATTAAATTGAGGATACCAACAAAACGAAGAGACATAAAAAAAGCCAACTACTTAGCTTAATATGGCAAAGTAATCGGCTATTTTAGGCGCTAAGGCCAAATATATGGTGGCGATGAAGAGACTTGAACTCTTGACCTCACGATTATGAGTCGTGCGCTCTAACCAGCTGAGCTACATCGCCATTTGAGGGCGGTATTATCCCTAAAACATTTTAAGCCGTCAACCCCTAAATGCAAAAAAATTGAAAATATTTTAAAATTAAGGGGAAATCTCTGCTATTTTATTAGCAAGTGGCTATTATATACACTTTTTTGCAGTAAGCATAAAAGATTTTTGGTAAACCGATAAGCCGGGTTCTGTCGTGAACGATCATTCATCTAGGCGTATCGTTGCCAATACGCTCGAGCAACCTACCCGTGTCCCCTGCAGGCGACAAGTAATGGACACCTATTTGGTCTTGCTACGCGTGGAGTTTACCTTGCCATGAACTGTTGCCAGCCATGCGGTGCGCTCTTACCGCACCCTTTCACCCTTACCTTCTACTTTAAAGCAAGCTCTAAAGCAATATTGAAGGCGGTCTCCTCTCTGCTGCACTTGTCGTCGGGTTACCCCGCCCAGCCGTTAGCTGGCACGCTGCCTTATGTAGCCCGGACTTTCCTCCCTTATGCAGAAGCAAAACGGCGATCGTCTGGTTTACCAAGTGGCACATTATAGCAGACCAAAAAAAATATGATACAAGAAACTGTCAATTATTTGAAAAATCACCTTAATTTTTTCCATAAAAAAACAGCAACGACTTGAAGTCATTGCTGTCTTGTATACTTTGGCTATGTCTAAAGCTTGGGATTAAGCTTTAAATCAAAACCTTATCTACGCTCACAGTTAACGCTATATTCGTTACCATCAGCCCATTTAACGCTCATGATACCCATGTCACCTTTAGTGTGCCACTGGTAATCTACGTTTTGGCTTGCAGTATTTACATAGCGTGAACCAGAACCTGAAGTAGCAATGTCCATAACGACAGTTTGGTTGTTCCAGTTAGCTTTAGGCAGGCTTGCATTGATTGTCGCTTGCTCACCGTCTATTGAGTACTTAGCTTGTACAGTCGCGTCGTCTTCACACACAAACTGCTCAGGTGCCATACGGTCATAGGCTTTAGCTGCTGTCTCTGGCGCAGTAGTCGTTGGGCTAGTTGCACAAGCAGCCATAACTAAGCTTAGTGGTAATAAAGTTAATAGCTTTTTCATAAAGAAACTCCAGAAATTATTGTAATTAAAGGGACAAAAAAATAGAGCAATTTATATTAATGTTGTTTTATTAAAAATCGCACTAAAAGAATCAATCTGAGGTCTATTATAATGGACATCTTACGGCTGTCTGTTACCTCTTGTCATGTCTGTTAGTGTTCTCTTCATGGTTTTGATTAAGTTGTGTAACAAAACAATTAATCGCTTTAAATCAATGACTTTTTATGTCAATAAACTGTGCTAAACAGACCATTAAATCTCTAGTAGAAAACTCTTAATAGCCATACTTTCGCTGTAGCTGTTCAATAGAGTACTCTAGGTTCTTTATGCGCTGATTTACCTTACTGGCTTTGGCTGGTAACTCTACCAAATAACTACGAGCTTCTTTTTCACTGCTAAAGTTTAGATTATCCCCACTACGCAGTTTATCGTAATCCTCTTGATATGTTTTTAGGCGATCTTGCTCGATACGCAGCTGTTTATTTAAAGAATAATATTGGCGGCCATCAGCATTAATACGCTCTAAGTTAGCGGTGACGTTGGCAGGACACACTGGGCTAATCTGAGTTCCTCTACGTCCAATCTGATAAGCATTGGTCTCGGTACAATATTGCTTTAACCCCTCTTTGCGACCTTGCTCCCAAGCCCGATAATCTGCAGCCACCCCAACCTTGGAACAAGCCTTATTATGGCTTTTTAAATAATCCGGCGTCCTACCTGCGGCCCCATCAGCAAAGCCAATCACTTGCCAATTCCCCGTCAAACACTCCTCTTTTGACAAGGTGGCACAACCCGTTAATCCAGACAATGCAGCGGCTGCTGTCAATAACAGATATCTTATTTTCACAATGATGTTGCTCCCTTTGTGAGTCCGGCCAGAAGAGCTAGGATTACCTTCTCTACTGGCCGGTATGGTTAGTCTATCTTGTCACAAACTTTAAGATTTATTTTATCTTGACAGCATGACTTTCACTAGCTCTTGGTTAAGTCTAAAGCAGTGATACCTGTTGCTGTCTCTTCTTTCAAAGTATGTTTTAGCAATAAATATCCTGCTACACCAGAGATTATAGAGCCTAAAATAATACCTAAACGAGGATCAAAGCCTTCAGTTACTCCACCAAATGCTAAGCCACTAATGAATAAACTCATGGTAAAGCCAACACCACATAATAAGGATACGCCATAGATTTGCTTAAAGTCGGTACCTGTTGGTAAAGATGCCATACCTGCTTTGATAATGGCCCAAGTCATTAGCATGATGCCCACCTGTTTACCGATAAATAAGCCGGCTGTAATACCAAAGGGTACTGAATGCAGTAGCTGAGCAAAGCCTGCGCCTTGTAGTGAGATACCCGCGTTAGCAAAGGCGAATAGCGGTAAAATCGCAAAGGCTACCGTACCATGTAAGTCGTGCTCTAAATCTTCTAGCGGCGAATGTTCAGGGTCATCAGTGTTAACCATAGGAATAAATAATGCCAGCAACACGCCTGCCAAAGTAGCATGAACGCCCGATTTAAGTACGGCAATCCACATGATTATTCCAAAGAAGATATAAGGGGTAATCGCCGTGACATTACGCTTATTAAGAAAATATAAAAAGGGCAAACATATCCCTGCTACTGCTAACGATAGTAAAGACAAATCACTGGTATAGAATAAGGCAATAATTAAGATTGCCCCAATATCATCAAAAATAGCGACAGATACCAAGAAGATCTTTAGGGAGTTGGGGACTCGGCTGCCCAATAAGCTTAAGATACCAATGGCAAACGCGATGTCCGTTGCCGCAGGAATCGCCCAACCTGCCAAATACTCTGGGTTATCGTAGTTAAATGCCACATAGACCAAGGCCGGTGCAATCATACCGCCAACTGCTGCAGCTGCCGGTAATATAATTTGCTTAATATTTGACAGCTCGCCAATCAAAACTTCTCGTTTGAGCTCTAAACCCACTAAAAAGAAGAATACCGCCATCAACCCATCATTAATCCAATGATGAGCATCTTTATCAATAATAAGGTTTCCAACTTGCACCACCACTGGCGCATGAATAAAAGACTCATACCAGTGGTGCAGTGGTGAGTTGGCAACGATCATCGCTGCGATGGCTGCAATAGCCAGCACAATGCCGCCTGCCGCTTCATATTCAAAGAACTTTTTTATTTTTTGAAACACCATGCTTCCTCACTTGCTTGCTAATGGGCAGACTCTCTCGCCCATCAAACTATTTAATTTATTAATTTATCAATTCCGATTAATGTTAGCAGAAAAGTCACCCTTATCGAGATAAAATTTGAAATCTACGAGCCTCTAGTGTTTGGCCCCCATTTTCTGTACTCAATAAATCATAGGCCTTATCGATAAATAACGACCCTACCCCTAAATCGGTAATCCATCACTCGCTGCCTATCACTGCGTGCTATAATTCACGGTTTGATTTTATACCGCCCAATGGTCGTCTTTGCCCTGTTTTTAACCTTTATTTTTGGACATCACTTATGGATTTTTCCTTAACCCTTGAAGTTATTTTGATGTTAACCGCAGTGGCAGCTGTCGCAGGCTTTATCGATGCCATTGCCGGTGGGGGCGGATTACTGACCATTCCGGCCATGTTACTGGCTAATATTCCACCAGTCATGACCTTGGGAACCAATAAGCTTCAAGCGGCTTCAGGAGCGTTAACGGCCTCTATTACCATGATAAAAAAAGGGGTAGTCAAACCAGCTACCATGAAGATGGCAATTGCTGGTGCTTTTATTGGCTCAGTGCTTGGAACCATTGCAGTACAAATGTCACCGCCTGATATGCTAGAAAAGCTCATTCCTTTTTTAATTGCTGCTATTGGTATTTACACCTTATTTGCACCAAGTCTTGGTGAAGTAGAAGCTGAGCCTAGAGTCACTGAGTCTACTTGGCAGCGTATTATCGCGCCGCTAATTGGCTTTTACGATGGCTACGTCGGTCCAGGCACGGGGATGTTTTTTGCTTTAGGCAATGTGGCTCTGCGCGGCAGAGAAATCATAGCAGCTACCGGTACTGCGAAGATTTTAAATCTATCCACCAATATCGCCTCACTCATCTTTTTTATCTTAGGGGGCAACGTATTATGGAAAGTGGGTCTGGCCATGATGGTGGGTCAAACCCTTGGCGCTTTTGCAGGATCCCACATGGTGGTCAAAGGCGGCAGCAAATTAATTCGTCCAGTGATTGTACTCATGTGTCTGGCCATGGTTACCAAATACGTTATCGGTTAAGTCCTCTTATTACAATGACGGTTATCACGGCTGAATAAATTTATCTACAAACAAAATACACAGACATAAAAAAACCCCAGTATCGTATTGGGGTTTTTTTATAGAGATAACATAGAGCAAATATTAACGCTTGTTATTTAGCTCATCGTACTCGCTACCCATAATGCCATCACTCATGACATGAGCAAACTCTTGCTCACTTTCTGGATCAATGTAACCATCGAACACATCTTTCGTGCCAGCTTCTGGATCCGCATAGACATCTAGGTCCATTTTGCCTTCTGATTTTGCCACAATGGCCGTTACAGCGGCATCACCACCAACGTTCACAGCAGTACGTAACATATCAAGTAGACGGTCCACACCTAAGATTAGACCAATACCTTCAATCGGTAAGCCCACTTGAGCAAATACCATAGAAAGCATAATCAGACCCACACCTGGAACCCCTGCCGTACCTACTGACGCCAGTACTGACATCAAGATAACCATTAGATACTGAGTAAGGCTTAAATCCACACCGTATAAGTTAGCGATGAAGATAGTGGCCGTACCTTGCATAATAGCCGTACCATCCATGTTGATGGTTGCACCAAAAGGAATGGTGAATGAAGCTACTGAGTTATCAACACCCATACGCTTGGTCACAGTACGTAAGCTTACTGGGATAGTGGCGTTTGAGCTTGATGTACTAAACGCAAAAATCTGAACTTCACGCATTTTTGATAAGAAGGTTTTTATTGATAATCCCGAGGTTAATTTCAAGATAATCATCATGGTAATAAAGAAGTGGAAAGCCAAAGAGCCTACCAAGACTGCCACGTAACCAAATAATGACACCATCAAGTCTAAGCCTAGATCTGACATAGCTATTACTAACAGTGCAAATACACCATAAGGTGCTAAGTTCATAATGATGGTTACCATTTTCAAGATAACTTCATTAATCAACTCTAAACTTTGTACCAAACCTTTGGCCGGTCTACCTACCATCAAAATACTAATACCAATCAAAATAGCAAAGAAAATGATCGATAACATATCGCCATTGGCCATGGCACTAATTGGGTTAGAAGGAATAATGTTTGAGAAAACATCAATTAAAGGTGGCGCATCTTTGGCTTCAAAAGCAGTCTCAGGCTTCAGGTTCATACCTTTACCGATACCAAACAATGAGCCTAGACCAATAGCAGTTGCAATCGCAATTGCTGTTGTACACATATAAATAAAGAAGGTCTTAGTACCAATACGACCTAGTAAGCGGATGTCACCAATACCACACACCCCACAGATAAGTGAGATTAGTACTAAAGGCACAACCAACATTTTTAATGAGTTAACAAACAGTTTACCGATGATGCTAAATAAGCCATTCACCAAGTAGTTGTTTACGAAGCTACCTTCAGCATTTAAGCCGGTGTAGTTGAAAACCAGGCCTAGGATAATACCTAGTACCATTGCGACCAGAATCTTACTGGTCAAACCCATATTTTTCCACATAACTCTATCCTCAATGCATAACCCTTGCAGCAAGCACTCTACTCTATAAAGCCACTTGCTCTCTTAAAATACTTGTTTAAAAGGGAGATGCTGAATTAATTCATTAGCACAGCAGTTGGGACAAAGAAAGTCATTTGTAGAGAGTAAACACATTTATATCTGCTTCCTCTCTGCATCTGCCTTCTTATTCTGCTATAGAAACTTTCACTACGACTTACTGTATTATCACTTCTCACTTGCCTAGTTTTGATAATAGGAATAGTGACAGTAAAAAGCTAACAGCCAGTCATCTTCCTTGTGAACATGAGCTCACAGTGATTAACATCATTCACTTTCATTGATGAGTAGAGAGTAGCCTGGTAAAAAACAACACTTAGGCCCTTACTTCTCAACCACCCATATTTCTCAACTAATAGTTACTCTAATGTAAATCTATGTGACTCCTTAGTATGAGGTCAATATAAAGTAAAAGTTACCTTTATCGCAAGTTATTTTTATAACTCGTATTCTCAAAGGTTATTGCTGACAAAGAAAAACCTGGTCTTTTTTACTTAATATCTACTTAATAACGCTCATTAATAAGCTTCACCAAAAGCCAAAATCCTCACTTTTAGACCCCGACAATTTATCCCCTGATTAAGCAGATGAATATGGCCTAGATAATGCGGTAGAATAGAGTCTAAAGCCCTCTAATAAAATGATATAAAAACTATGCTTGAGCTTCGTCATCTACAAACCCTGTCAGCCTTACGTGCTCATGGTTCACTTGCCGCAGCGGCAGATGAACTTCATGTCACCGCCTCTGCTGTATCGCACCAGTTAAAAGAGCTAGAAAATTACTATGGTGTGAAGCTGGTAAATCGTCGCACCCGCCCGCTAACATTTACTCCAGCCGGTAATGTGGTACTAAAACTTGCAGACAATATCTTGCCTCAAGTCATTAGAACCAAAAATAATTTAAAAAGATTGGCTCATGGCCAGGCAGGTCGTCTGCGCCTAGCCTCTGAATGTCACAGCTGTTTTGATTGGCTGATGCCGATTTTGAACCAGTTCCGTCGCGAGTGGTCTGATGTAGAGCTTGATTTTGCCACAGGCTTTGAGCCTGAGCCTCACCATTTATTGACTGAAGGCGATATCGATTTATTAATTACTACCAGTGATTTAGAGTTAGAGGGCATCTGTTACCAACCTCTATTTACTTATGAAAGTCGGTTGGTGCTATCCCCTACCCACCCACTAGCCAGCAAACAAAGTATTGCGCCTAGTGATCTGGTGGATCAAACCTTGATTGCTTATCCTGTAGAAGCCAAACGCCTGGATGTGATTGCCAAATTTATGGCACCTGCTGAGGTCAGTTTTGCCAAAATACGCACCACAGAGTTAACGGCGATGCTGATTCAGTTGGTAGCCAGTGAACGAGGCGTGGCCGCTTTACCCGACTGGGTAGCCGCAGAATATGAGAAAAAAGGCTGGATTGTGACGCGACCTCTTATTTCTCCAAATAGCTCAAATAAAGACTTACCCCCCTCTATGCGTAATCAAAATAGACATGGGGTGTTCTGTCAATTATTTGCTGCTACTCGCGAAAAAAGCCAAGAGATCGCTTATATGCAAGGCTTTGCTAAGCTATTGGATGAGCTAGTAAAGCCCTATTGAGGAAAGAAAAATAAAGATAAAGATAAAGGTAAATAAAATTAGACGAGCGATAAGAGGTTTGCCAAATATCTAAGCAGATAGAGGGAACTAGCAGCTTAAGAAAATATCAGTCGAGTGACATAATATCCGATAGCAGTGGCGGTCAAGGTTAAGATCACATGTAGTCCTACTAAGCTTAGGCCAGCCACAACCTTCCCATCGTGCAATAGGCCAAACATCTCACTGCTGAAGGTACTAAAGGTGGTGAGTCCGCCCAAAAACCCGGTGACCACAAACAGCTTAACGTTAGGATGCCAATTTTGTCCCACTTTCATAAAGACCACCATGGCCATGCCTATTAACAGGCCACCAAGGATATTGGCGCCCAAAGTACCTAAAGGAATCCAAGTATGCAGCGGATTAAACTTAGCTAGCCAAGCTCTTAAGCAGGCCCCTATGGCAGCTCCCACACCTATTACTAACCACTGCATTTATCGTCCTTATCCACTCTGGTTATTTAACGACGGCTCACTCAATTATACCAAAGCTGGCAAATCACTAATCGTCCATCTTGGCACACAGCTGACCGCCAAATCATCGGCCTGACCTGCTTGTAGACGCTCATATCCGGCGTAAGCAATCATGGCTCCGTTATCGGTACAAAGCTCTAAAGGGGCGTAATGCACAGTGGCATTTATCTTAGCCAACTCTTGCTCTAAAGTTTGACGCAGATGGAAGTTGGCACTGACACCGCCAGCGATAACCAGCTGCTTCATGCCCGTCTGCTTTAAGGCTTTAACACATTTTTTTACCAGAGTATCGACCACAGCATGTTGGAAGCTAGCAGCAATATCCGCTCTGACTTGCTCATCTGTATCTGAGCCTGGGGTGTCTTTAATCAGATTGTGTACCGCAGTTTTCATGCCACTAAAGGAAAAATCCAAACCTCTATGAAGCATAGGTCTCGGTAATTCATAGGCGTTAGGGTCCCCATTCTCAGCAAGTCTTGCCACATTAGGACCTCCTGGATAAGGTAGGCCTAGCATCTTGGCTGCTTTATCAAAACATTCCCCAGCGGCATCATCAATACTTTCCCCTAAAATCTCGTACTCTCCGATAGCATGAGCGGCTACCAATAAGGTATGCCCTCCTGACACTAGCAGAGAAACGAAAGGAAACTCTGGGGGATTTGCGCCTAAAAGTGGAGACAGCAGATGGCCTTCCATATGATGTACACCAATGGCCGGGATATCCAAAGCATAGGCTAAGCTACGACCAAATAAAGCGCCGGTCATAAGCGCCCCAATCAGCCCAGGACCTTTGGTAAAAGCAACCGCATCAATATCCTGCTTATCCATATTACACTGAGCCAGTAGCTCTTCAAACAAAGGCACCAACTTACGAATATGATCACGGCTGGCAAGCTCAGGCACTACCCCGCCATAAGTGGCATGCAGCTCAATCTGCGAGTACAGCACCTGACCTAGTAGCCCACTCTTACCTTCAGCAAGAAGCTCGCTATCAAAGATGGCTAACCCTGTTTCATCACATGATGTTTCTAAACCTAAAACTTTCAAGTAGCACCTACTTTTTGACAATTAAAGTGTTGTGTCATTTATTTTTTCGTTGATACAGCACCGAAGGTAATGAGGGTGTTTATAACAAAAAAAATACCGCCACGATGTATACACAATGGCGGTAGTTTAACAGATTATCAAGGGCTTTTTCAGCGCAAGATACGATTACTAAGTAGCTGTGACTGAGTATTTAGACTGCTCTAAAATGCCTTAGCTGGCCTGTTCAATCATATAATCTACAGCAGCATGAACTTGCTCTACAGTTACCCCATCAGCAGCCTGTGGTGGCATGGCTTTAAATCCTTCAGCTGAGTGTTTGTATAAAGTCTCTTTTCCTTGAGCGAGACGAGGTGCCCAATCTTCTTTATCACCAAACTTCGGTGCTTGTAATAGACCTTTTTCGTGACATAGCTTGCAGTGTGCTTCATACAACTCTGCACCCGCTTCAGCCGATAAAGGGGCTGCAGCTTCTGCTTCAATACTCGCTTCTGATTCTATAGTTTCAGAAGCTTCAGCTTCTGGCTCTACTTCCTCTACCACTTCTTCTTCAGGAGCCACTTCTGGCTCTACTGCCTCAGGGGCAGGTTCAGTAGCGACACTTTCACTTGCAGTAGGCTCAGCTGCTGTCTCAGTCTCTGCGCCATCACTACAGCCTACCGCCATGCCTAAAGCTAGAGCACCTACTAAAAGTAGTCCTGCTTTATTAAAGGGTGCCAACATGTCTTTACCGTCTTGTTGTTTATTTGTTTTTAGCATGAGAATCCTCATATTAGCTTTTAAAATTTAAGATAAAAATTGTGCAAGCCATAAACTCAGTAAAAACTGACACCCTTAACTTAGACCCAGATTAGGTATGCCTGGTATTATTGAGCTTCTTCTGTGGCTGGTGCTTCTTCAGTTTCAGTAGCTGCTTCTTCAGTGGCTTCGGTATCCGAAGTTGCTTCTTCAGCTGCTTCGTCCGTTGCAGGGTCAGTAGCTTCCTCTTCAGCCGCTACTGTCTCTGTGCCTGCAGCAGGTTCAACTTCAACAATATCTTCAGCAGCTAATGGCTGAGGCTCAGGAGCGTTTGCTCTAGCCAGCTCAGCTGCTTCTTCTAACTTATCTACCGCTTTAACTTCGTGATCCTTATCACCACAGGCAGTCAAAGTTAGAGCAGCACCAAGCATAACTGAGGCCAAAGTTGTGGTGCGAACTGCCGCTTTTTTGTTGCTTAGAAGAGCCGTTAATGACATTTGTTACTCCTAAAAGGGTTATTGATATAAGGGATATGCAATATAAATTGCGATGACTTATAACAAGTCTATCTTCCGCTTAATATAGTGTTAGTTAACTTTACTAGACAATAATATCACAACACTTTATGAGTCACTATCTTAAGCACAGCTTTTTGAGCTAATAAGCTTAAAATCACTGCGTGGCTTGCTGACAACATAAATCATTCATTTTAGATGAATGTTTAGGATTAATTATAGTCGCTTTCAATCTACTCTTCAAACTTATTTTTGACCTACTCCCACCACCAAACCTAGCGGTTATGGCGGGGGAGTCTTTGCGACCCGTAGCAACCTAAGCTCCTACCTTTCGCCAGTACACTTACGCTGAAAGTCACGTACTGGGGGAACTCTTTACACAGTAGCAAGTCCTGCTACATCAGCTAACGCCTGTTGGCGT
>ERZ808051.1206-NODE-1206-length-18645-cov-6.977488_pt1 | contig 18645 bp, 21 predicted proteins | sample MGYA00380199_ERZ808051 | MGnify/ENA primary metagenome ERZ808051 (study PRJEB31490, sample SAMN06133391) | mouse gut metagenome | isolation source: J11 | host: mice | place: China: Chengdu | collected 2015-05 ...
AATTCATATCGTTTCATGTACCTATTTTCGCACCTACACACGTCTTGTGCAATATTTATTTTTCAAACAACCCCTAAACGAGGAAAGCACTCAATTGTACGAACAACGTTCAGCTTTGCAAACGCAGCAGGGACGAATAAAGCGAGCACTTCAGCGATGCAGAAAGAATATGGCGAATCTTGCGCCACCTAATGAAGATGTTTTTCTACCATTGCAAGAATTTTTTCCTGAAGTAAATTTGGATCGCATAAAAGAAATCCAAGGTTTTCACAATCAACTTTGCCTTGTCCTACTGAATGAACTTAAAACCGAAGAGGCAGAGTTGCTGCAAGGTCTGGATAATATCAATTCTGCGCTAAAAAAAGCTGACCAGCGCATTCAAGAATTTACTGGCCTTCCAACCCAGACAGCAACCGCTATGGAGCAAATTCTGCAATTAGCGGCTAAGCAGGAACAGCTAAAAAATCAATTAGACTTATACGAAGATAAAGATAAAGATGCTGCACAAAAAGTGGAAAACAGCAAAACATTAACTCAAATACTTGGCGCCACCACTGCAGAAATACAGGATCAGATAAACAAGAAAATCCTCGAATATAGTGAAAAAATTGCAACAAGCAATGGCAAAGCACCCACACTGCATTTAACACCCAAAGATTATCAATATGGTGTAGAAGACAACACAGGAACAGGAAAAGCCTATACCGATTTGTTGCTTTTTGATATGGCAGTTCTTTCGCTTACACAACTTCCCATCCTCATCCACGATTCGTTTCTATTTAATAACATTGACGACCTTACTAAGCAAAGCTTCATTCGGTTGTATAATGATTTTCCTGAGAAGCAAATATTTATTGCATTGGATCAATTCTACGGGAAAGACAGCGAGGAAATCAACGAAATTCTTTACAATTCGACGCGCCTTACGCTCACTGGACACAGTATGCTTTACGGAAAGGACTGGAGAAAACCGCCAGCCAAAGCCTGATTTAAATCGGTACCAATGCAATATCCCCACAGTTTGGGGCAGATGGAACCTTCCATCTGCCCCAGCTAATTAGCTCACATCGCCTGGTCGATAACGCTGCCGATGGTGTCCGCCGCCTCCCGCTTCATCCGCTGGGTGGCGTGGGTGTAGGTGTCCAGCGTGAACCCCGCGCTGTAGTGGCCCAGGGTGTTGGAGAGGGTTTTCACGTCCACGCCGTTTTGCAGCGACAGGGTGGCGAACGTGTGTCTGAGGTCATGGAAGCGGATATGCTCTATCCCTGCCGCCGCCAGGATCTTCTCGTGGGTATGCCGGAAGGAGTCCGGGTCATACATCGTCCCCGTCTTGGGCGAGGGAAACAGATACGGGTTGTCTGGGTGCTTTTCGTGCTCCAGGATGAGCAGGTCCACTGCCTGTTTCGGGATAGGGATCGTACGGATGGAGTTGCTGGTCTTAGGCTGGCTCACCTTCAGCTGGCCGTTGATGCGGTTTACCTGTTTGGTCACCGAGATGGTCATGTTTTCCACGTCAAGGTCAGTCCAGAGAAGGGCCAGCAGCTCGCCCCGGCGCAGGCCGCTGGTCAGCTCCAAGTAATATGCTGGAAGCAGGCCACGCCTGTTTGCCTCTTGGAGATAGGCGCCGATCTGCTCTGGGAGCAGCACCTTCATCTCCTTCTTTTCGATCTTGGGGAGCTTGCAACCCTCCGCCGGATTGTCGGTGATCAGCTTTTCCTTTTTTGCTTGCTCCAGCGCCGAGCGGAGTACCCCGTGGATACCATGGATGAAGCGGTTGCTCAGGCCCTTGTCCTTCAGCTCGATGTGTTCGTACCGCTGAACCCGCCCAGAGGTTTTCAGCTTATTGTAGAATTGCTGGATTTGCAGGGTGGTGAGCTTGTCCAGCTTGATATTGCCGATGCCGGGAACGATGTGCTTCTCGATATAGTTGATGTAGTAGTACGCCGTCTGCTCCCGGATGGAGGGCTTGGAGTAGGTCTCGAACCACAGCCGTACCCACTCGGCCACCGTGTATTTGCCGCTGCGGACTACATCCACCTTTCCATTTTTCTCAATGGCCTGGGCCAATTTTTCCTTGCACTCCTTCTGGGTTTTCGCCAGCACATTTTTGTAGATAGCTTTGCCCGTCACCGGGTCGCGGCCCGCTGTGTAACGCCCCTCCCAGCGGCCATCGGAACGCTTTCGCAGACTGCCCTCGCCGTTTGCCCGTTTCTTAGCCGTAGTCATTCACCTCCGCTTCTGATATCGCCATCGTTGTCATCCATGCACTCGGCCATGATTCGAGAGCCCAGCCGAAAACCCAGGATGAAATTCTCCAGGGCGGTGATGCTGTCGATCTCCTGTTGTGATTCAATGAGCTTTGCCAAGACCGCTTGGCCAGCCTCGTCGAGCTGCTCTATGAGTTGCTTTTCGAAACGGGTCACACGATCCGTCGCCCGTTTCAGCTCTGAATTGGGCGCCATGTCCTGCGTGTTGGGTGCTATGTTGCCGTAGTAGAGATCTTCCAAAGTGTTTCGCATTGTTCTCGCCTCCTGTAGCGACACACCATACCACAGGTTGGCGGGAATATCCATGGCCAACGGCGAGAGTTATCAGAACAGACACATATTTTTTGCGGTGTTCCGCTGGGCTTCTCCTTGTATACACTGATGCAGTTTGTAGCCCTGTCACAGCGGCGCACAAGGGGGCCGACACCGCGTTTCACTCGCGCAAGGTGCACAGATGATGCCACCCACTTTGTAGGATGGGCACAAGCCGCTTCACAAGGGCAGACAAGGGGAAACAACTTGGTCGGCGCTCCGCACTTGTGGAGCGCCGACCGTTTGCATTGCAGGGTGCTTATTCCAAGTAGCGTGTGTAGAGTGTATATCCAGGCTGCTCCTCCAGCCACCACTTGAAGTACTGCCCGCCCCAGCGGGCGTGGTTGTTTGTACCACTCTCAGTGACCTTGATGTGCTCGTCCGTTTTATCCACCACGACCACCACATGGTAGGACTCAGAATTTTGGTACTCCACCAGATCGCCGGGCCTGAGTTGCCCCCAGCTTGGGCGGTTGATCCTCCGCCACGGGAGGTTGCCAAAGGCGGCGTCCGAACACAGCGTGGCCCAGCCGGAGCAGTGGGTGCCTCGGTAGTAGGGACCGCCGCTGGTGGAGCGGTAGGGTGTTGGGAACACCGTCCCGGTGGGATAGGTTTCCCGGAGCTGTGCCAGGGTGGTCTGCACACTTTCCTCAGTAACGGTAGCTACGGATTGCACCTCGTCCTGGTAAGACTGTGTGCTGTCGATGTGGACGGAGTTGGTGGTGGCATCATAGGTCACGCCGAAGTCCACCGCCCTGCCAATGTCCCGGAGCCGGACGTAGTTGTTTCCGCCGATGCTGTAGGCGGTCATGTCCACCCGCTGGCCGTCCACGTAGATGGGCTGGGTACTCAGTGTGGCTGTGATACTGGTGGCTGCCTGGGCGGTGGGGCCGCTCAGGGCAAGGCCGGCGAGGATGCCTATCCCCATAAAGACTGCTTCCCGTTTTCTGTTCATGCTGTGACGCTCCTTCCGATTTTGTTGTGCTTTTCGCAAACACAACCATGCCGAAGGAGGGCCGGGAAGTCAAGCACAATCGGGGCGGCGGCTCGGAGAAAAATAGAGGAGCAAACGAAGCACATTGCACAGTGCCTGACTGGGACGGCGAGCATCAACCGCCCGTCTGCGTGTCGATCCAACCGATGAATTTCTCCTTCGGAACTACGATCCTACTGCCGATTTTCAGCGCGGGAAATCCCTCGCTCCGCACCAGTTCGTAGGCCCCTGCTCTGCTGATGCCCAGCACTGCCGCCACCTCCGGCACCGACAGCATCAGCGGAAGTTCATCATAGCTTTTATAGACGGCCTGCTTCATTCAAAGCCTCCGTTGTCATGCTCCCGCAGCGTGTCCTTGAAGCTGATGCCGCCGTTGGTCTTTTTCACTTCTTGGACACACCGCCAGCGAAGATCGTCCAGTTGGCTGTCGTCAATCTCCAGCCCCGCGGCCAGCACGTGCATCATCATGCTGAGCTCCACAGTCAGCTTGAACAGCAGGCGGGAGATGCGGCTCTCACTGCCTTGGATTGTTGCCCGCAGAGCGGATACCAGTGCGGCGGGAAGATACTCCACGGCGCTGTCTGCGGAAATGTATCCGGCGTACATCTGCGCGGCGTTTTCCAAAAACTCACTTCGGCTTTTGCAATTGGCCTGATACATGGCCTTGTCTATTGCCTTTAGCGTGGATGGGTAGAGCCACACCGGAATGCGTTCTTTCTTCTCGTGTTCAACAGCTATGTTTGTATTTTGGGACATTTTTACCTCCTGAATTTTGATAGACCACCCAGAACAGCCACCGCTGAAAGCGGCCAGCCATGAGCATATCTTTGGATTTTAGATGATTTCGACCACCTACCACAGCCAAAAGGCCGAAAACCGACCACCTCCATCGAAGCACCGACCCGCGTTGCGGGGCGGTGTTTCCCGGCGGGAGGGCGCAAAGCGACCACCTGCCTTTATCCAGCTGAAAAATCGAACGCCTGCCCTGCCCAAAAAATCGGGCGAAAAAGTGACGGGGAGGCTGGGGGTGATTTTGCCGCCCGATGCGAACCCAGTTCTGATGGCTTTTCTACAATTGCGCACAACGGGCCACACGGGGGCCACAGCCGCGTTTCACGGTGCGGGAGGTGTACACGGTTGCCACCCAGTTGCGGGAAGGGCCACACAGGGCTTCAAAACGCGAAACAGGGGTTCGCACGATTTGAGGTTGGCTCTGACAGAGAAAACAGGGGGGCTTCTGCCCCGTGGACTCCTGACCTTGCCCATCCAGCAACCGTCCCTCATGCCGGGAACTGCCTCGCGGCGGAGGGTTTTAGGTGTTCCCTTTTGTCTTGTTCATGTATTTCCCCGCCGCCTCGCGCGGGGGTGTGTCCCCAGGAGGCGGGGAGCGGGGGCTGCTCCTGGATGTAGTAGGCGTTGCTGGTCTGCCGGACGCTGCCGTTGGGCCGATCCTGGTATCGTTTGACCCGCCGGATGAATCCCTTCTGCTCCAGTGCGGCGATGGCTTCCCGCGCCGCCGTTTCAGAGCAGTGGCAGTTCGCCGCGATGGTTTTCATAGACGGCCAGCACTTCCCCTTCTGCCCTGCGCTGCTCACCAAAAAGCTGTATACCGTGAACTGGATAGGTGTCAGGCGGTAACTGAATAGCGCGTTGCTGAGTTTGAAAAACCGTTCTCCTAAAATCATTGTACCTCCTAATTCTTGAAATTGTTGTTGACATTTTTCTGCCTATGCTATAGACTTATCCTATCATCCTTTCCTATCTGTCACTACTGCGAGTGTAACAGATTTTGGAATCCTTGTCAAGTCTCATTCTAATCATTTTATCATTATGTCTATCGGAGGGGCTATGATACACTACGAGTTTAAGACCTGCATTTCAGATGGCATGGAACTGTATGGGTTCGTACAGGAGGAGCCGAATGGACAGCGTATCATGTCCACGAGGAATGCCAGGTTTCCAGAGAGCCTGTTGTCCTTTCTGGACTTTGACATAGAGCAGATCCGTCTGGCGTTCCAGCCGCTGGCAGACGGGGTGCGCAAGGTCATTGCGGAAAAAAGCCGGGAGGAATCCGACCGCGTCTGCCAGATGTTCGCGGGCCTGACGAATTACCACCCCTATTTCGTGCTGCTCTTTTTGGACTGGAGATATCGTTTAGACAGGGCGTGGTATCTCGGCTATGAGTTCCCGCAGAACTATTTGCAGGTGGAGTATCTGGACGAGATGCCGGACAACCTTGAGCGGCTCCAGCAGCAGGCTTTGGATTTGCTCACGCACATCTGGGTGGAGGATGCGAGCGAAAAATCTGTGGACGAAAAAATGACCGCCTACTACCTTGACGCGGAGCAGGCGGGAAAGGACATATTTCGTTTTCGTCCACAGAAAATGAGCTATGAGCTGATGTACCGCCAGACCTTCGCGGAGTTCCTGTGCCCCGACACCGTGTATGACCTGATCGACTACCATCTGCGGGAATGCCTGAAGCGGGAGATCAAAATGCGCCGGTGCAAAAACTGCGGACGGCTGTTCGCGGTGACGGGCCACGGCGGGACGGAGTACTGCGACCGTCCCGCCGATGACAAGGGCCGCACCTGCAAGGAGATTGGCGCGTTCCGGGTGTGGGAGAAAAGCAAAAGCACGGACGAGGCATTCAAGGTATTCCGGCGGGAATACAAAAAGCGGTTCGCTTGGAGCAAAGCGGGGCGGATTACCAAGGACGAGTTTTACGATTGGAGCGAGAGGGCCAGGGAGAAGCGGGATGAGTGCGATGCGGGGAAGCTCACTATGGAGGAATTTGAAACGTGGTTAAGGAATTCTTGACCATTTGGAATGGTTCTGAGAACGGGTTTTCCCGAGTGTTTGAACGATTCGATGCAACAATACATTTTCATCCGCCAAACATATCCACCAAAATGCTGCTGACCTTTTCTGCACCTGCTGCGCTAAGGTGGTCTGTATCCATGAAATCCTCCGGGCCGAACAGTTCCAGCGCCTGATTGAAGTCCACATAATGAACGTCCTGGGGCACCGCATCGACCAGCTCCAGAACCCCGGCCTTCATTTCCGGCAGTACAAAGCGGTTATATTCCGGCGAAAACGGGGTAATTACCACGATAGGCTGTACGTTTTGCTGGTATAGGAACTGAACAAATTCCGTCAGGATCTGTTTGTTCTCTTCCAGGCTGTCCTTGTGCTGAAATATTTTGTTGTGATCTGCTGCCCGGGCCGCACCCATGGCCGCGCGTTCTTGCGGGGGCACCTGCGCCCAAGTGCGCTCCTTCAGGTCGAACAGGGTTCCCCGGGGCCGGATCTCGGAATAATAGGTGCCGTATTCCAGCAGCTTGTTGGCCGCGGCCTGTTCGCAAAGGACCTTCACGGGCTCGGGGATATCCCCGAGCCCATTCCACAAATCCTTGCGGGACGGAGATTCCCAGTTGTGGGCGTCCTGAAAAATTGGGTAATAAATGTTGGAAATTACCGTTTCCCGGGAGACCTTGCTCCGGGACAAATCCTGATAGGCGATGTAATACCCCATGATAATGAAGCACCGGGAAAACCGCCCTTTTTCCGTGCGTTCCAGCACCCGGCGGGCGCATTGGAAGTCATAGTAGATATCCTGGGAGTGCATGGAGCAGTTGAAAGCGTTGCTCCAGCAGCTTTCCTTAATGCTGTTGAGGGCGTGGGAGGAGCCGGTAATCAGGGTCGCGCCGGATGCCTTCACATTTGCCGCCCGCTCCAGCGTGGTGCGCAGCCACAAGTAGTCGTAGTTGCGCCAAAAGAATTGGGTGGCCAACTGTGATAAAATCTCCTCTGTGTACTGTTCCACTGCTAATCCCTCCCAAAAAGCATCGGGCTTTGGGGTTGTCCTGCCCGACGGCACTGCGGTTCCATGTCAGCTACATATCCAAATACTTAAAGCTTTCGCCCAGCTCAGCAAACAGATTCAAACTAAGGTCCACAATTTTTGTATTCGCGATAAAATCGGAGTCATTGTGAAAGCTGGTAAAGCCGCTTTTTCCCCGGCTATATTGCGGTATTGGCAGAATTCGGACGCCCAGCGGTTTATTCAGCCGACAGGATATCCCGGCCACGTCAAAAAGAATGGACCTCAATTCCTCGTTCTTAATTCCCCCATGAACAGGGACCATATCCACGCCGCACCCGCACATGGTGGACAGCGAAATGATCTGCTCCAATGTGACGCCGCGCTCATTGTTGATGGCGCACAGCTCCAGGTCTTCCAGGAGCGAATACATAACCCCGGAAAACCCCACAGATTTAAAACGCGATGCCAGATGCTTCAAAATATTCGTCAGAAAACTTGTGGCAAACAGGGTGCCGGTGTGCCCGAAATCGTAGATACCAAGTCGATTCAGGATGGTAATAATGCTCCCGCTCTCATCAATGATTGGGGCAAGGGAAAAATCAAACCCATGAAAGGTGGTTCCTTCCCGCTGCGCCAAGTCTATGGCCAGCGTGTTGATCTGCTCAACCTGCGGAAGGATTCGTTCCAGTATGGCATCCCGGAGGACGGTCAGATTTTCTTTTTGCAGCTTGCCGCAAATCTCGTTGATCTCCTGCGTCAGTTCCAGCGCGATGGAAAACCCCATTTTTCCGGCGGAATAGGTGAACGGGAAAAACGGCCCGTTCGGATGGACATTGACCGATACGCCCAGGCGGAAGTTATCCTGCCCATTCGCGCTCAATGCGGACGTCTTTCGGATCAGCTCCGCACAACGGTCAAATATGTCGATGCAGATTTCCCCATCGACAACCCCCAGAACATTGACAAAGGCCCGCCCGTATTCTTCCAAAACCTCATGGGCAAAATGAAATAATTGGGGCCTGTTTTCACTGTGCCTTGGATCAATAGGGACATTAAACCAGCGGATACTGGATCTGCCGCATAAAGCGGACAACGGCTTCAAGCTGGCGGGGTCTGCCGGCTCGCAAAACGGGCACAGGCGCTGGGTCCGTATGGGGGAAAACTGCTTGTCCCACAGATAAGACAGTCTGCCCGCCTGGTCAATATCGTCCTGAGTAATGCGCTCCGGCAAATGGTATGTGATGGATCGGATGCCTACCATAGTTTACCTCAGTTCTTCAAGCGGGACTTGGATGGAAGGAATATCAAAGGGGAATTTGTGCTTAACCGTCTTATAAGGGTAGATTGTTCCGTTTCTCAGCACAGTCTTTTCCACCCGCCTTGGGTCAACCCGGATCTCTTTGCGCAGAGACCACACCGCAACATCGCAGTAATTGACCACAACGGCGGGCAGACGGGCCAGGCCCAGCCGCTTGGCCGCCTCCAGGCGGTGCTGCCCGTCAAGCACCAGATTGGTTCCCCTGGAAACGATGATGGGCACCGTCCAAACGCCCTGCTCTGTGATCTCGCGTAGGAGAATCTCCACCCGCTCCGCGCCATACTCCTCAATGCCGTGCAGCTGCGACACCTCTACATACTGGGTCTTGACGCCGTTCTGCTTCGCGTCAACGTCTGTGCTCTGCACCTGGTAGTACTCCTCCGGTTTGTTGAAGGTATAGAACTGGTAGGGTGTAATGTCCGCCTCCCAACAGGGCAGAAGCCGCAGGTTTTCGATCCAAGCCATCAGGAAATACTGCTTGAGAGAGGTCTTGGCGTACTTGTTCACAAGGGCCCGGAACAGCTCCAGCTCACCGCCGCCCACCCGCATGATCCCAGTCAGCTTGGAATAGGATTTATACTTCTCGTTGTAGGCGGATACGATTCGGATATCTGTGACTTGTCCGCATTTGTTGGATTTGAGAATGCCCCCATACTGGGATTCCATAAAGGGGCCGCGGGTGAACCACACCGACTTCCCCTCAAAATCCGATCCGAGCACATACTTGACCAGGGCGTCCTCCATGATGGTATCCGCTTCGAAAATCACCACCGGGCCATCGACCTTGGAAATGGCCAGGCTGAGGGAGAGGATATTCACGTCCTCCTCATAGAACTTGTTCTCCACGGTCGTCACAATGGGGTCGTTGTAAAAGAGAGCCTCAATTTTGCTCGCGCAGTAACCCGTTACGATATAAATTTTTTGGATGCCGTTGTCTTCGATTTGACGGACCAGCCGTTCCAAAACGCGCTCGCCCTTATAGGGCAGCAGGCATTTCGGCTCCCTGCGGCTCAGCTTCTCCATCCTGCGGCTCCGGCCCGCCGCCAAAATGATTACCTGCTTGACTTCGTTTAAATCACTCATATGGCCTCTCTCCTATCGGCTATCTGATGATGGATTTGATATGGTCAATTGCCGAATCCAGCGGATCCCACAGCGTTTTCCCGCCGTCCAGCCTGCCGGCGGGAAGCAGCACGGGGAACTCCGTACAGCCCAAAATAATATGTTCACTGGGAATCCCTGCGCAGAATTCCCGAAACCGCTCCTTTTCCCAGGGGCTCACCTGGCCCTGCTTTACAATTTCAATAAATTCACGCAGCTGAACCCAACTTTCAGGGTCCGGCACATTTAACTGAATTCCATACCGGTCGAAAGACTGCTGATAAATGTTGGATTGAAGGGTTCCCTCCGAGGCAATCAGATAAGCGAACCGAATACCTGCCTCGTGTAGACGCCGCGCAAGGGTATCAATGATATGAACGGTTTTATGCTCTGCCTCCGGGACGAGCCGGAACACATCGCGAAGAAACGCATGGCTGGTATTGCAGGCAAATATCAGGTGATCCGCGCCGCAGCCGAGCAGCCCGCGCACTGCGCCGGCCAGCTCGTTTATGACCGCGGCGGTTTCCTCCCGGTATAGGATAGCCCGCACGCGGGAGGGCATTGTACAGCGGTTGTCAATTACCACTCTGGTTGGCCTGAGCCAGCATCGCCTGAGCGGACTGGATCAGGATGTTGTTCTTGGTGTAGGCCATCATTTCCTCGGCCACGTCCACGTCGCGGATGGTGGACTCGGCATCCTGGATGTTCTCGGTCATGACACTCAGGTTGTTGATGGTGTGATCCAAGCGGTTCTGGGTGGCGCCCAGAGTACCACGAACGTCGGACACCTTGTTGATGGCGGCCTTGATGGCGTCCACGGCGGTGGCGGCGCTGGCCTGATCGGCAATGCTGATGTCGGCAATGCCCAGGGAATCCACGTGCATATCGCCCAAGCTTACCTTCAGCTGGTTGTAGCTGTCGGCAGTGTCGCCGATCTGGAGGGTCAGGCCCTTGCCGTTGCCCTTCGCGGCCTTCACCTCGGTAGCCGTGAATTTGCCGGTCTGGATCTGCTTCTGAATGCCTTCCTCGGTAGTCAGGTCGGCGTCGCCGTCATAGGTGGACTTTCCAAGGAAAGATGCCCTCTCGTTTCCCACTCTGCGGCCCGGAAACGCTGCGTGAAACGGAACATCGGGATATTCTGTTTCACGCAAGGTTCCCAGCCGGAATGCATGGGCTTTCACTGGCGTCCCGGCCAGCATAGCGTGGAATCAATATCTGCTAAGCGACCTCTCGCTCTTGCATACTGAAATATTGGGCAAGGCCCTGGGCCTTGATGTTTTTCGCGGCATTGACCTCTTTGTTGTGTACCGCACTGCACCTGGGACAAGTCCAGATCCGCTTTTTGTAGTGAACGGCATCATCTAAGATCAGCCCGTAGGCGGAGCAGGTGCGGCTGGTGAGCGCGTAGCGGTCCACCATAATCAGCGCCTTGCCCTGCCGCGCCAGCTTGTAGCGCAGACACTCCCGGAACATCCCAAACCCGGCGTCGGTTACGCGGCCCAGCTTGATCTCCCGGGCCATCTCCCGCAGGTCATCGTCCCTCACGCACACGGCGTTCCAGCCGTTGACTATCCGGCTGGATTCCTTGTGGATGAAGTCGCGGCGCTGATTGGCGATGTGCTCGTGGAGCAGGCGGTACTTCTGAACGGCCTCCTGATAGTTTTTGGAACCGGGTTCCATCCGGCTGAGCCGCTTCTGGAGCTTTGCCAGCTTTTCCTGGGACTGTCTCAGCCAGTGGGGAGCGTCCGCCATCTCTCCGTTGTCCGCCACGTAGAAATGGGACATGGAGTATTTCAGGCCCAAGGTGTTCTCCGGGGCGGGGGCGACAGCGGACCGCTTCTTCACGGCGTACTCATATAAAATGCAGGCGAAGTATTTGCCGGTCCTGGTTTTCTCCACCGTCACCCGCCGGAGCTTCCAGCCGTTCCGGGGCCGCCGGGGGAATTTGGCCTTGACGACGCCCGCCTTGGTCATGCGGATACCGTCTTTGGTGATGTAGATGGTGGGGCCGGACTCAAACACATGGTTGCAGGCGGTGAAGGAGTCCCGGTCGGTCTTTTTCCTCTTGAAGTTGGGATAGCCAAAGTGCTCGGGGCTTTTGAAAAACACCCGGAACGCCTGGGACAGCTTGTTGTGCTCCTGGATCAGCGCCTGATTGTCCACCTCGGTGAGGAAGGGGGCCTCCTTCTTGTACTTGGCCGGGGTGGGGATAAAGTGCTTGTCGGTCTCCAGGTAAAACCGCTGCTGGTCGGCCAGCATATGGTTCCAGATCCAGCGGCAGCAGCCGAAAGTCTTTTCGAACAGCTCGGCTTGGGCTTCGGTGGGGTAGAGGCGGGCCTTGATGGTGGTGTACTGAACCGTCATACCGTCCGCACAAGTTGTTTTCGGCTTCCGCGGCATGGCGATCCGCTCCTTTCCATTTGGCTTACCTGCTCGCTTCCGCACGGAGGGCGGCGTCACGGAACGTAGACTTCGGGACGCCGCAGGCTTCCGCCGCTTCCTTTAAGGTCAGTTCCTTGCTCCGCCATGCCTGCCACAGCGTTTCAAAATTTTCCGGCATCGTCCGGGGCAGCGGCCCAAAATGCACGCCATTGGCCTTTGCCGCCGCGATGCCCTCTGCCTGACGCTGGCGGCGTTCCTCGCGCCGTTCCTGCTCTGTCGCGGCGCGGAACACTTCGGAAACAAGAATCCCCAGCAGCTCCTTGCTGTGGGAGGGATCCAGCCTGGAAATCTCTAATACCACATCTTGCGCCAGTTTCTGGATGTATTCTTGCGTTCCCTCGCTGTTAATTTGCAAAATCGCGGACACTGGCCTGCCTCCCTTCGGCTTATCCGGCTGTCTCCGTGTGGGGTCAATAAAAGCCCGCTTTGCAAAGGTGTACCTTTACAAAGCGGGCAAGCCTCCAGAAATTTTTTTGTTTTCGCTCTTAATTTTCAAGCCTTTGCGCCGAATAAATGGGTGTAGGCAAAATAAAGCGGCACTTTGTAAAGGTACACATTTACAAAGTGCCGCTTTGGCTGTTATATGGATTTTTCAAATCGAACCGCCTTAGCATAGAAGGTCCCTTCTGGCATGGCGCACGCTTGTGCAGCCTACCGGAGGGTCATTTTTTTATTTCTCCAGTCTCTGTGAACTTGGCGAAAATTATCCGGCAGCGGCCGGGACGGCCTTCCGAGCTTGACCCCCCGCGCTTTTGCCGCCGCGATGCCCTCCGCCTGCCGCTGCCGGATGTTCTCCCGTTCATTTTGGGCCACATAGCTGAGAAGCTGAAGCACAATATCCGCGATCAGCGTCCCTGTCAGATCGCGGTGGATGCTGGTGTCCAGCAGAGGCATATCCAGCACACGGACGTCCGCCTGCCTCCCCTTGGTGATAATCCGCCATTGCTCCAGAATTTCCTCATAGTTGCGGCCCAGCCGGTCGATGCTCTTGATAATCAGCAGGTCGCCCCGTTTCAATTTTTTCATCATTTGCTGATAGGCCGGGCGGTTGAAGTCTTTTCCGGACTGTTTGTCCATGTAGATGTTTCGCTCCGGAACCGCCGCCTCCCGCAGGGCGATGAGTTGGCGGGCCTCGTTCTGCTCCTGGGTGGATACCCGTACATAGCCGTAAGTTGTCCCTTCCATAGAATTGCCTCCTTTTGATGTAGTTAACAATCCTATTTTACAGAGAACGACAAATTCTGCCAAAACAGCTGCTTTATCAACTTTTTTGTGGGGACTGTGGGTTTGAAAAACTGGATGTGGAGTTTGCGGCGGATTTACTTGACTACTTTGACTACTTTGCATTGGTGAAGCAACGGGAATTTTATTTGTTTTGTTTCGTCTTGTTCATAATACACCCCACCGTCTGACGAAGGGTTCTCCCCTCATCAGACGGTGGGCGGGCTTTTGTAATTAGCGGGCACAACAGCGGCCATTGGGATAAAAAACCGTTTCGCGATTGCTCCCCTTGTTTTTCATTCCCGGATATGGTAAACTATTTATTGTACAAAGTATCAAAGGGCGGTGTATCGCATGAGCTCTGAGCATACCGTTCGTTTTTCTCTTGGCAGTCTCTTATTCGAGTATGATGAAGAAAAGAATCGCAAGAATATTGAAAAGCACGGCATTTCCTTCAAAACTGCCGCCCGTGTTTTCTTTGATTATGATCGTATTGAGATGTTTGATGATGAGCATAGTATAGATGAGGATCGCTACAATACCATAGGCGATGCCTCCGCGGGCGGGGTCACAGTAATTGGAACCCTCAAAGGAAAATCACAGCTCTATGATATCCTCTTCGTGGTTTACACAGAGCGGGAAACCGCCTCCGAGGATGGTAAACCCATTGAGGTAACAAGATTGATCTCAGCCAGACTCGCGACAAACTTTGAAAGGGGGCTCTATTATGGCAAACACAGCTGATGGTGCGTTCAAACTGGCCCAAGAGTTAGCGTTTACTCAGGACGAACGGGAAGAACTGGAACGTGCGAGGACGATGCCGATTACGTTTGACGAGGACTGCCCCGAGACAACCCCCGAGCGCGCCCTTCGGTTCAGGCGAGTAAACCCTGTACGGAGAACAGCCGCCGATCGGTGACCTACCCGCCGGAATGAGCAGATGGAAAGGAAGCTTATGTGATCCGTAGTGCGCTCCCTGCCCGTCAACTGAAACTGATTTTGGCCTGGTGTGGACTTCACCGGGATGAACTCATGCAGAACTGGGAGCTTTCAAAAGACGCCAAGCCGTTGAACCATATTGCCCCGCTGGCCTGAAAGGAGCGTTTTTATGGATATCATCCCAAAAGTCACTCAGGCTGTGGCGGGCGAGGACTATACTGTGTATGCTTACTTCCATGATGGGACGGTGCGGCGTTTTGACGCAAAGCCGCTGATCGAGCAGGGCGGCGTGTTTCTCCCGCTGTGGGATGAGGATTTTTTCCGTACCCATTTGACTGTTCTCAACGACGCTGTCGCCTGGGACATGGATGGCACACGGAACCCCCGCACCTGCATTGATCTCGACCCCTGTGAGATGTACAAGTCCTGTTCTATTGTGGATGATCCTCCGCGTGAACTGCCCCAAAAATAGTGCACGCGTAGGCTGACCCATACTCCGACCCAGACCGTGAAACGAGCGGATGGAAACAATGGACGGGGCAGCTCCGAAGAGTAACCCCGTCCTGATTAAACAGCGCCAAACGGACACAAAAGCACCGATTTTATGTTCATACGAATCTTCACACGCAAGAGGTCACAGATTCGAGTTCTGTAGTCTCCACCAAAAAATCCCTAATTTCGCAAGAAATTAGGGATTTTTCATCACTTTTTTGCTTATAATCAGTCTGGGTCAAAATCTGAATTGGGGCAAGACCCAGACCGCGACCCAGACCGCGACCCAGACGGCGAAAGGACACAACGGAACGGATAGCACAAGGAGGGGTTTCATGGGCGGCTACGAGCAGGCTTTGGAATTGTGGCGGCGCAAAAATATCACCACGGATGCGGAACTGGCCGAGGCACTGAACGCCTTTGGTATCGCTTTTGCGTATCACTCCGGGAAAATTGAGAATGAAAACGTCACCTACAACGATACCAGGGAGATTTTCGAACACGATGGCGTCACCGCCTACACCGGCGACCTGCGGACGCTGTTTGAAATCCGCAACGCCAAAGAAGCCTACGAGCTGTTTTTGTGCGCGTTTCGAGATCGGCGGCCTTTGGATGAGGCGTTCATTAAGGAACTCCAGTTCTACTTGACCAAAAACACCTATGACACACGGCGCTGGCAGTTGGGGGAACGTCCCGGCGAGTACAAATGCCACGACTATGTGACGGGCCGCAAGGAGGTCGGGGCCACCCCAGAGGATGTGGCGGATGAGGTGCGGGAGCTACTGGAAGAATTGCGAGATGTAGTCCCGGAAAACGTGCTGACTGCGGCAGCATATTTCCACGCCAAATTTGAGAACATCCACCCTTTCGCGGACGGCAACGGGAGGGTCGGCCGTCTGGCGATGAACTATCTGCTGGTGCTCCATGGGCATCCTCCCGTCATCATCTACGAGGAGGATCGAAAGAAGTATTACGGAGCATTAGAGGCGTGGGACGCTCGGCAGGAGCTGGTTCCGCTGCGGGAGTTTCTCAAATGGCAGACGGAAAAGACGTGGGAGAAACAGGTCGAGCGTGCGGAGGGCATGAAAGGATAAACGTTGGCAGAGGGTATTGTACTTGTTCTATCTTCGTCTTGTTCTATTACCCCACCAGTTGGTGAGGGGGAGGCTCTCCGGCAGATGGTGGGCGGTGGCATTGAGGCCGTAGCCAGAACTTGAATTTTTCGATTATATTAATCTTGTGTAGCAAGTCACAAAGGGGACAGGAGAAGCCTGCTATAAGGCACAATAAGGAGATCCAGTATGTTCAATTTCTGGAGGAAGAAAAACAAATTAGATGGTATCCCGGAAGGGGATAACAAGATTGCTGATAAAGGAGGATTTTGTACGGCCACCTCCCTGATTGACCTTACTGAAATCGAATTGCGCGATTTAAGCCGGCACCATATTGATACATTTGAGAATTGGTCTCGTCGGCTCATTGATGAAGTCCTTAGAAAAAACTATGGCGATAATTATTTTGATTTCATGATCAGCGAGGATCAGCCGCTTGTCCGAAGTGAAATTAAAAAGCGGATTGACAAAAGAATGCAAGATAATCCAGGTAGGTTTCCAAGAAAAATAGATGCAATTCTGATGGAAGATATTGAATATTTTTTATGCCGCAAAGATTTATACAACGCCCATTTTAAAGCCATCCTGGAACCCTTCTATTCTGGCATAGCTGAAGTTCGGAAAGTGCTAAATCGGCTCATTCCTATACGGAATAAGCTTTCACATGGCAACACAATATCCATCCATGAAGCGGAGCAGTGCCTCTGCTATATCGGTGATTTTGTTGCAGCATTTAAGCAGTATTATTCTGACGTGGGAAAAGAACGGGATTACAACGTTCCTGTCTTTTTGCGAATCAAAGATAGCTTGGGTAATGACTTTATCCGAGAGGATCCACAATACGTCTGGGAACTGCACTTCTACGGGCACACGGCTCCCAAGATTCAGCTCAGATCTGGGGATCGCTATAAGCTGTGGGTTGACGTTGACAGCAGCTTCGACAGTTCATTCTATGAAATCCATTGGATAGTGAAGCAGGCATATACAACCGAAATCAAAAAAGGAACCGGCAATGTGATCGACTTCACTTTGACCAATAAAAATGTTTCATATGCGCCCGAAATCTCTATTCAACTTATAACCAAAAGAGATTGGCATCGCTTTCACACAATCGATGATTCCATCAAATTAAATTATGAAGCGGTGTTGCCCCCTATTGAAGACACATATTAATGATTGGCCTTTTGGCACATCAATGTTACGATTTTATGTATTGTCCAGAAAAATAACGCAATTAGGGCACAGTTCCTGAGCAGATTCAGAAACTGTGCCCCCAGATTGTCAAGGATTACATCGCCTGATCGATTACGCTACCGATAGTATCCGCCGCCTCCCGCTTCATCCGCTGGGTGGCGTGGGTGTAGGTGTCCAGGGTGAAACCTGCGCTGTAGTGGCCCAGGGTGTTGGAGAGGGTTTTCACGTCCACACCATGTTGCAGGGACAAGGTAGCGAACGTATGTCTGAGGTCATGGAAGCGGATATGCTCGATCCCAGCCGCCGCCAAGATCTTTTCATGGGTGTGCCGGAAGGAGTCCGGGTCGTACATTGTCCCCGTCTTGGGCGAGGGGAACATATACGGGTTGTCCGGGTGCTTCTCGTGTTCCAGGATCAGCAGATCCACCGCCTGCTTCGGGATAGGGATGGTGCGGATGGAGTTGCTGGTCTTAGGCTGGCTCACCTTGAGCTGACCGTTGATGCGGTTCACCTGCTTCGTCACGGAGATGGTCATGTTCTCCACATCCAGATCAGTCCAGAGAAGGGCCAGCAGCTCACCCCGCCGCAGGCCGCTGGTCAGCTCCAGGTAGCAGGCCGGAAGGAGGCCGCGCCTGTTGGCCTCCTGGAGATAAGCGCCGATCTGCTCGGGGAGCAGTACCTTCATCTCCTTCTTCTCAATTTTGGGGAGCTTGCACCCCTCCGCAGGGTTAGAGGTGATGAGCCGTTCTTTCACCGCCTGATCCAGCGCCGAGCGGAGCACCCCGTGGATGCCGTGGATGAAGCGGTTACTCAACCCCTTGTCCTTCAGTTCAATGTGCTCATACCGCTGAATCCGCCCGGAGGTTTTCAGCTTGTTGTAAAATTGCTGGATTTGCAGGGTAGTGAGCTTATCCAATTTGATGCCGCCGATGCCAGGAACGATGTGCTTCTCGATGTAGTTGTTGTAGTAGTATGCCGTCTGCTCCCGGATGGAGGGCTTGGAGTAGGTCTCGAACCACAGCCGCACCCACTCGGCCACCGTGTATTTGCCGCTGCGGACTACATCCACCTTTCCATTTTTCTCAATGGCCCGCTCCAGTTTCTCCTTGCATTCTTTCTGTGTCTTGGCCAAGACATTTTTATAGATGGCTTTGCCCGTCACCGGGTCGCGGCCCGCTGTGTAACGCCCCTCCCAGCGGCCATCGGAACGCTTGCGCAGACTGCCCTCGCCGTTTGCCCGTTTCTTTGCCGTGGTCATTCACCTCCAGTTCTGATGTCACCATCGTTGTCATCCATACACTCTGCCATCACCCGAACGCCCAACCGGAAGCCCAGGATGAAATTCTCCAGCGCCGTGATGCTGTCGATCTCCTGTTGCGATTCGATCAGCTTTGCCAAGACCGCCTGTCCAGCCTCGTCGAGCTGCT
>ERZ808051.1210-NODE-1210-length-18578-cov-4.779579_pt1 | contig 18578 bp, 14 predicted proteins | sample MGYA00380199_ERZ808051 | MGnify/ENA primary metagenome ERZ808051 (study PRJEB31490, sample SAMN06133391) | mouse gut metagenome | isolation source: J11 | host: mice | place: China: Chengdu | collected 2015-05 ...
TTTCTGTCAATTCAAAGAATTGTTTCTCGAAACATTGCAATTACATAATGAATTGTCAGAAAATATTTCCGCAATCTAGTACAATTGGAAATCATCAGATTCAAAGCAGGTTTTCCCATGCTTTTTTTGTTCGATGAATCAGATGCTTTCCTTATTAATTATGCCATATATTCAAATGTAAGTCTACTATTTACTCAAAAATTAATGCAATGATGTACTAGTCACTCCCTGCGTGGGAGTATGGATTGAAATAGATTACAAAGAAACACAAAAATTTTGAAGAACGCCTTTTTTACATCAGACGATGTGGCGATGAGCATTTTACTGTGGAGACATTGAGAAACATTCTCTCTCTGTCCGGGCGAGAAATAAATTGAACGCAGACATTTGATATAAAGCAGGATTGCTGGGCACCACAGAGGAGGGCATTTGTTCCGCATGCGTTTTACATTTAAGAACAAGAGGTATGACAAGAGCAAAAATTACTACTTGGTAGCGCATGATGAGCGCAATAATGCGGAAGCATTCCGACATCAAGAAGGGAGAAAAGATCATGAAAGTTTTTGAAATGACATCAGAAGCAATCCCAAAAATAGCACGACTCATGTGTACGATCAAGCCGGACTGGTGGGATTATGAGGGGGCGTTCAGCCAGTTGAGCGGTGTGGAGGATACGATCCGTACGGTCGGCTGGTATCTGGGGGAAGATGAGAACACCCCCAAGGGATGGATTCTGTGCCGTGAACTGATCGGATACCGTGCGCTGGAGTTGGAATGCAGCGGCTTTGACGACAACGGCGAATTTAAATTGGAGCATAAGCTGGGAGAGCTGATCTGCGCAGCAGAGAGCTATGCCAGGAGTAAAGGCTACCTGACGTTCCGCAGCGGGATGAGCTCCATAGGATTCAACATCCATAAAAAGAAAATCAACAGCATTGCGGATGCAATTGCAAACCTGGAATGTGACCGGATTGATTATAAATGGTATCTGGAACAGGGATTTCAGGTGATCGGGATTCAGCCGAACGCGTACGAAAAAGGCTTTCATCTCATCATACTTGGAAAGGATCTCTCGGAATAAAAGCAATCTGGTTCACCTCGGGGCAAATTCTGCTGATTTTCAATTTTGTTATTTTACGGCAAAAAATCAGGAACTGAACCGAACTCATCTGTAAATGATCTGCAGATGATTCCAGGACAGTTCCTGTGGGACGCAGAAACAAGGTCCGTCCCTTCCTGTCTTTATCTATAGGAAACTTCTACGAATTTTCCTATAGGATAAAAACCTTCCGGGGGACGTACACTTTTTTACACCTGCTTCAGATAAAACTGAAACGAGCTGTACTCCGGAACTTCCCGGTCGATCGGAAGTCCCGCGTGCATCAGCGCCGCGCCGGAAAGCACCTGCTCCCCGTCATTGATCCGGTACATGGCATTCGGGATCAGCCCCTTTGCCTTCACATATTCCTGGGGCCCGTTGCAGGTGAGATTGGTCACGACCACACTCAGCAGAGATTCCGTTTTGTCCTTCGTTACATGCTGCCATGCGGTCATATTTCCCGCTTCGAACGGATTGCTCAGTCGGTAATAATCTCCGCTGAAGATGATGGGATAATATTTCCGGAAGAGATCGCTCTGCTCCCGGCAGATGTCCTGCTCTTCCTTGGACAGCTTGGACGCGTCTAGCTCATATCCAAAGGTTCCGCACATGGCGACGACCGCCTTTGTTTGGAGCGGTACGAATTTTCCGCTGTCGGAAATATGAGCCCCCATGGTGGAAATGGGGTATACAAAGGATGTCCCGTAATGCAGCTTTAAGCGGTCAATGGGATTATTGTTGTCGCTGACCCAGTACTGTGGATAATAGTGTAGCATGCCGGGGTCATACCGCCCGCCGCCTCCGCTGCAGCCCTCAAAGAGGATATCCGGATGGGTCAGGATGATCTCATTCATCACCCGGTACAGGCCCAGGATATAGCGGTGATATACTTCCCCCTGCTTATCCGGAGACAGCACGTTGGACCAGATGTCGGTAAGGGACCGGTTGATATCCCATTTTACATAGTAAATATCTGCATCATCCAGAATGGCGTTGACACTTTGAATGAGGTAATCCTGCACATCCTTGCGGCTCATATCCAGCGCCATTTGATTCCGGCTGCGGACAGCGTGTCGGCCTGGGATCTGCATGGCCCATTCGGGATGGGCGCGGTACAGGTCGCTGTCCTCGGAAACCATTTCCGGCTCGAACCAGATGCCGAATTTCATCCCCAGGCTGTTGATCTGCTCCACCAGCTTGTGCAGGCCGCCCCTGATCTTTTCCTCATTGACGACCCAGTCGCCCAGGCCGCTGTTGTCGTCGTCCCGCTTTCCAAACCAGCCGTCGTCCATGACCAGCATATCTACGCCCATATTTTTCGCGGCCTTTGCGATCTCAATGAGCTTCACATCGTCAAAATCCATGAAAGCGGCTTCCCAGCTGTTGATCAGGACCGGACGCCGCACATCGGAAACAAATTTGCTCCGGCACAGGTTGGCGCGGTAAAAATCATGGTACAGATGGGTCAGTCCGGTGAAACCGTGTTCGGTAAACGCCATGACCACCTCCGGACCCTCAAAAGCCTCTCCCGGCCGGATCTCGTATACAAACTGCTTGGGGTTGATCCCCATCACCAGGCGGAGCTGGTCATACTGGTCCAGCTCGGCTTCCGCGAGAAAGTTGCCGCTGTAAACCAGCGAGAAGCCGTAGCATGCTCCATAGTCCTCACAGGACTCCCGGCCGCACAGGATCACAAAGGGGTTCTGCTGGTGGCTGGAGGAGCCGCGCACACTTCCGATGGTGTGGATGTGGTGGGTCATTTTCTGGCGCTCCACCTGCCGCTCCTGCCCGTACCGTCCCGGCAGACTGACCAGATCCATGTCCAGGCCGTTCAAAAAGTCCAGGCATACGGACATGATCTTTTTTAAATGGATGGAAGCATCTCCTTTGTTGAAGACCTTTACGGCCCGGGTGATGATGTCGGCTTCCTCGAATACGCTGTATAATAAAATGACTTCCACGTCGCTGATATCGTCTGAGAGTATGATCTCCAGCGTGTCCGCATGCTCGTCCTCCCTTGCAAAGGTGCAGGGCAGGGTGGTCAGCTCATATTTTCCCTCCTGGATCGTGAAGCGCGACACTTTTCCATTGAAGGAATAGCTGCCGTCCGCGTTGACGACCTCAATGCTGGCAGTGCGGAAATCTCCCTGCTGCTGTGTGCTGAATTCCTGGGGCTGGGCATCCAGGGAAAAGGTCCTGGAGTCCCTGGACTCGTAAGGATTTCCGGAAAATCCCCGGTCGTACTGCATGATCTGGTAGCTTAAGTCCGCGTCATGCATGGTCGGACCATAGTAAAGGTGCAGCAGGTAATCCAGATTCCCGATCTTCATCTGGTATGTTGTATGCCTGGTATGCAGAGTAAATGTTTTTGACTGTTCGTTGAAAATAATCGACATAATTGACCTCCTGTTACAATGATGAAGCGCCGTTTTATATTCCGCGGCTTCTGTCGTCTGCAAACATAGTATAGCACGGAACGAATCTGGAAATGAATGGTTAGAATGTACGGAAAAATGTGGGAAAAGTTGGTTACTTGTGCAGAAGAAAAAAATTGGCGGCATTGTGGATGCGATTCAAACCTGGACTTTCAGAACTTCTTTATAAAGGAAGGATTTTTTGGAGGAAAATTATTGACAAACAATAATTTTATGCTATTATAAAGATATAAAATTATCGAAAAACAATAATTTTAATTGCGGCCTTTTTATCTTTGAGAGGGTTCGAAAGGAGGGCATATGAAGCGAAAAGGAATGACCGGTATCCTGACGGCAGAAGCCGCTGTCTGTATAGTTTTCAGCCTGGCGCAGGTGAATGCTTCAGGAGCATTTTCCGGCCTGGCGGCCTTTCCGTTTGAGCAGACAGGTTACGCGCTCCGTGTTCTGTCATTGTCCGGATCTGTTGGAAATGCGGTGGCAATCCTGCTTTATATGGGGTTGAGCCTGCTCCCATGCCTGGTCTGGCTGATCTTAAAAAAGAAGGGGAAGCTTCTTGGCATCGACCATGTACTGTATGGTCTGAGCATTCTGCTGTTTATCGTACACTATTATATGATCAATCCCGGCCTGTTTCCGGCCCCGGTTCCCGGAACGGTAAAATGGATGCTGAGCTGTATGCTTTACTCGGCGCTGTCAGGATACTTAGTGATCCGGGTGCTGCTCGTCTGCCGGAGGGCACAGCCAGAAACACTGCACAGCGTCCTGCAGAAGCTTCTTGTTTTTCTGAATATGGTTTTCGTATACCTCATCTTTGGACAAGGCCTGGGAACTCTTCTGAAAGCCGTCCAAAACGTGGGGAGCATGGACAGCGGTCCTGTTATGCGCGGCTTCGCGTCAGGCGCGCAGAGTCCGGGAATGACATACCTGTTTCTCGGATTGGGTTATCTGGTCAATCTCCTGCCTTATGTGTTTGACATGGGGATCGTATTTCTGGCAGGACGGATGCTGACTGCCCTGAAAACGGACCGATACGGCGACGTGTCCGTGGATCTGACGAACCGGCTTGCCGGGTTTTGCGCAAAAGCACTGGGAATTACGGTTGCTGCGGACGTGGGCTTCAACCTGCTGCAGGTTCTGTTTTGTTCCAGCCTTACTCAGATGGACCTTGTGCTCCATGTGCCCGTCATCTCCATTATTTTTGTACTGGCGGCGCTGCTGTTTGCGCGGTATCTGCAGGAGGACCAAAAGCTGAAGCGGGAGCATGATCTGATCATTTGACTGTATGGCGAAAAAACAGCTTCAAAAAGGGGGAGCTCCCGGAAGTGCTCTAAACATAAAGGCGAGAATTATGGGAATCAGAGTTTGCTTGGAAGAGGTCTTGAAGGACCGGGGAATGACATCAAAGGAATTGTGCGGGCTGGTCAATATTACGGAAGCCAATCTGTCCGTTTTGCGCAGCGGAAAGGCAAAGGGCGTCCGTTTTCATACGATCAACCGGATCTGTTATTTTCTGAACTGCGATGTAGGAGATATTCTGAAGTTTGACGGAAAACTGGAGGAGGATGGGGATGTGGAATAAAAAGAAGATGTTTCGCGGCTTTTCCGGACAGGAAGGACGTCCTTCCTGCGGAGGTACGCGGCAGACTGTGGTATTTCAGATCAGCCTGTGCCTGTGTATCATGATATTGCTCTGCGGCTGTTCCCTGGCAGTTCCGAACGCCGGCATGGAGGGCGGAGATGACCGGATGATCGGAGTATTGATTACTGCGGAATATCTGGATATAGTTACCATGGAGACGGCGGAAAAATCATCTGCGGATATGGCAGGAGACGGAGATTCCAGGTATCATACCGGGTCGGCGGGGAACGGCCAGAACCTGGTATTGCCTTATGATCCGGAGGACGGAGGAAAGCTGTACGCAGACATTGACAGGAGCAAAGGAGACAACCCCTCCGATTGGGAGATTTCTTTCGGCGATCTGGAAGGGATTCAGATGTTCACCCCGTATTGGACAATGGAAAACGGAGAAACCTGCTGGGGCTCCGTAGGTACGGAAGGGATTTCCGACCTGGACGTCCGCCTCAGCGAATCGGATGAGGGACAGGAGCGCAGCATCAGCGGGACCATTTATACCCTGGCGGGAAACGTAGAGGAAGATCAGGTGTATTATGCCAATCCGGTGTATCAGACCGCAGACGGAAGAGTCTATGTGACACGGGGAAGCGGGATTTCCGCAAGCGGGGAGGTTTCCGAGGGGACAGAGCTCACATCTGCGCTTGACGAAGAGACGAACATGACAGAGTGCGGAAAAACAAAAACGGAAAAGTGCAGCGTGACGATCCGTTATGAGGCCATGTACCGTCCGGTCCGGATCACGGTTTGCCAGATGGATCAGGGGCATGAGATCGTAAAGAAGGATGTATACCGTCCGGAGGAGATGCCGGAGCAGATCATGGCGGAAAAGGCCACGGAGTATATTCTGGTGGAAATTGAGAAAGAAGGATTGTCCGGAGAGAATGTTGCGGCAAGAGAAGTGTATGGCTATGAACCGGAAGGGGATGTATGGCTGGAAAGCTTTTCCGCGCGGGAGGACGGGATCGTGGTAAAGCAGGAAACAAGGGTGATTTGGAAGACATAAAAGGAAGGTGTGATTTGCTGCGGCAAGTCAACCTTCCTTAAAAAATCTTTTCAGCAACCGCACAGCTGGAAATCTTTTATATTTCGTACACTTCATACTGCTTCTTCGGTCCGCCGCACACCGGGCAGCGCTCCGAAACAGAATCCCCGGTCATGACATATCCGCAGATGGGACAGACATAGATGACCTTTTCACCGAACTCCTGCACATCCTCTGCCTGTTTCAGCAGGGCCGCGTGTACTTTTTCCGCGGCAGACGCACCCAGGTAAGCCTGTTCGGTAAGAGGGCTCTGATGCTCCGACGCATAAGCGGCCATCGCTGGATAAAGATGCTGATATTCAAATTCTTCCCCCGGCATATAGGTACAGATGGATTCCATAAAAGCGGCGGGACGTTCCAGGATGGAATAAAAATTTCGGGCATGATGGTATTCGGAAGAAGCAAGGGCGCGGAAAAGGTTGGCAATTTGGTCAAATCCCCTGCGCTTTGCGCGGTCCGCAAACATCAGGTATCTGAAATGCGCCATCAGCTCTCCCTGTACGGATTCTTTCAGCTTCTGGTTTAAGACGCTGTTGTCACTTTCCTGCCCGTAGCAGTCCTCAGACAGATTGGCGATCCGATAGTCCAGCACTCCGTCCTTCTCATAAAAATGGACGATGTGGTGTTCCACGTCGCAGGCTTTGATCTCCTTCGATACATCCTCAATCATGGCTCCGCCGCCTCCGGTGCAGATCAGCGGGATTCCGTCCGCAACGTCAATGAACCGAGAGTGCACATGACCGCAGAGAAGGTATTTTACTTTTTCCTTCCAGGGTTCATAAACCTTCCGCAGCCGGGAAAATTCCTCCTCGGAGACACTGTTTTGAATAAAGTGGTTGGGAACCGGGATGTGGAACGCGATGATCACCTGCTCCACGTCTTCCCTTGCAAGGACCTCTGCCAGCAGTGCCAGCCCTTCCTCCTCAAAAGTACGGAGCGCGTTGTCCAGCGCGACGACTGCAAAATGCTCTGCCAGCAGCGCGTAATTCTTTTCACCAAAATATTCCGTATACGCTCCCGTATCATGATTCCCGCGGAGAGAGTAGACGGGGTTTTGCGCAAGCGCTTCCGTCATATCCTGTATCACCTGATAATAATGGTCCGATCCAATGGGCACCAGGTCGCCCGCAACCAGAGTGATGTCGTCTTTTCCGCTTTCCTCCAGCGCTCCGGTATACACTTTCATATTGTAAGTGCCGAGTCCCTCGCACCCAGGATCGCCGATCACGCCGATCGAATGTACATTTTCAAGCCGGAGGATCCGCTCCGGTACCTTTTTCATTTTCTTTTCTTTCATATTCTTTTTCCTCACTTGATCTTTGATTTCCCTTCTCTGGTATGCCGCGTCGCCGTCTTTTCCAATGTTCTGCCGCATCGGTTCCACCATGGCCCCAGTTCATTCATTCTCGTGCAGTATTTTTCCAATATAGCATTCTTTTGGTGGGATTTCAACATAAATTATTCATGTATTTTCTGCTCATTCATTGTTTTTTTTACGTATATCAGTTATAATTTGGAAAAGATACCGTTACATTTCGGGGCTTGCGTATGATCGATCTTGTATACAACAGCCCAAATCGACTGATAGAGGAGACGAGAGTATGAAAACAAAAAAGAGAACAGAAGACAGACCATCAGCGAAAGTCCGGCGGCGGGGAGGGAGGATCGCGGCCAAGCTGGTCGTGACCATTGTGATCACCATTGTGATCATGGTTGCGGTGCTGCTGACGCTTGTTTACCGGCGCGTTTCTGACGCGCTGCTGGATAAAAGCGAGAATCTGATCCAGGAGACCACGGGAAAAGTGATCCAGGAGACCAATGCGTGGATGAATAAGACGCTGACGATGCTGGAGATGCAGAAGGATACCATTGAGTATGAAGAGATGGACATTCCGGAGATGGAGGAGTATATCAAGCACACGGTGGACCAGAACAGCGCCTATCCGGCGGGACTGTATGTGGCCCTGACGGACGGATCCCTGTATCATGCGTCTTTTGTGCCCGGCCCGGATTTCAATGCATTGGAAAAATCCTGGTATCAGGACGGCATCGCGTCGGAGGATTTTATCCTGGGGGATGTATACTTTGACGAGGACAGTCAGTCCTACGTGGTAGGCGCTTCCGGAAGGCTAAAGGGAGAAGACGGAGAGACCCGCGGCGTGGCGGCTGCGGATGTATATCTGGACGTGATCTCGGATATCGTGGCGGAGATCCAGCTGGAGGAGACCGGCGGAGTATTCCTTGTAGATACCCGGACGGACACGATCATCGGCCATAAGGATCCGGAGATCACCGGACGGCTTTTGAGTGAATTCAGCGGGGATATGTATGCATATGCCGCGGAGCAGATCCAAAAAGGCAATTCGGAGCTGTCCCTGTTTGACGGCAGTACATATATCCAGGCGGTGAACGTTCCGAACAGCGACTGGACAGCCGTCGTTTACGTGCCGAAGGCGGAGGTGCTCACGGAGCTGAACGTACTGACCGGTATCATGGCGACCATATCCGTCCTGGCGGTCCTGATCAGCATTGTTCTGATCATCATCCTTGTGAGAAGGATCATCGGCAGGCCGGTGGCAGAGCTGAACAAAGTGGCAGCGCGAATCGCGGAAGGGGAACTGGAACAGACGATCAACCACTCCTCCAACGACGAGCTGGGTGAGCTGGCGGATAACTTTGAAAAAACCGTACTCCGGCTGCGGGAATATATCAAGTATATCCATGAGATTTCGGAAAAGCTGCAGGAGATCTCCAGAGGAAACCTGGATATCACACTGTCCCATGAGTATGTGGGGGACTTTTCCAAGATCAAGGACTCTCTGGAAAGCATTACCCTGTTTCTGAACCAGACTATCGGACAGATCCATGTGTCCTCCGGTCAGGTGGCGGAAGGGGCCGGATATGTTTCGGAAGGGGCGCAGACTCTCTCCATGGGCTCCGTGCAGCAGAATGATTCGGTAGAACGGCTCGCGGCCCATATCAACGAGGTGTCCGACGGCATCCAGAAGACGGCCCAGGGCGCGAAGAAGGCCAGTCAGATCTCGCAGGATGTGGGCAGCAGGATTCTGGAAAGCAACGACAAGATGCAGCACATGAATGAGGCGATCCGGAAGATCAGCGGCAAGTCAACGGAGATCCGGAATATCATCAAGACCATTGAGGATATCGCGTTCCAGACCAATATTCTGGCTCTCAACGCGGCTGTGGAGGCGGCACGCGCGGGGGAGGCCGGAAAGGGCTTTGCCGTGGTGGCGGACGAGGTGCGCAACCTGGCCGGAAAATCCTCTGAGGCAGCCCAAAATACAACGGTCCTGATCGAGCAGACCGTGGAAGCCGTAGAGGAGGGGACCAATGCGGCGGAAGATACGGCAGCGTCCATGATGGCAGTGGTAGCCCAGGCCGAAGAGGTCAACAAGCTGATCGAAGGGATTGCGGATTATTCCGCAAAACAGGCGGCGGCTACGGAAGAAGTCATCCGCGGGATCGACCAGATCTCCGGCGTGGTACAGTCCAACCTGTCCACCGCAGAGAAGAGCGCCGCGGCCAGCGAGGAACTGTCCGGGCAGGCCAATATGCTGCGGGAACTGGTGGCGAAGTTCCGGCTCAAAGCGCGGTAGTATTGAAAAAGAAGATACGGCAGAGTTCATCGGCCGTGAGTATCATAATATGGATACAGAAGAGCAGGCTATACAAAAATGTACGGCCTGCTTTTTGTTGATGACCGTATTGCTTAAAATGGGGAAATAGGATAAAATAGATATGAAATTGGCCATGGAGGTAAAAAGCAGTGATTAAAAGTCTTTATATAGACAATTTCAAAGCATTGAATGATTTTTCTATGGATCTGGATCCGTTTACGGTTGTTGTAGGAAATAATATGTCCGGAAAAAGTACTGTCCTGCAGGCATTGGATTTTTTGTCCAATATCGTGAAAGAAGATTTTACTGTTTTTCTGGATCGAAGAGGATGGAAAGTGGCTGATATCAAGTCTCAAATGCAGAAATCTCAGAAAATGACCTTTGCCTGCGATTTGGAACTCATGGTAGAAGGCGAGATGGTATCTGTACAATGGAAAATAGAAATTTTAGCGTATGCTTTAAAGAACATGATGGAATTGTCACGGGAAGAAATCCGTGTGCAAAGGGAAGAGGGGGAGGATATTATCCTGAACTATGCCCAGCCCTCCGGAGGATATATGATAGATAAAATGGGAAAATGTACTGCGTTTCCAGAGAAGCTTCTGTTTCGGTCCTCTGTAATGAAAATGTTTGATCTGGACAATTATCCCGTCATACAGGCACTCAAAGTATTTTTTGAAAAGCTGGAATCCTTTGAATTACTTTCACCGGACAAAATGCGCCTGTCCAGCCGCGGTGATACAAACACGATCGGAAATGCCGGAGAAAAATTACCCTCCTTCGTGAAATCCATGAATCAAATACAGAAAGAAGATTTCGAGAGCAAGATAGAAGAACTGCTTGGAAAGCGTATTGTAAGTGTGGATGCCAAGACCAAGGGAAAGCCGGGATGGACGGAACTGATCACAGAGGAAAGATACGGGGCAAAAACCATGAAGATCAAGTCTAAAAATATGAGCGATGGTATGCTCCGGCTGTTAGCCTTTTTGGCAATCTGCGAAATGGACCCATGTACGATGCTGCTGGATGAGATTGAAAATGGGATTAATCTGGACTACGCAGAACAGATTGTTCATATTCTGGATGAGAATTGCAAAAGTAAAAACAATCAGTTGATCGTCACGACACACAGCCCGATTTTCTTAGATTATGTTCAAAAAGAAAATATCCGGTATTTGTATCGGGAGCCGGCTTCGGGAAATTGTAAATGCAGTTCTCTGGCCCAAAATACGGAGCTGAATGAAAAACTGCAGTATTTATATCCGGGAGAATTGTTTATGAATATGTGCAACAAGGACATTGTTGATCTATTATTGAAACAAGAGGGGCAAAATAGAGGGGCAATCTGATGGATAAAATCAAACTGTTGGTATATGGGGAAGGTCCAACGGATTATGGTTGGCGGGACGCATCGGGAGAATGGAGAGCAGGCCCGATCATTTATCTCCTTCAGAAATGTGCGGCAGAGTTACAGACAGAACTGGAAATTGATTATGCGGATAAAAGTGTAATTGATGGAAAAAAGCGAATGAAGTTTGGTATGAGGCGGACAAGAAATGTAAATGGAAAAGGGATCCCTGCACTTCGATTTACAGTATATGCTTTGGATCGAGGCTATACGAGAGGTATATTTTATTGCGATACGGATAAAGTCGAATATGGAAAAAACACAAGAGAGTCAGATTGTAAAAAACATTTTGAAAAAATATATGAGGATGTTTTACAGGGACTGCAGGATGATATTTCGAAAAAATGGATCGGTATACCTATGATCGCGCTGAAAATGATAGAGTGCTGGCTGTTAGCTGATCAGGACGCATATCAGAATTATTTTGGCTTGAGACCTGAAAAAGCGCTTTTGCCTAAAAGGCCGGAACTAATATGGGGAGAGAAAAAGGAGCCGAAGAGTGATTACCCTAAAAATGTAATGACTCGCGTACTGAAGCAATATCATAAGGAGCCGGGGCGTGAGGTTTTTATTGAAATTGCAAAAGCAACACAGATCAGAGTTTTGCTGGAGAAATGTCCGATCAGTTTTTCCAAATTTTATGAGGATTTTGAAAGGCTATTGTTGGCAGAGACATAATAATAAGAGGCTGCCGGAAAATGACGGTATGACAGCAAGCTCTTGCAGTCATACAGCATTCCCGGCAGTCTCTTTTCGGTGCGAGTGTGCGTCACGGCGCACACATTTTACTTTAACCGCTCCGCCATCGTATAAAACTGATAATACGTTCCCTTCTGCGCCATCAGGCTTTCATGGTTCCCTTCCTCCGTGATCCCCTGGTCGGTGAGCACCAGGATCCGGTCCGAATTTTTAATACTGGACAGCCGGTGCGCGATGGTAATGGTGGTCCGTCCCTCGGACAGGTGATGAAGCGACTGTGCCACCGCAAATTCGCTCTCATTGTCCAGCGCCGAGGTGGCTTCGTCCAGGATCATGATCGGCGGGTTCTTCAAAAAGACCCGGGCAATGCTGACGCGCTGCTTCTGCCCGCCGGACAATTTTACACCCCGCTCGCCTACATACGTATCATATCCGTCCTTCAATTCCCGGATAAATGCATCCGCGCCCGCCTTCTTTGCGGCTTCCACAGCGTCCTCTTTGGATGCGTCCGGGTTTCCGTACAGGATATTCTCCAGCACTGTGCCGGAAAACAGGTACACATCCTGCTGGACGATCCCGATATTTTTCCGAAGACTTTTCAAAGTAAAGGATTTGATATCCTCCCCGTCGATCCGAATCACCCCGCCGCTGATGTCATAAAACCGGGGGATCAGGTTGCACAGCGTCGTCTTCCCGCCGCCGGAAGGGCCCACGATGGCCAGCTTTTCCCCTGCATGGACGGTCAGGTCCAGATGCCGGAAGACTGTATTGTGGTCGTCCGGGTATTCAAAGGAAACATCCTCAAAGGAAATATTTCCCTCCGGAACGCCCATTTCCTTCGCCCCGGGCTCATCAAAGATCTCCACGTCCGCATCCATGATCTGCAGGAAACGCTCAATGCCGGTGAGCCCTCTCTGGAACTGCTCGGCAAATTCGATGATCCTGCGGATGGTGGCGATCAGCGTGGACACATACATCACATAGGCCACCAGATCACCGGCGGTGATCAATCCCTTTACAAGGAAAATGCCGCCCATCAGGATCACGGTCAGGTTCATCAGCCCGTCAAAGGCACGGGTCGAGGTCTGGAAGGCCGCCATATATTTGTAGGTTTCCTTTTTAATGTCATAAAAACGCAGGTTGCCCTTTTCAAACTTGTCAATCTCCACGGGCTCATTGGTAAAGGCCTTGACCACCTTCTGCCCCAGCAGGCTGTCCTCGATAGACGCGTTTAACTCCCCGATCTGAACCCGTTGCTTGGCAAAGGCCCTTCTGCTCCTTCGGTTCAGCTTAATGCACACATAGGCCATCACCGGGACGATCAGGAAAATAGCCAGAGTCAGGGGAAGGTTGACGGAGGCCAGGATCAGGAAGGAGATCACTGCCTTTACCGCCGCAATGAAAAATTCCTCCGGACAGTGGTGGGAAAATTCTGTTACGTCAAACAGGTCGTTGGTGATCCGCCCCATGATCTGCCCCACCTTCGTATTATTGTAATAGGTGTTGGACAGTTTCTGCAGGTGGGCGTAGGCGTCTCTGCGCATATCCGTCTCGATGGCGGCGCCCATGACATGCCCCATATCCGCCATATAGTAGTTGGCCATACAGTCGATGACACGCAGCACCAGGTACAGCAGCGCCATCTTCCCGATCACCTCCACAGTGAGCCCTGCCAGATCCTGTATACCGGTATTGGTGATAAACCGGATGATCATGGGGAGCACCAGCTCGCAGAGCGTGGTAAGGGAGGCGCAGAACAGGTCCGTGGCAAGCACGCCCTTATGCTTTCTGTAATAGGGGAAAAACCGCTTCATTAGCTCCCCGGTGGTATATTCTTTGTTCTCTGTTGGCATCATTTCCTCCGATCAAAGCAGCAGCGGAAATAGAAAAAATGGCCGAACCGGCTGCACATTCGCCGACCCTTTCGATCCGCTGCTCTGAATGTATTCTAACTGTACAGTTAGAATGTATTTCATGTCTGCATGAATCAGTTTATACGATATGACTCCGGAAAGCAATAGAAAAACGTTTCGTTTTTAAAAGTTGATTGACTTTTTGATGGTTATATGAAATAATGAAATTACATTAAAAGGTAAAACGTTTCGTGAAAAAGAAAAAGGAGAGCAAAAAGATGAAAGATACAAAGCAGCAATGGTTTAAGGATGCCAAATTCGGTCTGTTCATCCACTGGGGGCTGTATGCGCTTCTGGCTGGCGAGTATAATGGAAGGAAGACCGACCGTATTGCAGAGTGGATCATGAATGACCTGGATATCCCTGTGGAAGAGTATGAAAAATTAGCTTCTCAATTTAACCCGGTTGAATTTGATGCGGAGATGATCGTCCGCAAGGCCAAAGAATGGGGCATGAAGTATATCGTCTTTACTTCAAAGCATCATGAAGGCTTTGCGATGTGGGATTCCAAGTGCAGCGATTATAACGTGGTAAAAGCGACCCCCTACGGCAGGGACATCGTGAGACAGTTCAGGGAAGCCTGCGACAAGTATGACATGAAGCTGGGATTCTATTATTCTCAGGCGCAGGACTGGCACGATCCGGACGGGTACATACACAGAAAGGACAATTCCAAGAAGAATTACCGCGCATACCTGGAACGGAAATGCTTCCCGCAGCTTCGGGAACTTCTGACCGAGTATGGGGACGTCGCCCTGATCTGGTTCGATACCCCCATGGGGACAACAAAGGAAGAAAGCCAGGAGATGGTGGATCTGGTAAAGAGCCTCCAGCCGAACTGCATTGTCAGCGGGCGGATCGGAAATGAGCTGGGCGAATATATGACCACCGGAGACAATTTTATCCCCCGTCTTCCGTATGAAGGTGACTGGGAGGTTCCGGCGACGCTGAATGACACTTGGGGCTTCAACAAGGACGACCACAAATGGAAGGATCCGGAAGAGATCATCCGCCTTCTGGTCAAGATCAACAGCCGGGGAGGGAATTACCTGCTTAATATCGGGCCGGAGGCTTCCGGACATGTGCCGGATGAAAGCGTCCGCATCCTGGATGAGGTTGGGAAATATGTGAATGAAAATGAAGAAGCCATTTTCGGGACAAAGCGGGTAGGGATCTATGCTTATGAACTGGACTGGGGCATGCTGACCAGAAAAGACCATAAGCTTTATGTTCATGTATTCAAGCCGAGAAGAAGGGTGGAGCTCATCAACATTGCAAATAAGATCACGGGGGCTTACCTGGTAGCAGACAAGCGTGAGCTGGAATTTAAGACATCGACGACCTGCGAGGGCAACAGCGCCATTGATGTAGAGCTTCCGGAAGACTATTTTGACAGGAAATATTTCAGCGTCTGTCTGGAAATGGAAGAGGAAGAGCCGATTTTTGAACCAATCATAGGATAAAATAGGAGATATAAAAAGGGGGGCGGAAAGCCCCCCTTTTTGTACACCATCGTATGCAGAAAAGCTGCCGGCGGCAGGTCTTTTGTATCTACTTCACATCCAGCGTCAGGTCTCTGACGGACTGCCTTTCATAAAAGCATACGTCTACACATCTGGTCAGCGGAAAATCAGAATAATCTCCCTGCATTCTCCTGTACAGGATGCGCGAAGCAGTTTCTCCGATTAAAGACAGATTCTGCGCCAGGGAGGTGATGGGCGGATACATACTGCGGAACAGAGGATCGTCGTCAAAGGTGACTACAGAGACATCTCCGGGGATGGAGCAGCCGGAGGTGCTGGCCTCCATCAGGCCCCCAAGGGCGCTTAAATAATTGGTGAAAAAGATTGCGGTGGGAGATTCTTTGCTTTCCATCAGCTGCCGGAAGTGCCTTTTCCCTTCATTGATGGCATCCTGGTTTGTTGAGAATCGGATGGATTCCGGGTAAGTAATGGAGTGGATCCCTGCTTTTTCATATACATCCCGGAAACCCTGGATTCGTTCGGCCACAGGACTGGAATCATAGGCCGGATCCAGGATATGGACTCTTTGATGCCCTTTTTTCAGCAGGTACCGGGCCAGCAGAGCGCCGCCGTTATAGTTGTCTGATACCACACAGTCCACAGGCGGATGGCCTATTGCAACAGGATTCTGGTCCAGAGCTACGACAGGGATATTTTCCGCCTGCAGAAGGCGGTATCGGTCATCCAGCAGATTGGCAAGCAGGATGATCACCCCGTCGATCTTACGGATGATCAGATCCTGCAGAAGCTCCCGCTCGATCTGTGTGTCATGGGAATAGGAACAGGTGATGACCGTATAGTTATAATTTACAAAAAACTGAGACACAGCGCTGATGATGGTCCCCCAGAAATAGTTCCCCAGATCGGAAACAAGGATCGCTACAGTCATGGTGCGTCTGGAACGCAGGACCTGGGCGGTGCGGTTCGGCTTGTAATTCAGGTGGGCGATAGCCTCTTCAATGCGGAGACGGTTCTTTTCCTGGATTTTTTTGTTGTTAAGATATTTGGAAATGGTAGCCAGGGAGAGGCCGGTTTCTCTGGAAATATCTTTAATCGTGACTTTCATGTGCTCCTCCGTTCTGTCATACCGGATCAGGACTGTATGATGGCAGCAAAGCTTCAAAGTGGTGAAGGCGTTATACGGAACGCCAAATTTCATCGACTATGAGTATTATTATACAATTATATTATCATGAGAAGAAGAAATGCTCAACAGAAAACAAAAGTGAAACGATTTTTGTTGTTTTTTGACAAAAACGATTGCTGCATCTTGTGCAATCATACCAAAATTAATTAATATGCACAGCGTTATTGACATTTTTTTGTGAGAAGGCTATAATAAACGTACAAAACGAAACGTTTTACTTCTGCAGATGTAAACTATTATGCACTAATAACTTTAAAAATTGAAAGAAAAATGGAGGGATTTATTTTGAAAAAGAAATTAGTAGGACTTCTTTTGACGGCAGCGATGCTTGCAACGGCACTGGCAGGATGCGGCAACGGCAATTCTTCATCTTCTGACAATGGGGGGAGCACAGATTCTGGCGCGGGGGATACAGCAGCAGAGTCAGACGCGGGAGAAGGAACAGACTATGATGTGGAGAACAGGGAGTATAAGGATGTAAACATCACGATCCATACCAGATGGGACGTGAGCGATGTTTCCGGTCCTCTGTATCAGGCGATCGTAGAAGGCTTTATGGAGAAATATCCGGGGATCACGGTAGAGCAGATCAATATTCCGACAGAGTCTGAATGGCTGAACTCAGAATCCGTGCTGATGTCCGATCCATCCTCCATGCCGAATGTTCTTGTAGAATACGGCGGTTCCAGAACTGCAGAGTATGTGAAGTCCAATCTGATCGTAAAGATGGATCCATACTATGAGCAGTATCCGGAGTGGGGGGAAAGCTTCAACTCTCTGGGCGAAAGCCTGACAGACTACAGTTCTTACGGGATGGACGGGATTTACGGCGTGCCATTTACGGCATATCAGGTCATGTTGTTCTATAATGAAGACATTCTGAGTGAAAATGACATCGATCCGCAGAGCATCGAGAGCTGGGATGACCTGATGGCGGCATGCGAGACTCTGAAGGCGAATGGAGTACAGCCGTTTGATATGGGTGAAAAAGATGACTACCGTTTCGGACATCTGCATTCCGCGCTGAATTATAAAACATTCGGATGCGATATGGCAGAGAAGCTTGGAAGCCGTGAAGTGGCTTATGACGGCGATGAGCAGAAAGAAATCTATCAGATGATCATTGATGCCAGCGATAAAGGCTATCTTGGAACAAACCTGCTTGGAAACGACGACGGACAGGAAAGAGCGCTTTTCAACACAGGAAAGGCAGCGTTCTTGTTCATGGGAACCTGGTTCTGTGCTGAGGATCATACAGGACTGGAGCTTTTCGATAATGAAAAGATCCATGCGCTCCGTATGCCTTATGTAAATGAAGAATTTAAGCTGCACGACATGGGCGGCGGAAATGAAGCTTACTATGTAGTAGATACCGGCGATGCGGATGAAGTGGCAGCTTCTGTATTATTCCTGAAGTATATGACAAGCGAGGAAGTTGTGAAGGAATTTGTAAAAGGATATCCGACTCCGGTCTGCGTAAATGTTGAATCAGAGGGAGGCAACTATCTGAGTCAGGAAGCTTCAGCGATCATAGCAGAGACAGCGGAAGTACGCGGCGATATCGAGAACTACGACAGTGCGACACATATGATCAATACAGTCCGTCAGGCGCTCCAGGGCATCGCGATGGGCGATGACGCGGAAAAGGTCGGAAAAACCGTTGTGGATACGATCGCTCAATATGAATAAGATCGGATCGTCAGATACAGTTCTGCGGATCAGGCGCCGCGCCGTTCAGGTGCGTCGGTCTCGTAGATAAATGATAAAACAGCTTCTTAGATACGTGGGCATTGTAAAAGGGAAGTGCTTTACAATGTCCACGTATTCAGTTCAGGAGGTGGACTGTATGTTTTTTACATCAAGTAAATATCGAAAAGCCTTTTTCAAATCCATGCTTTTCGTCCTGCCCGGCGTCGCGATCACGGTGATTTTTGTAATTTATCCGGTGATCAATACATTCTGCCTAAACTCCCGATAAATTATACACATAATCTAGTATAAAAGTGTTGAGAACCCGCATAAATACTGATGTTTTTTA
>ERZ808051.1211-NODE-1211-length-18567-cov-6.232829_pt1 | contig 18567 bp, 17 predicted proteins | sample MGYA00380199_ERZ808051 | MGnify/ENA primary metagenome ERZ808051 (study PRJEB31490, sample SAMN06133391) | mouse gut metagenome | isolation source: J11 | host: mice | place: China: Chengdu | collected 2015-05 ...
ATAGAGCCGAAAAAGAGGATTATACGGTCCCTTCTTTCGGGAATCCATATTGGCCTGTTCTGTGGATTTGTCGGTGCTGGCGGCGGTGTGCTGCTTCTGATTACACTGACCTCTGTTCTCGGATATAGCCTGAAAACAGCAGTCGGAACAAGTACCTTTATTATGACATTTACAGCACTGACAGGGGCGGTTTCCCATGTAATCATTGGCGGTACGGTAAATGTGACAGCACTTGTGGTCTGTGTGATAGCGGCGCTGATTGGGGCAAGAGCTTCGGCGCTATTTGCGAATAAAGTGGATGCCAAAAAACAGAACAGGGTTACAGGCGTTGCCCTGTGTGGATTAGGGGCTGTGCTGGCTCTTGTTAATTGGCTGTAAAAATTGAGGTTGAGTTGAGGTTCGGTTGAGATTGGCTTGAGGTTGAATCAGCATAATACAGGAACAGCGCATAACAATTATGAATTTAGGCGTTGAGGAAAGGGTGATGGCTTATGCTGCAAATAAAAGGCATATCAAAACAGTACCGGACGGGTGAGCTGGTTCAGCAGGCACTAAATGATGTCAGTCTGAATCTGCGGGATAATGAATTTGTTTCCATACTTGGTCCCAGCGGTTCGGGAAAAACTACGCTTCTGAATGTGATAGGCGGTCTTGACCGTTACGACACCGGGGAGCTGGTTATCAACGGTATTTCCACGAGAGAATATAAAGACCGTGACTGGGACGCTTACCGAAACCATACTATCGGCTTTGTGTTCCAAAGCTACAACCTGATTCCCCATCAGACAATCCTTGCCAATGTGGAGCTGGCTTTGACGATTGGCGGTATTTCCAGAAATGACCGCAGGGAGCGGGCAAGGAAAGCATTGGAGGAAGTGGGCCTGGGGGATCAGCTTCACAAAAAACCAAACCAGATGTCCGGAGGGCAGATGCAGCGGGTAGCGATTGCCCGTGCCCTGGTAAATGACCCGGAAGTGCTTCTGGCGGACGAACCGACCGGGGCACTGGACAGCGAAACCAGTATCCAGGTCATGGAACTGTTGAAAAAGGTTGCTGAAAACCGGCTGGTTGTGATGGTAACACACAACTCGGAGCTTGCGGAGCAGTATTCTACAAGGATTGTGAAATTACGGGACGGAAGGGTTATAGAGGACAGTGATCCATATCTGCCAGAAGAAACACCAGAAGGAACAGAGCATAAAAGTATGGGAAAGGCAAAAATGTCCTTTTTTACATCTCTTTCTCTGAGTTTTAACAATCTGTGGACAAAGAAAGGGCGGACTATTCTGACCGCTTTTGCCGGCTCTATCGGGATTATCGGCATTGCATTGATTTTGGCACTGGCAGAAGGGGTAAATGATTATATTTCAGATATACAGAAAAGCACCATGACTTCCTATCCTATTACGATAAACTCTCAATCCGTGGATATGTCCGGGATTATGGGGACGAGAGGTGGCAGACGGGAAAATGAGGCTTCGGCAGAGGAAAATCGTACCAGAGTTTACGCAGATTACAGCGCTATCGAATCCAGTGAGGAAATGGCGTCAAATATTAAAGAGAATAACCTGACGGCGTTTAAGGAGTATCTGGATAATCCGGAAAGTGAAATCCACCAGTATTTAGGTGAAAATGGTGTGGTGTATTCATATGGCGCCCATTTTGGAATTTATTCTTATGATGCTGACGGAACCCTGGTGGCCTCCGATGCGGACATAGATCAGGTCAGTATGTCTACTCTTTCAAGTGAGGACAGTGCAGCAGGGGGCGGCCCGATGGCAAATATGGAGCGGATGAATCAGGTAATGAGCGGTTCTTCCGATGCAGGGGCTGAAAATTTCTCCGAACTGATGCCGGGGACAGACGGAAAAGCAGTTAGCACGATTCTCTTTGACAGTTATGACCTGCTGTATGGGAGCTGGCCGGAAAATTACAATGAAGTTGTCCTTGTGCTGAATGAAAATAATTCGATTCCGGCAGGGATATTATATCAGCTTGGCTTGATTACCGGGGAGGAACATAAAGAGATTACCGAACAGATTAAGAATGGGGAAGATGCAGAGGAACGTATTTGGGACTATGAGGAAATCTGCGGACATACTTTTTACATGGTTTTACCCTGCGACCAGTATAAAGGAAACAAGGACGGCACGTTTACCTATATCGGGGATGATGTTATGCAGATAGAATCCCTTTTGGAAAACAGTGTAAATTTGAAGATTACGGGTATTATCCGTCCGGTAAAGGATGCTGAAAATGCATCAATCCCTACTTCTGTGGCATACACGGTGGCGCTGACTGATTATGTGATAGAGCATACAGATGAAAGCGCGGTTATTTTGGCGCAGGAAAAGACACCGGAAGTCAACATACTAAACGGAATTAATTTCAAAGCTGCTGATGATGAAGCAAAAGCCGCTGATGCAGTTATTTATATGTCAAATTTGGGGATTTCTGATAAGGCCGCTATGTATGCAAATATTCTGGCACATCAGGAAACGGATGAATCGGAAGATCAGGAACATATAGAGGCCATGCAGGGTGCGCCTTCCATGAGTCCCAGTGAGATGGCGTCTATGGAAGGGGTGGAACGGACGGAAGAAGATGAAATCGAATTGGCAAGGGCACTGGATGAATGGCTGGAAAACGACCCGGATCAGGAAACCCTGGTGTCGGCTTACGATATATTTATTGCCGGGCCTACCTTTGAAGAAAACATGAGAAAATTCGGAAAGGTAAGCTACGATGCCCCGTCCTCTATCAGCATTTATACAGATAGCTTTGAGGACAAAGAAGCAGTTTCAGACTGTATAGACCGTTACAACGAGGGGGCTGAAAAGAAGGAGCAGATTACCTATACGGATTATGTGGCGCTGCTTACCAGTTCCATTACTTCGATTGTAGATGTGATTTCCTACGTGTTAATTGCGTTTGTTGCAGTGTCTCTCATTGTTTCCAGTATTATGATTGGAATTATCACGCACATTTCTGTATTGGAGCGTACAAAGGAAATCGGTATTTTACGGGCAATAGGTGCATCGAAACGGAATATTTCACAGGTATTCAATGCAGAAACAGTGATTGTGGGATTGCTGGCAGGGATTTTAGGGGTGGGTGTTTCCGCTCTGCTGACCATCCCAATCACTTCGGTTATCCAGAACCTATTGGGTGCTTCGGAGCTTTCTGCTTCCCTCCCGGTTACGGCGGCGCTGTTCTTGCTCCTGTTAAGCGTTTTGATTACGGTTATTGCCGGATGGATTCCTTCTAGAAGGGCAGCGAAGAAAGATCCGGTAGCGGCATTGCGTACAGAGTAACAACGAAGGAGGTTATTATGCTTAAAATATTAAAATACATGAACCGGCGTGACTGGCTGTTTGTCTTATGTTCTCTTGTGTTTATTGTCTGCGGGGTAGGGTTGGATTTACGGCTGCCGGATTACATGAGGGAGATTACAGCTTTAGTACAGACGCCCGGCAGTGAGATGGGCGAGGTTCTGTCTGCGGGAGGCTCTATGCTGCTGTGTGCGTTGGGGAGCCTTGTGACGGCTTTTATTGTGGGCTTCTTTGTGGCGCAGATTGCGGCGGGGCTTGCCATGCGTCTGCGGGAGACAGTTTATAATAAGACGATGGATTTTTCAATGGAGGAAATCGGGAAATTTTCCACGGCGAGCCTGATCACACGTACTACCAATGATATTCAGCAGATTCAGATGTTTGTGGCATTAGGGCTGCAGGCAATGATTAAAGCACCGATTTTGGCGGTATGGGCAATCTTGAAAATAGCTGGGAAAAGCTGGCAGTGGACAGCCATCACGGGAGGCGCGGTTGCAATCCTTACGGTAATGCTTGGCACAGTGATCGCCCTGGTGCTGCCTAAATTTAAGAATATGCAGAAACTTACGGATAACCTGAACCGTGTGGCAAGGGAAAACCTCACAGGTATCCGTGTGGTGCGGGCCTATAATGCGGAGGGGTATCAGGAGAAGAAATTTGAGAGTGCAAACGAAGAACTGACAAGGACGAACCTGTTTACCAGCAGAACCATGTCCGTGTTGTTCCCAGGCATGACATTGATTATGTCCGGTCTGACGCTGGCTATTTATTGGGTGGGCGTATATATTATCAATGAGGCGGCGGTTACAGACCGGCTCGGCATCTTCTCGGATATGGTGGTATTTTCCTCCTATGCCATGCAGATCATTATGGCATTTATGATGCTTGTTATGACCTTTATTGTGCTGCCGAGGGCTGTTGTGTCGGCGAAACGTATCAATGAAGTGCTTGATACGGAGATCAAAATAAAGGATGGTAAAATCAGCGGTTCCGAGTTATTCGAACAGGGGGAAATTGAATTTAGGCACGTATCATTCTGCTACCCGGATGCAGAGGAAGCTATTCTCACAGACATCAATTTTACCGTCCATCGGGGAGAGACGGTGGCATTCATAGGTTCTACCGGAAGCGGGAAAAGTACCCTGATTAACCTGGTTCCCCGTTTTTATGATGTGACCGAAGGGGAAATCTGTATTGATGGGATTAATATTAAAGAATATACCCAGGAGGCCCTTCACAGGAAATTGGGATATGTCTCACAGCGGGCCGTTATGTTCAGGGGAAGTGTGCTGTCAAATGTGACGTATGGAGAAAATGGGCGTCAGAGTGTGGATGAAGAATTGCTTTGGAAATCCATAGAAATTGCACAGGCAGATGATTTTGTCCAAGGTATGGAAAATGGTTATCACACGGCGGTTGCACAGGGCGGAACAAATCTGTCCGGCGGGCAGAAACAGCGGCTTGCCATAGCAAGAGCCATTTACTGCAGGCCGGAAATCTACATTTTTGATGATTCTTTTTCTGCGCTGGATTATAAGACAGACCGGGTTCTTCGGAAAATGCTGAAACAGGAAACCGGAACGGCTACGACTTTGATTGTGGCACAGCGTATCGGTACGATAATGGATGCTGACAAGATTATTGTGTTGGATGAAGGAAAGATTGTGGGGATTGGCAGGCATAAGGAACTTTTGAAAAGTTGCCCTGTCTACCGTGAAATTGCAGAGTCACAGCTATCAAAGGAGGAATTGGAAAGTGCCTGAACAGAAAAATGAGATGCCAAAAAGCAATGGTTCCGGACGCAGTTTTGGTCCGGGAAACAGAAAAATGGGTGGCGGGGAAAAGGCAAAGGATTTCAGCGGTTCCCTGAAAAAATTGTTTGCCTATTGCGGCAGATACCTTCCTGCGATAGTTTTTGCTATGGTGCTTGCGGTTACTGGCTCCATACTGAATCTGATCGGTCCGGGGAAAGTGGCAGATATGACAAACCTGATGACAGAAGGGCTGATGACAGGGATTGATGTGGAGGCGGTAGTGGAGATTGCCGTTCTGCTTGCGGCGTTGTACGGTCTGGGCTGGTTGTTCAGTTTGATCCAGGGTATGGTGATGGCAACTATAACGCAGAAAGTTTCAAAATCTTTGCGGACAGAAATTTCACAGAAGATGAACCGCCTGCCGTTAAAATATTTTGACGGGACCAGTACGGGAAATATCCTGTCCCGTGTGACAAATGATGTGGACACCATCGGGCAGACACTGAACCAGAGTATTGGGACACTGGTGACGGCTTCGGCTATGTTTGTCGGCTCTTTGGTTATGATGTTTTATACCAACTGGATTATGGCGGTTTCTGCTATCTTAGCTGCCTTTTCAGGATTTGGTCTGATGATGCTTATCATTTCCCGGTCGCAGAAATATTTTAAGCAGCAGCAACAGGAGCTTGGTACGCTGAATGGGCATATAGAGGAAACCTATTCCGGCCATAATGTGGTGAAGGCATATAACGGTGAGAAAGCGGCAAAAAAAGAATTTCACGAAATGAACCAGCGGTTATATAACTCCGCATGGAAAAGCCAGTTTATGTCCGGGCTGATGCAGCCGCTCATGGCTTTTGTGGGAAACCTTGGGTATGTGGTGGTCTGTGTGGTCGGTGCGGTTCTGACATTGAACGGCACGATTTCATTCAGCGTGATTGTGGCGTTTATGCTGTATGTCCGTCTCTTTACGCAGCCTCTTTCACAGCTTGCACAGGCAGCCACCAGTTTACAGTCTGCGGCGGCAGCCAGTGAGCGTGTGTTTGAATTTTTAGGGGAGGAAGAACTTGCGGATGAAAGCGGGAAATCCGTTCATTTGGCAGAGGTGGATGGAAATGTGGAATTTGAACATATCCGTTTTGGGTATAACGAAAATAAAACCATTATCCATGATTTTTCAGCATCCGTAAAAGCTGGACAGAAAATTGCCATTGTAGGGCCTACCGGGGCGGGAAAGACCACGATGGTAAATCTCCTGATGCGGTTTTATGAGGCACAGGGCGGGGAAATCAGGATTGACGGCACGCCGATTCAGTCACTTACCCGTGAAAATGTCCACAACCTGTTCTGTATGGTTTTACAGGACACATGGCTGTTCGAGGGGACAATCCGGGAGAATATTGTCTATTCCAAAGAGGGCGTTACGGATGAACAAATGATAGCAGCGTGCAGAGCGGTGGGATTACACCATTTTATCAAAACGCTTCCCAAAGGGTATGATACCGTATTGAATGATAATGCCAGCCTGTCCGCAGGGCAGCGGCAGCTTGTCACGATTGCGAGGGCCATGATAGAAAATGCGCCCATACTGATTCTGGATGAGGCCACAAGCTCCGTGGACACCCGGACGGAAATTTTGATCCAGAACGCAATGGATAAGCTGATGGCAGGACGCACCTCCTTTGTGATTGCACACCGTCTGTCCACGATTAAAAATGCAGATTTGATTCTGGTTATGAAGGACGGGGATATTGTGGAAAGTGGGAATCATTCAGAATTGTTGGCGAAGGGAGGTTTTTATGCAGAACTTTACAACAGCCAGTTTGAAAGGGCATCGTGATATGGAGGAACAGATTTTACGATTGCAGAATTATATTAATGGCAGCCGTTACACGGTTGCTATTACCGGTGCAGGGATTTCCATGGCAGCGGGGATTATGGATTTTGCACATATGAATTTTCCTTTAGTCCTGCAGATGAGTTCTTCGGCGGTGCTGAAAAGTGCGCCGAATCATTATTACAATACGGCAAGGAAAGCCTTTTTGGATGCAATGTTTGAGAACGGTCCGAGTGTTGCCCACAAGAAACTGGCAGAATATGAAAGGCATGGTCTGCTGCAAGGCATTATTACTACGAATATTGACTGTCTGCATACGCTGGCAGGTTCCAGAAATGTGGCGGAAATTCAAGGCAGCTTTGGATTTAATAAGTGTCTGAAATGCGGGCAGGAGTACAATGATGTACAGATTTGGAATCAGGGTAAAGCTCCTCGCTGTGAGAAATGCGGAGGCGTGATCGGGGCATTTCCGGTTTATAAGCATATCGGACTGGTGGAAGATGAAGTGCGTAAAGCAAGGAGTTTTGCAGCACAGGCGGAGCTTGTTATCATTATCGGCGCACAGGGCAGCTATGGTGGGGTTTACTATCCTTATATCCGTTCGGGCGCGAGAGTGGTGCAGATTAACCCGAAAGCCACACAGTTTGATGATGTGGCGGTATTGAATATTCGGAAAGGGGCGGATGAAGTTTTTTGTATGTTGTCATAGCTGGAAAATGTTAAATATAAGGAGCGTGATATCATCGAAAGAGTGATTATAATTGAGTACAGCGGAAAAAACTCACATATTATGGATGAGATACTGGAAAAACTGAAAAATCACCCAGATTTTAGTTTTTTATGGTCAGAGCATAATCCGATGTTATCGCTTCCAGGTTTGGAAATTGACCAGATGCAACGGAAAGTATACTGTAATAGTCAAGAAATTAAATTAACAACAAAAGAATATGACCTGCTCTGCTTGCTTGTGGCAAATAAAGGGCGAGTCCTTACCTATGATCAGATATATCAGAAAATATGGAAGGAGGAGGCTTTTGGAAATGCCAACAATGCCATAGCCTGCCATGTTCACAACCTGCGTGAGAAAATAGGCAGGTTATTGCCGGAGGGCTGTTTTGTCATCCGGTGTGTACGGGAGGTCGGTTACTGTTTTGAAACGGACTCCGAGTGTATTGCAGCTACATAACGGCGGCTTGGGAAACTGAGCCGTCCTATTTTTTTGCCTGTTTTTCTTTATGTTATCCTGGCGATTTCTCTATAGTTCTTTATAATTAGATTGTATGTGATATTTTCCACTCTGCCGTGTCGTAACTTGCGATATTCTACAGCGTTTCTACAGATTCACTAAAGCAGTTCTACAAAATCATTTTTTATAATTCCCCCATTGACAAGCTGTCAGGGGAAAGACGGATGTGAATGCTGTGCATCCCCGGAAAGGGGATGCTATGAATATACCACGAGTAGGGACAGGCTTCACGCCTTCCATCGCAAAACAATATATTTTTTTCTGTACATACCGCAGTCCTTAAGGGGATTGCGGTATTTTTTCATTCGACATATTCCCTGCCAATTCCTATAAGTCCCCCAATATGTAACACCCTTTTTAAGACGAGCGCACCTGCTTTACGGCGGGTGCGTTTTTTCTTTGTCGGAAAAAGTAAATATCTGACAGTCTGCTATCCCCGTGCGCCGCCTTCCAGTCTTGGATTTTTTATTTTCAAAAATTTCAGGACTGGAGGAAATCAAAGTGAAAATCAGATATGAATTTGCGGACGGGACGGTGTCGGAAGTCGAGGTGGAGGAATCCATCGGTGCCGTCATCATTGAGGACAGGCGGCTGGAGGACAACCTTGCCAGGAAGGAACGCTATCACTGCCATTCGCTGGATGCCGTAAAGTTTGAGGGTGTGGAGTACAGCACGGAAGAAACACCGGAAACGATGCTTGCCGCCATGGAAGAGGACAGGCGTGTATATGAGGCTTTCCATAAGCTCTCTAAGGTGCAGCAGAGGAGGCTGTTAAAGCTGGCGGGCGGTATGTCAATCCGTGAGATTGCGCGGCAGGAAGGCACGAATTTCAGGACTGTGCATGAGTCAGTCGAGGCTGGAAGAAAAAAATTTAAAAAGTTTTTCTGAAAAACACCCCATCAAAACAGCCTCCAAATCTCCGTATAGTGAAGGGCATAAAATCCCGCCCTTTAGAAATCGGAGGTGGAAAGGTGAGGCACACATTAAGGATCAGTGTTTCAAAAGAACCGGCGGCAGAAGGGATCGTGAGCTGCCGCAATGTCTCCGTGAGGGAGCGTTTCCTGCGCTTCCTCTTCGGGGAGAAACAGAGGCTGACCATCATCGTTCCGGGCGGTTCCGTCCGGGAGCTGGCAGTCAGTGAAGTCATGGAAGGAGGAAACGTACATGGGAAAAGTGAAGTTACTGCTTGACGTCATCGGGGATCTGCGTTCCCTTTCCGACAGCCTGCAGGCTGTTGCGGATGCCGTGGCGGACAGCGGGGCGGCAGAGGCGGAGATGACGACCACGAAAGAGCCGGAGGAAACCGGGAAAGCGGGCAAGACAGGGAGGGTTGCAAAGAACACGACAAAGAAGGAAGCGAAGGGGGCAAAGCAGGAGCCGGAGGAGAAACCGCTGACGCTGGAGGAAGTCCGTGCGGTGCTGGCGGAGAAGTCCCGCTCCGGACACACGGAGGAAGTGCGGGCATTGCTGAATAAGCACGGTGCGGATAAGCTGTCGGAGATCGACCCGGCGGAGTATGCGGCGCTCCTTGCGGAAGCGGAGGTGCTGTGATGGGGAGACACGCTTTACTGTCCGCATCCTCCAGCCACCGGTGGCTTGCCTGCCCGCCGTCGGCAAGGCTCTGTGAGAATTACGAGGACACGGGCAGCGAATATGCACAGCAGGGCACCGACGCCCACAGCCTGTGTGAACACAAGCTGAAGCTGTCCCTGGGCATGGAAACGGAGGACCCCACGGAAGGGCTTTCCTTTTATGATGAGGAGATGGAGGAATGTGCCTGCGGTTATGCGGAGTATGTCCTCTCACTGGTGGAAGAGGCAAAGAAAACCTGCAAAGACCCGGTGGTACTGATCGAGCAGCGTTTGGACTTTTCCAAGTATGTAGAGGAAGGCTTCGGCACAGGCGACTGCGTCATCATCGCAGACGGGACGCTGTATATCATCGACTACAAGCACGGCAAGGGCGTGGAGGTTTCCGCAGAGGGGAATCCGCAGATGATGCTGTATGCCCTGGGCGCATTGGAACTGTTTGATGGTATCTATGACATCGAGTCTGTCCGCATGGCAATCTACCAGCCGCGCCGGGAAAATGTCAGCGTGTATGCCATGGCGAAGGATGACCTGATCCAGTGGGCGGAGGGCGAGCTTTCAGAAAAGGCAAAGCTGGCTTATGCAGGGGAAGGCGAGTTCTGTGCGGGGGAACACTGTAAATTCTGCAAGGCGAAGGCGGTCTGCAGGAAACGGGCAGAGTACAACCTGGAACTTGCGAAGTATGATTTTGAGATGCCCGCCACGCTGGAGGATGACGAGATCGCGGCAATCCTCGTGAAAGCAGATGAACTGGCAGCATGGGCAGCGGATGTGAAGGAGTTTGCATTGCAGCAGGCGTTAAGCGGCGTGAAGTATGCTGGATTTAAGATTGTGGAAGGCCGCTCCAACCGGAAGTACACGGATGAGGATGCCGTGGCGGATACTGTGAAGAAGGCGGGCTTCGACCCGTATGAGCCGAAGCTCCTGGGCATTACGGCCATGGAGAAACTGCTTGGCAAGAAGAAGTTTGCGGAGGTTTTGAAGGACCTTGTGGAGAAGCCGCAGGGCAAGCCTGCGTTAGTGTCGGAGAGCGACAAGCGGCCGGAGATGAACACGGCGCAGGAAGATTTCAAGGAAGAATAGTCAGGAGGAAAATCATATGTCAAACAATGTAAATAATCCAACGAAAGTAATCACTGGTCCGAACACCCGGTGGAGTTACTGCAACGCATGGGAGGCAAAGGCAATTAACGGCGGCACGCCAAAGTTTTCCGTATCGCTCATTATTCCGAAGTCGGATACGGCGACTATCAAAAAAATCAAGGCGGCGATTGAGGCAGCCTACCGCGAGGGCGAGGCGAAGCTGAAAGGGAACGGCAGGAGCGTCCCTGCGCTTTCCGTGCTGAAGACTCCGCTGCGTGACGGGGATGTGGAGCGTCCGGATGATGAAGCCTATGCGGATTCCTATTTCGTCAACGCCAACAGCTCCACGGCTCCGGGGATTGTGGACGCAGACCGGCAGCCGATTTTAGACCATTCCGAGGTGTACAGCGGCGTGTACGGCAGGGCAAGCATCAATTTCTATGCTTTCAATTCCAATGGCAATAAGGGTATCGCCTGCGGTCTGAACAATTTACAGAAAATCCGTGACGGGGAGCCTTTGGGCGGACGTTCCCGTGCGGAGGATGACTTTGCGGATGAAGCCGGGGATGATGAGGATTTCCTGTCTTAACAGCATAACGGGAACACACTGCCGGGTGGCGGGGAGGGGTGTCTGCCTTTTCCCTGCCGCCCTTAAGGCGGTGAAAGGAGCTGGTGGAATTGAAGTGTATCAGCATTGATATTGAGACTTATTCGGATGTGGATTTATCCAAATGTGGAGTTTATAAATATTCTTCTTCCCCGAACTTTGAAATCCTGTTGTTCGGATACAGCGTGGACGGCGGTGAAGTGGAGGTGGTCGATGTTGCCTGCGGGGAGAAAATCCCTGTGGAAATACTGGCGGCACTTTCCAATGAGGCCGTCACCAAGTGGGCGTTCAATGCCATGTTCGAGAGGGTGTGTCTGTCAAATTATCTTGGGGAATGGCTGGAGCCGGAATCGTGGAAATGCTCCATGGTCTGGTCTGCCACACTCGGCCTTCCGCTGTCTTTGGAAAACGTGGGCGCAGTACTTGGGCTGGAGAAACAGAAACTGTCGGAAGGGAAAGACCTGATCCGGTATTTCTGTGTCCCCTGCAAGCCGACCAAGGCGAACGGCGGCCGGACACGGAACCTGCCGGAGCATGACCGGGAGAAATGGAAGAGGTTCAAGGCGTATAACCTCCGTGACGTGGAGGCGGAGATGCAGATACAGCAGAGGCTTTCAAAGTTCCCCGTACCGGATTTTGTGTGGGAGGAATACAGGCAGGACCAGGAGATCAATGACCGGGGTATCGGCGTGGACATGGAGATGGTCAAAAACGCAATCGCCATGGATGGGCGTTCCAAGGCGGAGCTGTCGGCAGCAATGAAGGAACTAACGGAACTGGAGAACCCGAATTCCGTGCAGCAGATAAAGCAGTGGCTTTTGGAGAACGGGATAGAAACGGATTCCCTTGATAAAAAGGCGGTGACCGCAATGCTGGAGGATGCACCGGAGCCTTTGAAAACCGTGCTGACCTTGCGGCAGCAGCTTGCAAAGTCTTCGGTAAAGAAATACCAGGCAATGGAAAATGCGGTGTGTACGGACAGCCGAGCGCATGGGATGTTTCAATTCTACGGGGCCAACAGGACGGGGAGGTTTTCCGGTCGGATCATCCAGTTGCAAAATCTGCCCCAGAACCATATCCCCGATCTGGCCCAGGCAAGGGAACTGGTAAAAGCCGGGGATTTTGACGCCCTTGCCATGCTCTATGAGGATATCCCGGATACGCTCTCGCAGCTCATCCGCACGGCATTCGTGCCGCAGGACGGCAGGAAGTTCATCGTGGCGGATTTTTCCGCTATTGAGGCGAGGGTGATCGCTTGGATTGCCGGGGAGCGATGGCGGCTGAAGGTGTTTGAGGGCGGCGGGGACATTTACTGCGCCTCGGCAAGCCAGATGTTCCACTGCAAAGTGGAAAAGCACGGCGTGAACGGGCATCTGCGGCAGAAAGGCAAGATAGCGGAGCTGGCTCTTGGATACGGCGGATCAGTGGGGGCGTTGAAGTCCATGGGCGCACTGGAGATGGGGCTTGCGGAGGAAGAGCTGCAGCCGCTTGTGTCGGCATGGCGGGATTCCAATCCAAGCATTACGGAGTTCTGGTGGGCAGTCGACCGTGCCGTGAAAGAGTGCATCAAAAAGAGGATGCCCACGGAAACACACGGCATCCGCTTCAGCTATGAAAGCGGGATGTTGTTCATCACTTTATTTTCCGGGCGGAGGCTTGGTTATGTGAAGCCGAGGATCAGGGAGAACCAGTTCGGCGGGGAGTCCGTCACATACATGGGTGTGGGTGGTACGAAGAAATGGGAGCGGCTGGAAAGCTATGGTCCCAAGTTTGTAGAGAACATCGTGCAGGCCGTCAGCCGGGATATTTTGTGCTATGCCATGCGGGCGCTTAAGAACTGTGCGATTGTGGCTCATGTACATGATGAAGTCATTATCGAAGCAGACCCACGGATGTCCCTTCCTGCCGTATGTGAACAGATGGGAAGGACGCCGCCTTGGGCGAAAGGTTTATTGCTCCGGGCGGATGGTTACGAATGTTCGTTCTACCAGAAGGATTAGGCAGGGGGGTGCATGATGGAACGGCTGCGGATTGAATACGAAACGGGATACATGGAGCTGAACATTGAGGCGTTCTTCCCCTGCAAGATGCCGGCGATGAGGAAGGCTGCAAGGCTCATCAATTCATACTGTACGGATGAGACAAGGGCGGAGCTGCTCTCGGAACTGCGGGAGATGGCGGACGGGTATAAGACCCTTTGTGATATGTACAGAGAAAAGGCGGAGGCGCTTCCTGCGGATTTCCCGGAGCGGAGGCACTGGAGGGCGCAGTTCAACAAAACGGAAGTCCTCCGTAAACGGATGGAAAATAATATCAGATTGATTTCAGGAGGCAGAGAGGGATGAGCAGGGCGGAAATGCAGGGGTGCAGGGCGCACGGCGACTGTTTCGCAAACAGGGGCGGCGTCTGCACCTGCTTAAAGGATAATGACTTTGGCGGGAGGGACTGCCCGTTTTATAAGCCTGCGGACACGGTCCGGAAAGAGAACCGCGGGCAGGATGGAGGTAAGTTTCATGGGAATCAGTAAATACAACAGCGAGGGATACAGCGATCCGACGAGCCATGTGGCGCTGTCGGGAATCAGGAAGGAAGAAAGGGCGGCGAGGCGGGCATACCGGCCGCTGGTCTATATATGCTCCCCGTTTGCCGGGGACACGGAAGGGAACACAGAAAAGGCGAGGCGGTACTGCCGGTTTGCGGTGAAGAACGGCGCGATACCGCTTGCGCCGCACCTGCTCTTTCCGCAGTTTCTGGATGACGGGAAATCTGCGGAGCGGGCAATCGGTATGTTTATGGGGATGGTGCTGCTTGGAAAGTGCGAGCAGCTATGGGTGTTCGGCAGCACCATATCCACGGGGATGGCGGCGGAGATTGAGAAGGCGGAAAAGCGGGATATGCCCATCCGCTATTTCACGGAAAACTGCGAGGAGGTGGGATTATCTTGAAGATGACATTTTACACGGCGAACTGCCGGGGGAACGCAAAGAACAGCCTATACCCCAACAGGCGCGTCATTGACAATGAGGATGACTGCATGGAAGTGGCAGCGTTCGACCATGTGTGCGCGGAATTCAAAAACTGCCGCAGGAGCGGGGATAACTTCCTCTCCTGCGATGTGGACGTGATGGACTGCGACAATTCCCATTCCGACAATCCGGAGGACTGGATTCATCCGGAAGATTTGGAAGAAAAAATCGGGAAGGATGTGGCTTTTGTTGTGGTGCCGAGCCGGAACAACATGAAGCTGAAGGAGGGGAAGTCCGCAAGGCCGAGGTTCCATGTGTACTTCCCTCATGATCCTATCCATGACGGGGAGGCGTGCGCCAGTCTGAAGAAAGCCATACAGCAGAAGTTCCCGTTCTTCGATGCCAAGGCGCTGGATTCCGCCCGTTTCATTTTCGGGCATCCGGCTGACTCCATCCTGTGGAACGAGGGCGAGATCACCATTGACTGCATCGTGAAGCCGCAGGGCGGCAGGGAGATACCACAGGGGCAGAGGAATGCAACCATGTCCCATTTTGCGGGGCGCGTGGTGAAGCGGTACGGGGCTACGGAACGGGCGCATGAGATTTTCATGGAGGAAGCCAATAAGTGCAATCCGCCCTTGGAAGAGGCGGAGCTTGCCATGATCTGGCAGAGTGCCTGCAGGTTTGCGGAGAAAGTGCAGGGGCAGGAAGGGTATGTTTCTCCGGATGCATACAATGACGAGTTCGGGCGGGAATCACTGAAGCCGGGGGACTATTCGGATATCGGGCAGGCAAAGGTGCTGACCAGGGAATACGGCGTGGAGCTGCGCTATACGGCGGCCACGGATTACCTGCGTTTCTGCGGTCAGTATTGGGTGGAGTCGAAACAGCAGGCGGTGGGCGCGGCGGAGGAATTTTTAGACCTCCAGCTTGCGGATGCCAAAGATGAAATCACACGGACGAAACAGGCGCTCATGGATACCGGCATTTCGGAGGATGCCATCACCTCCGGCGGCAAGTCGCTGGAGAAGAAAATCAGTAGCGGGCAGATGGACGCCTACCTTGCGTATATGTCCGCTTTAGGTTATAAGGCGTTCGTGATGAAGCGGCGGGATATGAAGTATGTGGTTTCCGCCCTGCAGGCGGCGAAGCCGATGCTGGAGATCAGTGTGTCCGACTTGGATAAAGATGGCTTCTTGTTGAACACGCCGGACGGCACCTATTACCTCCCGGATGGGCTGGAGGGGAAGCGTGACCACAGCCCGGAGGACTATATCACGAAGATAACGGCAACAGCTCCCGGCGATAAAGGGGAGAGTCTGTGGCTGGATTCTCTGGACACTATTTTCTGCGGGGATGCGGAGCTGATAGACTATGTGCAGCAGATTGTGGGCATGGCGGCGGTGGGGCGCGTCTACATGGAATCGCTGGTCATTGCCTATGGGGAGGGAAGGAACGGCAAATCCACCTTCTGGAACACGATTGCCCGTGTGCTTGGCACCTACAGCGGGAATATGTCCGCCGACACGCTGACCGTGGGCTGCAAGCGGAACGTGAAGCCGGAGCTTGCCGAAGCAAAGGGGAAGCGCCTCATCATTGCCGCCGAGCTGGAGGAGGGGATGCGTTTGAACACCTCCGTGGTGAAGCAGATGTGTTCCACGGATGAGATCTTTGCGGAGAAAAAGTATAAAGACCCGTTCAGCTTCACGCCGAGCCATACCCTCGTGCTTTACACCAACCACCTGCCAAGGGTAGGTGCGAATGACCCTGGGACGTGCGGCGCCTGATCGTGATCCCCTTCCATGCCAGGATAGAGGGAGCGGGGGATGTGAAGAACTATGCCGATTTCCTCGTATCGGAGGCAGCACCTTCTGTCATGGCATGGATCATTGAGGGCGCAAAGAAGGCAATCAGCCGGAATTTCCATATCCCCTGCCCTGCCTGTGTGGAAGAGGCTATCAAATCATACCGGGAAGATAACGACTGGCTTGGGCATTTTCTGGGCGAATGCTGTGAGGTGGAATCGGGATATATGGCGAAGTCCGGGGAGGTCTACCAGGAATACCGCTGCTATTGCATGAGGACGGGCGAGTATACCCGAAGCACGGCTGATTTTTATAATGCGCTGGAAACAGCAGGATTCAAGAAACAGAAGAAAAAGGCGGGTATGTATATTATCGGGCTGCAGATCAAGGAAGACTTTGAAAGCTGAAAACCCTGTGTTTATGGGAAAGGTGCAGGTCGTTGACGGTCGCAGTATAAACCCCCTTTAGGGCAGTTTTTTCAGTAAAAAACACTTATAGAGGACTTTATGTAACGACCGTCAACGACCTGCACCCTAAAGGCTGGAATGCTTGAAAAATAAAGGGATTGGAGGCATTTGTATGAGAGAGAAGACCATAGAGCAGAAATTCAGGGCGGCTGTTAAGGCCGCCGGTGGTCTGGCAGTAAAGTTCACATCGCCCGGTTTTGATGGGGTGCCTGACAGAATCGTACTTCTGCATGGCGGGAAAATCGGTTTTGTGGAGGTAAAAGCTCCGGGGGAAAAGCCACGCCCCCTGCAGCTTTCCCGGCACAGGCTGTTACGGCGGCTTGGATTCAAGGTGTATGTGCTGGATGACGAATCGCAGATTGGAGGGATCATTGATGAGATACAGTCCACATGAATATCAGAGATATGCCACGGAGTATATCGAAACGCACCCGGTGGCGGCAGTCCTTTTAGACATGGGGCTTGGCAAGACGAGCATCACGCTGACGGCTTTAAATAACCTCCTGTTTGACAGCTTCGAAGTCCGCCGCATTCTGGTAATTGCCCCGCTGCGTGTAGCACGGAACACATGGGGAGCGGAGATTGAAAAATGGGATCATCTGGACAGCCTGCAATATTCCGTAGCCGTGGGGACGGAAACGGAACGGCTGTCAGCATTAAAGAAACCGGCGGACATCTATCTCATCAACCGTGAGAACGTGCAGTGGCTGATTTCCGAAAGCGGCATCCCGTTTGATTTCGACATGGTGGTAATCGATGAACTGTCCTCCTTTAAGAACCACCAGACGAAGCGGTTCAAGGCATTGATGAAGGTACGGCCAAAGGTGAAGCGCATCGTGGGGCTGACCGGCACACCGAGCAGCAACGGCCTCGTGGATTTATGGGCGGAGTTCCGGCTGCTGGACATGGGGGAGCGGCTTGGCCGGTTTATCGGGCAGTACCGCACCTCCTACTTCCGGCCGGATAAACAGAACGGGCAGGTGGTGTTCTCCTACAAGCCGCTTCCAGGGGCGGAGAAAAAGATATACGATAAAATCTCCGACATCACAATTTCCATGAAGTCCACCGATCACCTGCAGATGCCGGAACTGATAAATTCCAGATACACGGTGTATCTTTCTGAGAAGGAGGATTCGCGGTATGCGGAACTGAAGGAGGAGCTGGTTCTTCAGCTTCCGGGCGGCGAGGTTACAGCCGCCAACGCCGCATCCCTTTCCGGGAAACTGTCGCAGATGGCGAACGGCGCAGTGTACACAGATGCCGGGGAGACAGTCGCCATCCATGAGCGGAAGCTGGACGCACTGGAGGACATCATTGAGGCGGCGAATGGAAAGCCGGTGCTTGTGGCCTACTGGTTCCGACATGACCTTGAGAGGATTTCAGAGCGGCTTCAAAATCTGAAAATCCCGTGTTCCCGGCTGGACACGGACGGCAGCATCCGGAAATGGAACGCAGGGGAAATTCCGGTGGCCTTAATCCATCCGGCATCCGCTGGACACGGCCTGAACCTCCAGAGCGGAGGGAACACACTGGTGTGGTTCGGTCTTACCTGGTCGCTGGAATTATACCAGCAGACGGTAGCAAGGCTGTGGCGGCAGGGGCAGGCATCCGAGACCGTGGTGGTGCAGCACATCATCACGAAAGGTACCATAGACGAGCGGATTATGAAGGCATTATCCGAGAAGGACACCACGCAGGCCGCACTGATCGATGCAGTGAAAGCAGACCTTAAGATATAAGCGGAAATGCCGCCAGTCAAAAATGCAAATCTGAGCCAATCAATGAAAATCAATGAAAATCCAGGGGAAGCAAATCTATTTTGATTGGAGGCATGGCTTATGAGCATTATCTGGAAGTATCTTGACAAGCGGTCGGCGGCCG
>ERZ808051.1213-NODE-1213-length-18527-cov-11.299675_pt1 | contig 18527 bp, 19 predicted proteins | sample MGYA00380199_ERZ808051 | MGnify/ENA primary metagenome ERZ808051 (study PRJEB31490, sample SAMN06133391) | mouse gut metagenome | isolation source: J11 | host: mice | place: China: Chengdu | collected 2015-05 ...
TACGTGGCACGTACGTTGATTAAATTTGTGTGCATATGACGGTAAATCTGCCACAATAGCAGGTGCAAGGGAGATTCTGAGAGGCTATGAAACATATACAGGAGGTGAGATTGCGTATGCAGGAAACAAATGCTTCCGCAAAAGGCGGGGATCAGAATATCCTTCTGAGAATGGAGGGGATCTGCAAGGAATTTCCTGGCGTGAAGGCGCTTGACAACGTTTCCCTGACCGTGAAAGCGGGGACGGTCCACGCTCTGATGGGAGAGAACGGGGCGGGCAAGTCCACGCTGATGAAATGTCTCTTTGGCGTCTATTCCAAGGACAGCGGCGACATTTTCCTTGAGGGGAGAAAGGTGGAGTTTAGAAACTCCAAGGAGGCGCTCGAGAACGGTGTGGCGATGGTGCATCAGGAACTGAACCAGGCGCTCAAGCGCAACGTCATGGACAACATGTGGCTGGGGCGCTTTCCCAGGATTGCGAGCTGGTGTCCGCTCACCAGTGAGAAAAAGATGTATGACGAGACGAAGAGGCTCTTTGAAGACCTGGAGATCAGCGTGGATCCCAGGCGGGTGATGAGCACCATGCCCGTGTCGCAGCGGCAGATGGTGGAGATTGCCAAGGCGGTGTCCTACCAGTCCAGGATCATCGTGTTCGATGAGCCGACTTCATCCCTGACAGAGGAGGAAGTAGAACATCTATTCAGGATCATCAATATGCTGCGTGACCGCGGCTGTGGCATCATCTATATCTCCCACAAAATGGAGGAGATCCTGCGCATTTCCGACGAAGTGACCATCATGCGTGACGGGCAGTGGATCGCGACCCGCGAGGCGAAGACACTCACCATGAACGAGATCATCAAGCTGATGGTCGGACGCGAACTGACAAACCGCTATCCCGAGAAGGACAATGTGGTCGGCGATGCGCTTCTGGAGGTCAGGTCACTCACGGCGATGTACTCCAAGCTCAAGGATGTCTCCTTTGTCGCGAAGAAGGGCGAGGTGCTGGGTGTCGCAGGTCTGGACAGTTCGGGGCGCACGGAGCTGCTGGAAAATATCTTCGGCATCGCAACCCGCAAGGGCGGTGAGATCTACCTGCACGGAAAACGTGTGATGAACCGCAATGCGCGGGAGTCCATCACAAACAAGTTTGCCCTGCTGACGGAGGAGCGCCGCGCGACCGGAATATTTGCGATCCGCGATATCCAGGCAAACACGACAATATCGAGTCTGCGCAAATATCACTACAAAGGGCTTCCGCTTCTGAACGACAAGAAGCTTTCCGAGGTCACGGAGTGGGGCATCAATGCCATGCGCACAAAGACGCCGACCCAGAAGACGCAGATTCGTTCGCTCTCGGGCGGCAACCAGCAGAAGGTCATCCTGGCGCGCTGGCTGCTGACAGACCCGGAGGTGCTGCTGCTCGACGAGCCGACGCGCGGGATCGACGTAGGTGCGAAGTACGAGATCTACCAGCTCATACTGAATCTGGCAAAGGAAGGCAAGACCGTCATCATGGTTTCCTCCGAGATGCCGGAGCTTTTGGGCGTGTGTGACCGCATACTCGTCATGTCGGGCGGACAGCTTGCCGGTGAGGTAGACGCAAGGACGACAACGCAGGAAGAGATCATGACGCTGGCTGCAAAGTACGCGTGATCGATCCCCAATGCGCTAACAGGCTCTCGGTGTCTCTCTGTGCCTGATACAGGGGAGTTTCCGGGAGGCGATACTATAGACAGGAGGTATGAACCGTGACTGAAAAAGATAAATTAAAAAAAGTCGGGGATATTCTGCTCAATAATGCCATGTATATCATTATTGCGGCGACGGTCGTGTATATTGCGATCATGCGCCCTGCTTTCATAAAGCTTCCCTCGATTGTGAACATATTGTCCCTGACGGCGGCAAAGCTGCCGATCGCGCTGGGGATCGGCGGCTGTATCGTGCTGACCGGAACGGATATTTCCGCAGGCCGTGTTGTCGGTCTGACGGCATGTATCTCGGCGTCCCTGCTGACGACAGTCTTCAAGGTATTTCCGGGTATGGCAAGCGCGGCACCGCTGCCCCTCGTGCTGCTGCTGGTCATCGGCGTGGGCGCGATGGTGGGGTTTGTGAATGGATTCAGTGTGGCGAAATTCAAGCTGCATCCGTTTATCGTGACACTGTCGACGCAGCTGATCGTGTATGGCATCATTCTGATGTATCTGATGCGCGGTGTCAACAACGGACAGACACTGAGCGGATTGTCTGAAAATTACCGCTCGTTCATCACCGGAACATTGTTTTCCATCGGCGGTGTAGCTGTGCCAAAGTATGTGCTCTACTCCTTGATCCTGACGGTCATCATGTGGGTGATCTGGAACAAGACGACTTTCGGGAAGAATATGTTTGCTGTCGGCTCGAACGAGGAGGCGGCGAACGTGTCGGGTGTCAACGTCATGCGCACGATCATCATGGTGTTCATGCTCGCGGGCATGATGTACGGTATCACTGGATTTCTGGACGGCGCGCGCATCGCATCGGCGAATGCGAACACCGGACTCAACTATGAGTGTGACGCGATCGCGGCGTGCGTGATCGGCGGCGTATCCTTTGTCGGCGGTATCGGACGCATCAGCGGTATCGTGGTGGGTGTTCTGCTCCTGCAGATCATCTTTACGGGGCTGAATTTCCTCTCCGTGGACGCCAACATGCTCTATATCATCAAGGGCCTGATCATCCTGATCGCCTGCGCGATCGACATGCGCAAGTATCTGGTCCGCAAGTAAGTATGGCGGGGCAGGATAAGAAAAATACACCCCCGCAGCGACAACTGCGGGGGTTGTATTCCAAAGTCAATATATCGGTCAGATCGCTCAATATCATTATCGTCGTGCTGGCGGCAGTTCTCGTGGTCTGCATGGCGGCAGGCGTTTCCAACGCCGGGTTCAGCGTCCAGTTTGACACCGTGGGCGGGACAACGGTGGAGAGCCAGAAGCGCATGTACGGCGAACCGATCGAGGCACCTGATCCGCCTGAGCGGGAGGGATATGTCTTCGATGGCTGGTATCTGGATCAGAATGCCACAAGACCGTGGGATCTTGAAAAAGATGTTGTCACGGAATCGGTGACGCTGTACGCGGGGTGGCGGGCGCAGTGATCAGCCCAACAGGCTCAGCACGCCCTGGTTGGACTGGTTGCCCTGCGCGAGCATGGACTGTCCGGCCTGCGAGAGGATGTTGGCGTTGGAGTACTTCACCATCTCCGCTGCCATGTCCGTATCGCGGATCTGACTCTCTGCGGACGTTGTGTTCTCCACCACGTTGTCGAGGTTGTTGATCGTGTGCTCCAGGCGGTTCTGGACTGCGCCGAGCAGTGAGCGCTGTGAGGACACCGTCGCGATCGCGTCGGCGATGGAGTCGATCGCGTAGGTTGCCGCAGCACCGGCGGAGTCCTTTACGTTCAACCCTCTGATGCCAAGTCCCGCCGTGTCGAGCGCCTTGATCCCGACACCGATCTTGTTTGTCATGTCTGCGTCGGCACCGACGTGGAGGCTGAAGTTCAGATCCTCCTTTACGTTGACCTGTCCTTTCTCGATCAGAAATGTGATCTTATCCCTGTAGTTGGTATTCTCGACCATGTTGATGACGCCGGCTGCCGTGTCAATGCTGATGGCGTACTCATAGGCTGCCTCCTTCACCTGGGCCTGGATATTATGATCCACATCTGTCAGATCGATCGCATCGTGGTCCGCCAACGCGTCTTTGCTTACTGCAGTGTCGGCGATCGCTGTGCCGTCAATGCCTTTTCCGGTAGAGTTTGTCAGCTGCATACCGGTGTCTTTGTTGATCTCTGCCGCTTTCGCATCTGTGCCGATATTGTTGGCAAGGATCAGTTCCTGGTAGATCATATCATACGCTTTCTGTGCCGTGATCACGTTGGCATTGGTATCATCAACACCGTTTGCGAGGTCGTCCCTGCGGACGGTGCCGTTCAGCACATCCTTCCCTGTCACGGGGTCTGCGGAATCCTTCATCGCGTAATAGTCCACACCCTTGTATACCGCATGGCTGCCCTCTGCGACTTTCTTGACGATATTCACTGTCTTGAGCATATTCTTGTCCGCATTTTCCGTGCCGGCGTCATCGACCACGGTGTACTGCACGCCGTCAAGGGTGATCTGTTCTCCTGCACTCGCCAGACCGAGGGTTGCCTTGATATGGACATACAGATTATCCGGGTTTGTCGCCGCATTGTCAAGGGCAGAGGCCTTCTCGTACTCGCCGATCGTGTAGGTCTTGCCCGCGATCCGCACGGTGTCGCCGACTTTCAAAGTGTTCATTGTGAAGGTTGCCTTTGTCGCTCCCTCTGACAATGTGCCTACAAGACCTGCATCTTTGGCGTTTATATATTTCTGGACCGTGTCCTTATCCCCCTTCAGCAGATAGGTTTCATTGAACTTGGTCGTTTCCGCCACGCGGTCGATCTCTGTCAGCAGCTGGCTGACCTCATCCTGGATCGTCTGCCGGTCGGAGAGGGCGTTTGTGCCGTTTGACGCCTTGACTGCAAGCTCGTTCATGCGCTGCAGCATGTCGTGGACCTCTGTCAGTGCGCCCTCGGCTGTCTGCACTGCGCTGATGCCATCCTCCGCATTTAACGATGCCTGGGACAATCCCCGGATCTGTTTTCTCATTTTCTCGGAAATAGATAGACCTGCCGCGTCGTCAGCGGCTCTGTTTACCTTGTAGCCTGACGACAGTTTTTCGGCTGATTTGGACAGGGAACCCTGCGTGATGCCTAACATCCTGTTGGCGTTCATCGCTCTGAGATTGTGTTGTACTACCATGATAAATACCTCCTTGTGCTTATATGGTGGACATATCAAATTTGCAAAGCTATATGAATATATATCGGAAGAAACCTCTATTTTTTTATGCCGAATCAAAAAATTAGAGTCCCCGCGGCAGGGGAAACGCAGAAAAGTGAAAGCGTCGGGGTTGCTATTGTCGTGAAGGTCTTATATACTGATACAATAGGGAACAGTATGCGGCGGATCACAGAGGGGAGTCAAAGATATGGATGGAAGATTGAGAAACATGACGTCTGTATACATAACAGACGGTGACAGGATGCTGCTGCTGTACAGACAGAACGGCAGGGTGGTGAACGATGTCTGGGTGGGCTCGGCAGGAGGTCACTTTGAAGCGCATGAGCTGAACGATGCGAGAGCCTGCGTGCTCCGCGAACTGGAGGAGGAGCTTGGGCTCAGGGAGTGCGACATCCGGGATCTGTCGCTGCGCTATATAACGTTGCGCAGGTCAAAGGGGGAGATCCGGCAGAATTATTATTTTTTTGCCGCGCTCGGTCATGGCGTGGATGACAACCTTGTGTCAAATGAGGGGATCAGCAGATGGTTTGCCTATGCGGAACTGCCGGCGCTGGAAATGGCGTACACCTCCAAGTATGTGATAGGGCACTATTTGAAGGTAGGACGCGGAACCGATCAGATCTATGTGGGTGTGGCGGACGGGGACACGGTAGTGTTCACAGAACTGCCGGAGTTTTGAGACAAATCTGTGCAAACAGGGACAGGATTTTTCAGGCGCTGTCGTCTACAATGGTGATATGCAGGGGAGGGGTGAACAAATATGTCGATACAATGGATTCAGCAGGCGATCAATTATATGGAGCTGCATATGTGTGAGGACATCCACTATGAGGATGTGGCAAGGCATGTACACATGTCAAATTACAACTTTCACCGCACGTTCAGCTTTGTCACAGGGATGACTGCCAACGAGTATATCCGCAGCAGGCGTCTCACGCTGGCGGCGCAGGAGCTGCAGACGACGGACATATCAGTGATCGATGCCGCATTCAAGTACGGCTATGAATCCCCGGAAAGTTTTTCCAAAGCTTTCTCACGGTTTCACGGCTCGACGCCAAAGCAGGCAAAGCTAAACGGCGCAAGACTGCATTTGTTCAACCCGCTTCTGATCAAAATCATATTGGAAGGTGGTAGTGTTATGGATTACAGGATGGAACACAAAAAACAGCAGCAGTTTGTCGCGATGGTGAGGGATTTTCCGAATGAGATCATCAATGACGACAATGACCACAGCGTATCTGATTTCTGGGCAGAGTGCTACAAGAAAGATCTCATCGAGCCCATGAGACAGCTTCGCGCGGACGGAAAAAGGGATCTGTACGGTCTGTGCAGCCCTGCGCGGGACAACGAAACCCACTTCAAGTACGGGATCGGCGTCTTCATCGATGAGGACACCGACAGGACAGGTGTTCAGCGCCTGCTGGAAAAGGGCTATTCTATGTGGAAGACGGAGCCGGCAGACTATGCGGTGTTTAAGTGCATGGGGACTGACGGGGACTGCATCAGTGAGACATGGAGTAAATTCTACAAGGAATTTCTCCCGCAGACGGGCTACGAGCAGACCGATGAAACAGACTATGAGATCTATTATGAGAAGGGCGAGAGCGGTCTGTTCTGCGAGCTGTGGATCCCGGTGGGGAGAGCCGGATCCGTGTAGGAGCCGCAGCAATCCGGAGCGTTTTTGAAAAATGCTCTATTCAGGCGCATGGGGCGAAGAGCGTTTCATGCGCCTGATCGCTCTGGCGCTGAGGGAGCCGCTGTATGGAGTACGGATCCCGATTGCCGGTCATGAACTGGCAGGCAACATCATTTAAATTGATAAGTTTTGTCATACCGTAGTTTTCTTACCAGAAATCGGCTCTTTCACATAAGCCATAATATCATCGTAAATAGCTCTGTAACCGTCCTCGTTTATATGCAAACCCTCTATGGTATATTCTGCTTTGAGCCTGCATTGTTCGTCCATAAGATTTTTGTTTATGTTAATATACCGTTGGCTATGTCTTTCCGCAAGTTTTTTAACCTCTACGTTAGCAATGCGGATCTTCTCATTATTTCGTATTTTCAAACACTCTTTCATATTTTCATCCGCGGCTTCATAATTCACTGGATAATATGCCATAAGATAAATTACTGTTTCGGGCAGCCTTGCTTCAATTTCGGAAATTATTTTATCATAGTTTTCCATAAGTTCTGAAATGGGAATACGACTGTCACTGAGATCGTTTGTACCAATATTTATAAAGATTTTCGATGGTTTCAAGTCTATTGCACAAACATCGATCACTTCCAACAGCTCTCGTGACACAAAGCCGCCAATCCCTCGATTATAGACTGTCATGCTGTCGTTATGTTCTTCCAGCAGTTTGTTTATTGGGAACATCTCCATGAGCGATGAGCCTGCAAAAACAGTTTGCCCGTATTGGACGGTCTTATTTTCCTCGCGGTAACGCAGTATTTTTTTCTCCTTATCATTCATTCTATTTTCCCTCCGTATGGTTTTGTCCTCCGCCCGCAGGATTCCTGCGGATCCCGATCATGCGCAGGAGATCGTCGTACACGGAATCCCTGTCCTCCAGGTCGATCATCAGCCACCGCTGTCCGTTTCCCTCCTGGGTACGATGATACAGCTCCTGCAGTGCAGCCGTACACTCGGGCAGCATTGCCTCGACAGCTTCTTTTTCTTTGCTGCCCACGACGACCAGGACTGTCACATGATTTTCCCGCGGATATATCGTGCACAATGTTTTACCCGCCTTTTTGAATTTGATGTTCCAGCCGTGCTCCCAGCTGCACGCGCTGAACTCAATCTTCTCACTGCAGCTGTGCGCGCTCTTGATCGCTGAGCAAAATTGCATAAATACAGGGTTTCCGACATATTGTCCTATCTCATCCAGGGTAGGACAGATGTTTTTGTCATGTAAATCGATCATATTGCCATATACCTCCAGACTGTTGGCTCCATAGATCGCGGGGAGCCGTCAATGATCCGTGTTCTGCCGACATGCCTTCATTTTCATGAGCAGATAAATTTATGAGCAGATAGATTTATGAGCAGATAAATCCATGCGCAGATAGACCATGTCGGTCAGCTGTCTGCCGCACTCAAAAATAGTGTGGTCGTAATTGTCGATAAAAAAGTTTTTGACATCGTGCGACCGCTTAAAACCGCACTTTTCATAAAAAGGTATCGTCAGAGGGCTGTCGCCTGTACCGACCTGCAGGATTTCAAAGGCTTCCCCGTACCGCCTTGCGATAAAGCAGACCAATGCTTTGGCGTACCCTCTGCCCTGGTGTTCCGGGGCAGTTGCGATGTTTTTGATCTCGAGGATCCCATCGCCCTCGTCGGTGACGACACAGACTGCCCTGACGCCGTTGTCGTCCAAGGCGTACATCGTGCCGCGCTCCAGGTAGCGGTCGATCATGCTCTCCTGTTCGTCCGCGAGCAGGAGCAGGTCGAGATATTGTTTTTTGTTCTCAGGGACTTCGATGATGTTCAAGATTTTCCTCCTTCGTTGCAGCGAACATGGCGAGGGTTCGAACTGATGTTTGCGTAGCTGAACGGGGGACTATCCTGTACAGTCCCCCGCTCATGGTTCTTTATTCCTCGATGCCGGCTTCTGCGGGCAGTTTTTTGAGTTTTGCGATCTCTGCAGCATTGTCTGCCAGTTGCGCATCCTGCTCCGCCAGACGTATCTTAAATTCCACAATCTCAGGCGACGGCATTTCCTTCAATTCCTCACACATTTGATCACCTTTCGGTATCATTCTTTTAAATAGTTCGTAACAGTTCAGCCTTCGGTTTCCTGTTACAAGCATCAAGCCATGCAAAAACCGCTTCGCGGTTAACGCGCTAGAACCTGCATCGGGAAGATCATGCCGTCGATATGGTAGATCCCCGCTTTCTTCTTGGTCACGGAGTACTTTTCGCCGAGCTGTGCCAGCAATTTTACAGGCTTTTTTCCCTGACGATCGAAACCGTGGTGTCCGAAAGATATCGGCAAAGTCATTTTTGATCACGACGTCACGTCTCTTTTTGATGATGAGCAGGTCTATTTTCAGGGGCATTTTGCCCGGGTTATGTTCCCGCTCATAGGTCAGGTAGTTCTTGTGTTCCCGCAGTTTCCTTTCCCGTTTGTGTCCTCAGTATATCATATCGCCTGTCTGTGCGCAACTGAATCCTCGTAGACTGTGATACACGCTCTAGCACTGGCACGAACCATGCAGTCCACAACTCTAATTTCTGTCTGGATGGAGCACTAAGTTTGTTAGCAAGATTTATCAACCGGAAAGCAGTCGTGTCTATGGAAAGGCAGCCGTAACCGTGATAAGATAAATGTGACAAGATATAGATCATTATTGGAAGAAAGGAATACAGAGAATGAACACCCACATCGAGATCAAAAACGCAAGAATCCACAATCTAAGAGGGATCGACGTTAGCATTCCCAAGCAGAAGCTCACTGTCATCACGGGCGTGTCGGGCAGCGGGAAGTCAAGCCTGGCATTTGACACGCTCTACGAGGAGGGAAAGAGAAGATATCTGATGTTCTCCGGCACGGAATTCATGGTAGATTCCGTGCCGTCATTTGACAGCATCACGGGGCTTTCGCCGACAGTCGCGGTCGAGCAGAGGATCATACGGCAGTCCAATCCGAGAAGTACCGTGGGAACCAGGACAAAGATAAGCGCCATGCTTGCGGCGCTGTATGCCAGTTACGGAAACTGTCTGCCGGAGTACGATGACAGACAGCACACAGACATCTCCATGTTCCAGCGCAATTCGCCCAAAGGAATGTGTGTGAAATGTCTGGGCAAGGGCATCATCAAGTGGATCGATGCCGACAGGATGTTCGCCGACCAGAGTCAGCATATTTGTGAGGTCGCGTGCGACCTGGGCAAAAAGGGAGCGACGAGATCGATGCTCGAGGAATTCTGCCGGAGCCATAACATGGATCTGTGGGAGGACAGGCTGTCTGATCTGACAGAGGAGCAGATTGATCTGCTCAAATACGGGGACGGCGGGAAGTCAAAATTTTACGGCTTCATTCCGTGGATCACCATGCTTACCAACGGCGCTGTGTCAACTTCCGGAAGAACGGCGTACCTGTTAAAGAATGCGGGCATGATGGCGGAGCGGACCTGTACAAAATGCGGCGGGACGGGACTTGGCGAACGGGCTTCCCACACAACCTTTGCAGGCAGGACCATCAATGAGCTGGAGGACATGTACATCAGCGATCTGCTTGATTTTTTGCGGGAAAGTTACAGGGCGTGCGGCGGGAGGAACCCGCTGTTGAAGGAGATCGTCACAAAGCTGTCCTGCATGGTCGATGTGGGGCTCCATCACCTGGCGCTCTCTCGCCCTGTCCCGTCGCTCTCGGGCGGTGAGATCCAGCGATTGTTCCTGGCAAGCTACATCATCGCGGAGATGGACTCCATCGTCTTTGTGTTTGACGAGCCCACGATCGGGCTGCATGAGATCGAGAAGGAGAATCTGATACGCATTATCCGAAAGCTGGTCGTCAATGGAAACACTGTCGTGGTGGTGGAGCACGATGAGCAGTTTATCCGCGAGGCGGACTACATTATCGATATGGGACCCGGCGCCGGGATCCGGGGCGGGGCGAAGATCTACGAGGGTGCCTATGAAGCGTTTTTGCGATGTGCGGGATCAAAAACGGCGCCCTATCTGTGCGAAGATCCGCTCGGCGCAGGTATGCCCGCAGGCGGGCGGGAAGGTTTTCAGATCAAGAGAACATACCGCGGGATCGACAGGAGCAAAATGCTGACGATCGCAGGCGCGAAGCTGCACAATCTAAAAAATATCACCGTCGAGATCCCGCTCGGCGTCATGGTGGGTGTGGCAGGTGTGTCGGGCAGTGGCAAATCCAGCCTGATCGCGGACACGTTAGTGCCTGCCTTAAAACAACAGTTAAAAGCCAAGTGTGTCATGGATGGGGACGACGAGGAAGAGCAGGCGGAAATTCCTGACAGGAGTGTCACATTGACGGGGGCAGGAAATATCAGGCACTGCTTCATTATTGACCAGCGGCCGATCGGTCGGAGCAGGACTTCGTGTCCGGCTACGTACACAGGTATTTTTGACCGGATTCGAAGCCTGTTTGCGGCGAGTGACAAGGCAAAGGAATGCGGTTATACAGCAGGTATGTTTTCCGTGAACAGCAAGGGCGGTTGTCCTAAATGCAAGGGTGACGGTGTCATACATTACCATGTGGGCTTGGGCAATTTTATGGACATTGACTGCGATGCGTGCGGCGGCAGCGGATATATCAGGGAGGCGATGGAAGTGACTGTCGACGGGAAGAATATCCGCGAGGTGCTGGAGATGAGTGTGGACGAGGCGAAGGATTTTTTTGCCGCGAAGGACAGTGCCATCGACAACATGCTCACGGTCCTGCAGCGCGTGGGAATGGGCTACATCAAATTAGGACAGGCGACACCGACGATCTCCGGCGGCGAGAGCCAGCGCATCAAGCTTGCAAAGGAGCTGTCAAAGGGAAAGAGCAATAAGGGCGCACTGTACATATTGGATGAGCCGACGACGGGGCTTTCCTTTTATGACAGTGAACAGCTGATGCACCTGCTGGATGAGCTTGTCGATATGGGAAATTCCATCATAGTCACAGAGCACGATCCTTACATACTCTCCAACTGCGACTACATCGTCGAGCTGGGCGAGGGCGGCGGAAACGAGGGCGGCAATGTGATCGCGACAGGGACGCCCGCGGAGTTGAAAAGGACTCCCGGATCAGTCATAGGGAGGTATATAAAATGAATATCAAGGAAAAAATAGATCGGTACATAGCAAGCCGTCGCTATCGGCAGGTGAACAGTGTCCTGCTGTGCAGGGACGACGAAATACTGGCAGAATGCCATTATAATGGTTTTCGGGAAAACAGCAGAAATGTGGTCTTGTCCGTGGCGAAGAGTATCATGTCAGTCTGTGCGGGGATCGCGCTGGACAGGGGGCTATTGCAAAGCCTCGAGGATCCGGTTTATCAGTATATCCCGGTGTTTCGCGAATGCCGCGATCCGTTTCACAGAATGATCACGGTGCGCCATCTGCTGACGATGACTTCCGGGATCTGCTGGAACGGAGGTGTCCACTACCACTGTCCCATGATGCGGCAGCTTCGGGATTCGGGTGACTGGATCTCACACATTGCGGACTGTGCGGTCGCCGATGTCCCGGGAACGAAGTACAATTATAAGGAGTGGGACGTGATCCTGCTGGCAAAGATTTTGGACAAGGCGTGCGGTGACATGTTTGATTTTATGGACGAAAATCTGTTCAGACCTCTGGGGATCGAGAGTGCACGCTGGTATCAGAGTCCGTGCGGCGTGTACTACAGTGTGGGAGACGGTGCGGACAATGACAACGAGACGAAGTTCGCACTGACGGCGCTCGACATGTTGAAGATCGGACAGCTTTTTCTGCATGAAGGATTGCACAGGGGAGAGCGGATCCTGTCCGCGGAGTACATTCGACAGGCATTGACGCCGCTCAAGTCGAATCCCGCATACGGTTTTCTGTGGTGGGTCGGGGATGACTGGTACGGCTGCCGCGGATACGGCGGTCAGAGCGTCACGGTGATTCCGGCTGAAGATGCGGTGATCGTGACGCAGGCAACGCCGACCGACAGAGGAATGGGGTATTTTGACCTGGTGGGGTACTGCAGGGAGGTATTGCAGGGGGACTGATACTGCAGGCGGATATTGGAGCATCGAAATCATAAAATAGTAATTGCTATATGTATCAGAATGGCTTAAAATGAAAGAAAGTAAAGTGTTAAACAGAACATTTTCAGTCACGTTTTATGAGAAGGGATGAGGGGATATGGAAAATGTTGATTTAGATAACGTGTTTAAAGAGTATGGCTTGGATGTAGAGCAAGTGGAGCCATATGTATATAAAGTATTGAATACAGAGCAAGTGGTTAGTGTGGAGGAGCTGCAAGATTCATTGGCAAGCTGTATTTTACTGACGTCTGAACGTACGGGAAGAAAAAGATTAAGTGCAGGGGGATATTATACATTAGCAAAAATTTACTATATAGTACTCAATAAAAAAAATAAAGAACTGGGTCACAAGTATGATACTATAGCAAGTCAGAAGTTTGGCAGAGTAGTTTATGATTCATATGAATACGATTCTAAAGGTCAATATACCATAGACACAATATATGCAAAAGGAGAGATATGAAAAATATGGGAGCCAATAGATCGGAAATGGGAAAAGTAGCCAATCCAGTCACACATGCATTTAATAGAGAATCGTATTTTACAGATATATCGTTTGATATACGAAATAAACCATTAAAAATAACAACAAAAATAGATACAGGAGCGACATATACTGTGATCGGTCTGTACGGAGATGGGTTGGAAGATTTTAAAAAGAGTATCATGAAAAGTAATATGAGAGGAGTAGCATATGATGCATCAGGTACAGAATTGAAATTGTATGGGTATATCGTAGACAATTTTAAACTTACCGACGAGATCATGCTCGATAAGATCAAACTTTTCTTTTCGGAAGAAATTGGCAGCAAGGCGTTGTTAGGAATGGATATCCTGAGTTTGTTTGATTTCCAATATCTAAAGGAAAAACGGCAGAACTACGGAACATTCTGGATAAATAACTATAATGAGACACTAAAAGAACTGCAGATAAGGCGATTAAATAAAGATATTGATTACATAGATCCTGTTTTGATCGCAAATGTAGAAGATGCCTTAGAAATGCAATAAATTTATCATAAATGAAGGAGGTTTATACATGAGTTACGATCTGGCAGTATTTGAGAAGAGCAGGGCGCCTGCGGAGACGCAGCGATTTCTGGCGTGGTATGCAAAGCAGACGGAGTGGGGCGGGGATCAGGACTACAGTGATATCACGCGCGCGTCTTTGAATCTGCAGCGGTTTTTCCATCAGATCAGGCTGATCTTTCCGCCCATGAACGGGGCATTTGCGCCGAGTGATGAGGAGCTGTCTGCCAGACCGGATCTGGAACTCCGGTCTATTTTGAGAGCCGCTGCCCGATGCTTTTAGCGGGCGGGTGGTTCCGGGCAGCAAGTGTGTCTGATTTTGGCAGCGTCCGCACGAAACTCGGAGAAATGACGGCAAAAGAGCGCAGTTATCTCTATCTGACAGACCCGGTTGGCAGCTATATCCAGGTCGGCGGTTTTGGGGATGCCTTCACAGCACTCAACATGAGCATGCTCGAGTGCTTTTTCTCGAACCGATATGCGAAAAGGGGCGATCTGTTTGAGGGGCTTTCTATCTGGAAGGAGGAAAAGTATAGACAGCTGCAGGGTACTTTTCCGGTCATTTTTCTGACCTTTGCGAATGTCAAGGCATCAAAGTATGAAGATATGGAGTACAGCATCACGAAAGTGATTTCTGATCTGTATGAAAAGAACAGATACCTGCTTGACAAAGATGTGCTCAGCGATAACGAGCGGGAATATTATAACAGCATAAAGCTTGGCATGGACAGAAAACTCTCAGTGGACGCCATTCATTCGATCGCACGCTTTATGCAGCGCTATCACGAAAAGGATGTCATTATCATACTTGATGAGTACGATACACCGATGCATGAGGCATGGATCAACGGCTATTGGGATAGGGCAGTTGGATTTTTCAGGCAGCTTTTCAACAGCACTTTCAAGAGCAACCCCTATCTTGACCGGGGCATGATCACAGGGATCACGAGAATATCGAAAGAGAGTATATTTTCGGATCTGAACAATCTCAACATCATCACAACGACATCAGACGAGTATGCGACAGCATTTGGCTTTACGGAGCGGGAAGTCTTCCAGGTATTGGACGATGTGGGGCTGGGAACAGAAAAGCAGGAAGTGAAACGCTGGTATGACGCATACTGGGCAAACACGAGTGCTAACGGGCTCATCAACTCGCTGATCCGGACGGGAAATTCGGACTTGAAACAGAAGATGGAGACGCTTCTGCAGGGAAAAAGCTTCGTGACAGGGCTTGACGAACAGATCGTGTATGATCAGTTGGACGGTGATGACAATGCTGTGTGGAGTCTGCTGCTGGCAGCAGGATATCTAAAGACCTTAAACCTGGAATATGTCGGTATGCGCAAAACAAAGATGTATACGCTGGCGGTCACGAACCTGGAAACATTAGGTATGTTCGAAGCTATGGTAAAGGGATGGTTTAAGGGCAGTGTCAGGATCGTGTATAACGAGTTCATCAAGGCGATGCTCAGTGACAATGTGCGGATGATGAATAAAAAATCAGGGATCGACTTGTCCGGGCATTTATCATGATCGCGTGCATGCTGGCTGCTGTCTCCGCCGTGGTTCTGATCACCATGATCGTCATGTCGCGCCTTTACGCCTCCGCAATCGCTGACTATGGGTTCGCGCAGGGAGATGTAGGAAAAGCAATGGCACAGCTTGCCGACACGCGTTCCGCGATGCGCGGGATCATCGGGTATGACGACATGGATGTCGTCAATACGCTGCTGCAGAACCACAAGACATACAAAGACAATTTTACCAGGGATTTTGAAAACCTTGAAGCCTACATGATCACAGACGAAAATATGAAAGTGTACAATGATATCAAGGACAGACTGGATGACTACTGGAAACTCGAGGACGAAATCATCACGCAGGGGCTACGATCGATATAACGCAGTCGAGGGCAGCCCAGGACAGGGCGGTGAATGAGCTGATGCCGGTGTACGATGAGATCTACGACCAGCTGACACAGATCATGGATATCAAAGTGGACGAGGGCCAGACTGTATCAAATGTCCTTGCGATCGTCATTATCATACTCACGGTTATCATCGTGATCATTATTGGGATCGCCATCGCTTTCGCAATTTCTCTGGGCAAGGGGATTGCCAACAGTATCGCGGTACCGCTCGACCAGATCATGCAGCGCCTCGATATTTTTGCAAAGGGGGTTCTCTCGTCGCCGTTCCCGACAGTCGACACACAGGATGAACTTGCAGATATGGTCACGGTGACTACCAACATGGCGGCTTCCCTGCAGTTTATCATCCACGATGTAGCCCAGGTGCTTCATCAGATGGCATCTGCAAACTTTGCAGTCGTCAGCAAGGATCGGAGCAAATACGTCGGCGAGTTTGAGGGGATCCTGACGGCGATGAAGCTCTTGAAAAAACAGATGGCTGAGACGCTCAGATCCGTGGGTGAGGCGTCAAACCAGGTATCGGCTGGGGCGAACAACCTTTCCATGGCGTCACAGAGTCTCGCGGAGGGCGCGGCAGACCAGGCTGGTGCCATCGAGGAAATGCAGGCGACCATCACCACGATTTCCGACGACATCCGGGTCACTGCCAAAAATGCCGAGGAATCCTACACACAGGCGCGTACATATGCGGACGAGGCAGAGCGCAGCCGCAGGGAGATGAAGGCGATGATGGGAGCGATGTCGCGCATCAACGAGGCATCCCAGCAGGTTGGCAACATTATCTCCGAAATCGAGGCCATCGCATCCCAGACAAACCTCCTCTCGCTGAACGCCTCCATTGAGGCGGCGCGCGCCGGCGAAGGCGGCCGCGGATTTGCAGTCGTTGCGGACCAGATCCGGCAGCTGGCGGAGCAGAGTGCGAAGTCCGCCTCCGAGACCAGATCTTTGATCGAAACTTCTCTGAGCTCGATCGCTGACGGAAACAAGACGGTAGATGTGGTCAATGTCTCGATTGACAAGGTGGTTGAGGGGATCGAATTGATCGCCGGATCCTCGAGGACCATCAGCGAGATGGCAAATAACCAGGCGGAGGCGATGAAGCAGGCAGAGCAGGGTGTCAATCAGATCTCCGAGGTGGTACAGTCCAACTCCGCGACAGCACAGGAGACCTCCGCAACCAGCGAAGAGCTGTCCGCGCAGTCCACGACGCTGGATTCGCTGATCAGCAGATTTCAGCTTCCGACGGAGTAGCATGCGCAAGTTTTCGTGAACCGCGCTGCGCACGGCAGAGAAACTGTCCCGCAGCAGGGCGGTTCGGACTGGATCGGTCGCGCCTCATAGCGTGATCCAGACATAATTTCGCTCCGCAGTCGCTCTTTCGACTTTCCCGCCATTAGCCAGTGCGACGTGAAGTGACGGCGTGTTCTGGCTGTTGACAGTGATCAGCAGCCTGTCCATGCCCATCTTTTTGCTTTCCTTGATCAGGAGGGACAGCAGGATCTTGCCAAGTCCTCTGTTCCTGTCTGACGGGCGTATGGAATACCCGATATTTCCGCCCTGTTCGAGCAGCTTCTCTGTCAAAAAGTGGCGCAGATTGCCGTAGCCGACGGGCCTGCTGTCCTCGAACAGCCAGAATGTTGACTGGGGAACCTTCCAGCCGTCTACAATGCCGATCTGTTCCGCGGCCAGTACTTTTCCCTTGAGCCATTCTTTGTATTCTTCAAACTGCATACCCGCTGCACTGTTGATAAAACCGTTTTCATTGGCGGGCAGCTCCTGCAGCATTTCGTAGATATCCAGGCCGTCCGTGACGGCAGCTTTTCTCAATTCGATTCCCATTGTAATTTCCTCCTTTACGTGTTCGAAAATATTTTCTGCGAGACTCATTTTAAGGCACGGTAAACGCATGCTTTATAAATAATCTATAAACAAATTTTTCTTCTGTTTCTCAATCAAGACCTGTATTCAGCCCTCCAAGCACTTTATAAAGATAATCTGGGTCATACCCGCATTTCTTCCTTTTGCTTGCAATTCCCATCTTACAGCTTTTTTCCTGCTTCAGAAGGTTGGTGCCTATATGGCGCAGCACATTTACATTTTCTGCCGCATTCCCGGCCCTTATCCTGCTCTCATCTTCTCGGAATCCTATGTCCAGCACCCAATGCAGGCTGTTCTCTACTCCCCAGTGCGCCCTTTTACACTTTCCATATTCCTCAGCTCCCATCCCGCTTCGGCTGTATATGGAGTAAGAAATGCTTTGCGTTGCAACTCCTTTTTCTGTCACGGTTGATACACATGCCCCTATCCCGCTCAGCCCTTTCCATTCCGAATGGTCTGCTTTAAGCCAGCCGATTTCGTTTTCTACATAATATTCCCTTGTTTCCTGCCTTCCATGGTCAAAGCATATATCTTTGTAGTACCGTCCTTCTTCTGCAAGCTCGTTCTTCCTGCAGGGGAATACATCCTTTTCAAAATACAGGGCGATGTCCTCCATAAGGCGCTCCTGGTTCCCTTTCACCTGCAGGATATAGTCCGCTTCCTTATCTATGATTTTTTCCGCTATCTCCTTCTGGGTCCCCATGGCATCTATTGTCACCACACAGCCTTTCAGGCACAGAATGTCCAGCAGTTCCGGGATGGCCTTAATCTCGTTTGTTTTCTCATCCACCTTCAGCTGCCCCAGCACAAGGGACGCCTCACAGGCCCATGCGCTCACCACATGTGCCGGACGGTTCCCTTTTGCATCATCCCTGCTCCTGCGGACGGTTTTCCCGTCAATGGCGACAACGCCCTCTATTTTCCCGGCAACGGATCCCGTCCACCGGAAAAAGGCATCATGGAACTTTTCGGGGTCTATCATCTGAAATACCCTGTTTATTGTATCATGGGAGGGTATCCCGCCAGGCAGTTCCAGAAATGACCCAAGCCACTCCCT
>ERZ808051.1214-NODE-1214-length-18518-cov-5.788840_pt1 | contig 18518 bp, 14 predicted proteins | sample MGYA00380199_ERZ808051 | MGnify/ENA primary metagenome ERZ808051 (study PRJEB31490, sample SAMN06133391) | mouse gut metagenome | isolation source: J11 | host: mice | place: China: Chengdu | collected 2015-05 ...
GGCCATTCCGCCCGGCTATGATCCGGTGGAGCGCGGATGGTATCAGCAGGCGGCAGAAAAAGGCGGGGACGAGAGCTCTGAGGAGGAATCCGAAAAGGAAAATTCGGAGGCTTTGAGCTTTTCCGAGGAAAAAGTCTCTGTTGAGGAAAGATTCTCTGCCGAGGAAAACTCCTCTTACGAGGAAAACTCCTCTTACGAGGAGTATAAAAATGCCAGAACGGGCGGGCGTATAGGGCATGTCCATACGGTGACTCTGGAAAACGGAAAAAAACAGAGAGTGGTTGAATTTTACTATGAGGGCGGAATAAAGGAGTTTATAACCTACTTAAATAAGAGCAAGACCCCTCTTTATGATTATATTCTTTATTTTGAGGGACAGAAAAACGGTGTGTATGTGGAGGTTTCGTTTCAGCACAACGATTCCTACAACGAAAGCGTTTTCAGCTTTGTAAACAACGTAAATACGCCTGAAGGCGGCACCCATCTGCAGGGCTTCAGGAATGCGATCACGAAGACCTTTAACGATTATGCCAGAGGCGCAAAGCTTCTGAAGGACAATGAGCCCAATCTGTCCGGCGAGGATATCAGGGAGGGATTGACGGCCATTATCAGCGTTAAGATTGAGGACCCGCAGTTTGAGGGGCAGACCAAGCAGAAGCTTGGGAACAGCGAGGCGAGAGGCGCGGTGGATAATGTGGTAAGCGAGCAGCTGACCTATTTCCTGGAGCTGAATCCGTCCGTTGCCAAGGCTATCTGTGAAAAGTCCATTCTTGCCCAGCGCGCCAGGGAGGCGGCGAGAAAGGCAAGAGACCTGACCAGAAGAAAGACTGCCCTTGAGGGAATGTCGCTTCCCGGAAAGCTTGCGGACTGCTCGGACAAGGACCCTGCAAATTGTGAAATTTATATCGTGGAGGGAGAATCCGCAGGCGGCAGCGCCAAGACTGCCCGTTCCCGGGCGACGCAGGCCATTCTGCCCCTTCGCGGCAAGATTTTAAACGTGGAGAAGGCCAGGCTTGACAAGATTTATGCCAATGCAGAGATAAAAGCCATGATTACCGCCTTTGGAACGGGTATTCATGAGGATTTTGATATAACGAAGCTTCGGTATAACAAAATTATTCTGATGACTGATGCGGATGTGGACGGCGCCCATATAAGCACCCTGCTGCTTACCTTTATTTACCGCTTTATGCCGGAGCTTATAAAGACGGGTCATGTATTTCTTGCAAAGCCGCCGCTCTTTAAGCTGGAGAAAAACAAAAAGGTGTGGTATGCCTACAGCCAGGAGGAGCTTGACGCTATCCTGCAGGAGGTGGGCAGAGACCAGAACAACAAGATCCAGCGTTATAAGGGTCTTGGCGAAATGGACGCGGAGCAGCTTTGGGAAACCACTATGGACCCTGAGCGCAGGATTCTGCTTCGGGTCAATTATGATGAGGAAATGGAATCAGAGATCGATCTGACCTTTACGACATTGATGGGAGACAAGGTAGAGCCCAGACGTGAATTTATAGAGGAAAATGCTAAGTTTGTGAAAAATCTGGATATAACCTGAGTTTTAGTGTAAGCCCTTTAAGGCGGAAAGAGGAAAGATGAACGACGATATTTTTGACAAGGGTCCGGAAATAGACAAGATTGAAGATGTCGATTTAAAGGAGAAGATGGAAACCTTTTATATTGACTATGCCATGAGTGTCATAGCGGCGCGTGCCCTTCCCGATGTGAGGGACGGTTTAAAGCCGGTGCAGCGTCGTGTGCTTTACTCCATGATAGAGCTTGGCAACGGTCCCGACAAGCCTCACCGTAAAAGCGCCCGTATTGTCGGTGATACCATGGGTAAATATCACCCCCACGGAGACAGCTCCATTTACGGCGCCCTGGTAAATATGGCGCAGGATTGGAATATGCGGTATCCTCTTGTGGACGGTCACGGAAACTATGGTTCCATGGACGGGGACGGCGCCGCGGCAATGAGGTACACGGAAGCACGTCTTTCCAAGGTATCCATGGAGCTGCTTGCGGATATCAACAAGGATACGGTGGACTTTGTACCCAACTTTGACGATACGGAAAGAGAGCCGGCGGTTCTCCCCAGCCGTTATCCGAACCTTCTTGTAAACGGCACCACCGGTATTGCGGTGGGCATGGCCACCAATATTCCCCCCCACAATCTCAGGGAAATAGTGGCGGCAGTCAACAAGATCATCGACAATAAGGTAAACGAGGAAAGGAACACCTCTATTGAGGAAATTCTGCAGGTGGTAAAAGCGCCGGATTTCCCTACAGGCGGTCTGATTTTGGGCACAAGGGGCTGCGAGCAGGCGTACAGGACCGGCAGAGGCAAGGTTTTGGTGCGCGCCGTTACAAATATAGAAACCCTTCCTAACGGTAAGAGCCAGATCATTGCCACGGAGCTGCCTTATATGGTAAATAAGGCAAACCTGATTATAAAGATTGCGGAGCTTGTGAAGCTGAAAAAGGTTGACGGAATCACCGATATCAGGGACGAATCCAACAGGGAGGGCGTCAGGGTCGTCATCGAGCTTCGTAAGGACGCAAATGCAAATGTGATTTTAAACCAGCTTTATAAACATACGCAGCTGCAGGATACCTTCGGTGTCATTATGCTGGCTTTGGTAAATAATGAGCCAAAGGTAATGAATCTTCTGGATATGCTGAATTATTATCTGAAGCACCAGGAGGAGGTTGTCACCAGAAGGACAAAGTACGATCTGAACAAGGCGGAGGAGAGAGATCATATTTTACAGGGTCTGCTCAAGGCGCTTGACTTTATCGACGAGGTCATATCCATTATCCGCAGCAGCCGGAATGCCCAGATTGCCAAGGAGAGACTGATAGAAAGGTTTGAGTTATCCGATGTCCAGGCGCAGGCAATCGTGGATATGCGTCTGCGTGCTCTCACGGGACTGGAAAGGGAGAAGCTGGAAAACGAACATGAGGAGCTGCTTGCCCGTATTGCGGAATTAAAGGCGATTCTTGCGGACGAAAAGCTTCTTCTGGGTGTTATCAAAAAGGAAATTAACGAGATTTCCGATAAGTACGGCGACGACAGGCGCAGCAAGATAGGCTATGATGAGTTTGATATTTCCATGGAGGATCTGATTTCCAAGGAAAATACCGTGATTGCCATGACGAATCTGGGCTACATAAAGCGCATGACCGTTGATAATTTTAAGGCACAGAACCGCGGCGGCAAGGGTATCAAGGGTATGCAGACGATCGAGGATGATTTTATCGAGGATCTGCTTATGACCACCACCCATCATTACCTTTATTTCTTTACCAGCCTGGGCCGGGTGTACCGCCTGAAGGCATATGAAATTCCCGAGGCGGGAAGGACGGCCAGAGGTACGGCGGTCGTTAATCTGCTACAGCTCTCCCCGGGCGAGAAGATCACAGCCATGATTCCCATAGACGAATACGGGGATAACAAGAATCTTTTCATGGTGACGAAAAAGGGTATTGTAAAGAAAACATCCCTGTCGGATTTTTCAAATGTGCGCAAGAAGGGTCTTACCGCAATCAATTTGAGGGATGACGACGAATTGATAGAGGTTAAGAATACGGACAAGGACAGCGAAATTTTTCTTGTGACAAAGCAGGGCATGTGTATCCGGTTTAAGGAAACGGATGTGAGAAATACCGGCAGAAGCACCATGGGCGTTATCGGTATGAATCTTTCAGACGGTGATGAAATTGTGGGCATGCAGCTGCAGAAGCAGGGCGATTCCCTTTTGATCGTGTCCGAAAACGGCATGGGAAAGCGTACCTATCTCAATGAATTCACGGTTCAGAACCGCGGCGGCAAGGGCGTAAAATGCTATAAAATTACGGAAAAGACCGGTAACGTAATCGGCGTTAAGGCTGTCACCGATGAAAACGAAATTATGATGATTACCACGGAGGGCGTTATCATACAGCTGAGAATGGAAGATATCTCCACGCTGGGAAGAATCACCTCAGGAGTCAGGATGATGAATCTCGACGAAGGTGTCAAGGTGGCAAAGATTGCCAAGGTAAGGGAAAAGCTGTCCAACGGAGACAGGGAAATCGACGATATAGACGAGATTTTGGAGAATTCTCCGGAAACCATGGAAGAAAGCGACGTCTTTTTCGAGGATACAGAGGAGAAGGATACTTAAAGGTTATCCTTGACAAATACTCCGGGGATGCTAATATATAAGAGCATAGCATTAAGAACGGGGAATAACAGAATATAGTAATTTAATGTAACCAACAAGGCGAGAACAATGATGTATAATGTGTCTCGTCTTGTTTATGCCAAAACAGAGGGTTATGGGTTTGTTTTTGTGCGCCGTCAGAAACAGGCTTAACGTAAAAAAGCGGCGCAGAAACGAGGAATAGAGGATAAAAATGGAACCGTATAGTGTGTTTAAGGATTTGGCAATCATAATTATTTTTGCCAAGGGATTTGGTATTCTGGCCAGAAAGTGTAAAGCGCCTCAGGTAGTGGGCGAGATCATCGCCGGGCTTATCATAGGACCCAGTATATTGGGGCTGGTCCAGCAGACGGAATTTTTAACCGAAATGGCGGAGGTAGGCGTGGTACTTTTGATGTTTTCCGCCGGCTTGGAGACGAATTTAAAGGATCTCATGAAGACGGGTCCCATAGCCTTTTTGATTGCCTGTGCCGGAGTATTTGTCCCGCTGGTGGGAGGAGCTCTGCTTTATATGGGCTTTTACGGCATGGCTCCCTGGGGCTCTGAGAACTTTTATCAGGCTGTCTTCGTGGGAGTTATTATGACTGCCACAAGTGTCAGCATCACCGTGGAATCCTTAAAGGAGATGGGCAAGCTCAAGGGTAAGGTAGGAACCACCATTCTAAGCGCCGCAATTATTGACGACGTGATCGGCATTATTGTGCTTACCTTTGTGATCGGCTTTAAGAATCCTGAGTCCAATCCGGGCAGGGTGGTCCTTAATACGTTTTTGTTCTTTGCCGCCGCTCTGGTTGTGGGATTTATGTTATATAAGGTATTTAAGATATTTGATGATAAATATCCGCACACAAGAAGAATTCCCATTATGAGCCTTGCGATCTGTTTCATATTTTCCTATGCTGCCGAAAGATATTTCGGAATAGCGGATATCACCGGAGCGTATGTGGCGGGCATTATCCTTTGTTCCATGAGGGACGCCAACTATGTGGAGGAAAAAATGGAGGTCAGCTCTTACCTGATATTCGGCCCCATCTTCTTTGCAAGCATAGGGTTAAAGACGAATATTGATAATGTGGATGGCGCGATCCTTCTGTTCTCTCTGGGATTCGTAATAGTGGCGCTGACTACAAAGATTATAGGCTGCGGTCTTATGGCAAAGCTGTGCAGGTTCGGTATGAGGGACAGCCTGAAAATCGGCGTGGGAATGATGACCAGAGGAGAGGTGGCGCTGATCGTAGCGCAGAAGGGATTGTCGGTTGGGCTTCTGACTCCTGTATACTTTACTTCGGTTATTTTGTTGATTATTATTTCAAGTATATGTACGCCGATTATTTTGAAGCTGCTGTACGCTAAGGATAAAGAGGCGGCAGCGTAGTAAAACGGGGGCTGTTGCAAAACAAGGTTATTGTACAATATATGGCATATACAAACGGATTGTAAAACCATGCTTTGTACTTTTTCTGAGTTTTGCAGCAGCCCCTGATGTTATGCAGCTTAAAGCCTGTGGCAGCAGCCGGCTTTATAGTGCGGACATTGCTTGCCGCTATTGATTTTTTGCTTCATAGAGATACAGCTTACCCTGCTTACCCACTCTTTCCACTGTGCCTACATAATGTAAAATATTCAGCACTGTCTGCGCCAGGCTGACGGTAATGTGAGCCGCCTTGGCAAATTCCCTGGAGGTAAAACGGTCCTTTAACTCGAAGGGTACAAACTGCATATAATCCTCAGAGCAGTTTATCTCCACCTCCTCTACCAATTCCGTGGGAATACGGTCATATCGGCTTGCGCCCTTTTTTTTATCCCTGCTCCAGCCGTTTAAGAGCTTGTACTCCTCCATGTTCATCATGGCCAGCCGTATTCTGAGATTTGGATTTTTAAGGAATGCCTTGATTTTATAAAGCTCCGGGAACACGTCATAAGGGCTTCCCTTTGCGGGAGATTTGCGTTTTTTACTGAGCTCGCCGCTCTCCTGGTCTATCCAGATAATCCATTTTTCTTTTGGGACAGGATAGACGATAGTGACAGGGTACTGCTGCAGAAAGGCTTCCAGCTTGCCTCTCAGCTTATTGAACTGCCTCGTCTGTATTTCAATGATTTCGCCCCCGGAATATATGTCCGCAACAAAATTGTAGATGGGTATTTCCTGTCTGTCCTCGTCGGGCTCATAATAGTTTTTTAATATGGCATGGACGGTTTTTTCAGAAAGAGTACCTATTCCTGGCCGCTGTCTGTCGATTCCTATGATTTTTTTCTTTGCCCGTTCAAAGGCTTCTCTGTCCGGCATTGTATTTTTCGTATTCATCCCGTTTTTTCTCAAAATCTCTTGTCCAGATAAACATTTGCTTCAGCATTTCCGCAAAATCTTTAATTAGTATTAATCCGCAGGCATGCAAAGGGGATGCTTCAGCGCTATGTTGACAATATGAGCCATGTCCTGTTCGCCTGCAAAGCGTTCCATATCCGCAAAGTTTTCCGTGAGAGGCATCCATATCAAGGGATTGGTTTCCTCTATAAGCTCCGTGTCCCGGTTCAGCCTGCCTACATAAATTTCAATAACAAGGTTATCGATATAATAGGTCAGATCCATGAGCCGGAAAAGCTCTATGCTTCTTTCGCTGATGCCGGTCTCCTCCTGAAGCTCCCTGTAAGCCGCCCGTTCAGAGGATTCTCCGGGTTCTACCTTTCCGCCCACAAAGTTGTAAAGCCCCTTGTAGGGGTCTTTCGTTCTTTTGCAGAGTAAAATTTTGTCTTTTGCGGCATTAAACACCACAATACAATTTAAATGCTTCATTTTCAACTTCTTTCGTGGAAATCAGATTTTTTAATGCTTTATTTTTGATAGCATACATTAATTAAAGCTCCTCATCAACCACCGCAATAATATTGCCTTTTTCGCACGCCTCCAGACACAGGCTCCTCAAGCTCAGGGCGGTGGCAAAATCTACCTTCCCCTGTTTGATTTCTTCATCGGTCAGTATTTGGGGGCTGACCGCATAGATTCCGTAATTCATTTTTACCAGCCCAAATTTATCATCCATAACATAGGAGCTGAAATCCGGCGGGGTATTCATCACACTGGAAATATTTTCTGATGCTTCCTGCTTCAGCTTCTCCAAGCTGGCAGAATTTTCGTTTGACAGCGCGGTAATCACGTATTCGCCGATTAACGCAAAGCATTTTCTGTTATCGTAATAATATCTGAAATGCTCTATCGTTTTTTCTTCCGTTTCACTGAGAGCTCTTTGTAGCGTTTTGTAAATCTGCAAAATAATATACCTCCTGAAATGTGATGGAATTTTCTTGTTTTATCTATTATCCACTGTGTTGTCCTGTTCAAGTTCCTTTAACCTTTTATTAATTCTTTTGGCTTCATTTCGATTAAATAGATAAAAACCTGACCAGATTATAACAAAAATACCACATGAAAATAAAAATTGCAATATTGTATAGATGATCTTGTCTGGATAAAAAGGAATCCACCCTAAATAAACTGCAACAGGATAAAAAACGCCCATTCCGACGCAAAAATGTATAAGTATCTTCAAAAAATAAGAAGGACGGTCAAATTGATAAATGACAGGTGTGCTGCCGCAGGCAACGCCGATAATCATGGCTCCGATCGATTGTCTTGTAAAATCTTTGAATATCTGCATCAATATATCTTCTCCACCCCAGATAGAACAAAATAGACACATAACCACAAAGAATGTGCACCCAAAAGAAATACCGGATAAAATATATTTTATTACTAATTTAAGCGTATGCCTCATTCTAATCCCAACCTTTCTTTAAAACCTTTCCGAAAGCTCCTGGAAATATAATCCGTGACGTCATTTTTCATTACCAGCTTCATTGTTCCGTTGAAACCTGCTTCTACATGATTGATTTCATTGATATTGACAATTGCTGATTTTGAAATACGCACAAAACCAGTGTCAAGCATATTTTCCAATTCGTACAAGGGTTTATCTAATATATATCTGTTTTTGTGTTTATCGTAACAAACAATTTCCCTGCCTTCTGTACGTATTAACGATATATCCTCTGGCTTGATAAAATAGGTTTTTCTGTCATTGGCTGCAATTAATGTCAGACAATTTGCATTTTCTTCTTCTAGCATAGAAATGGCTCTTGCAATTGTTTCTGTCATTTTATTTATATGAAGAACCGCATATGGCTCTGTATAATCCGTGCTGATTTTGCATTCAACTTTCATAAGATACATCTCCTTCCCAGGGTATTATACCATAATACCGTGCGCTTCGGCGCATATGGAATCAGAAGTTGACACAACGCCCTTCTGTGTCAACATTATACCATATCAGCAGGAAATCAAGCGCGAACAAAGTGAGCATTTGATTTCACCTGATATGGTAACGAAAGAATCAAATCTGCAAAGAAGATTTTAAGCGCACAGCGCGTCAGACGCGCAGCGGCTGGATTCTTGAGTGCATTATACCATAACAAGACGGCAAATGTGTGCATTTCATACACGGAATTCGACCGCTCATACATTGCAGACTGCTGCTTCCACCACGTCTGTTGTTTGTTTTCAGATCCCGTAATAAAATAGTGATAACAAGAAAATAAGGAGGAATCATTATGTCACAGGCAATCGTACAGGTGGAAAATCTGAATCTGACATATAAAAGCCTACATGCGGTTCAAAATGTTTCGTTTTCCGTGAAGCCGGGAGAGATAGTGGCTGTTATCGGACAAAATGGCTCTGGAAAGACTTCTACTGTGGAGTGTATAGAGGGCTTACGAAAACCGGACAGCGGTTTGATTCGTGTTTTTGGAAAAGACCCATGGCTGTACCGGAGCGAAATATATAAGGGAATGGGGGTTCAGCTGCAAGAAGCAGAATATCCCTCAAAAATCAGGGTGGAAGAACAATGCAGATTATTTGCTTCTTTTTACGAAAGACCCGCCGATTGGAATTTATTACTGACGCAGATGGGGCTTGATGAAAAAAGAAAACACCCGATTCACAAGCTGTCCGGCGGTGAAAAGCAAAGATTATCTATTATACTTTCCCTTATGGGACGGCCAAAGCTTTTGGTACTGGATGAACTGACGACAGGGCTTGACCCAGAGGTAAGACAGAATATGTGGCTCAGCTTTGAAAATATAAGGGAAAACGGCGTAGCCATTATTATGGTTTCTCACTATCTGGATGAGGTTGAAGCCCTTGCGGATAAAATCCTTTATTTAGAAAAAGGGAAGCAGCAATTCTTTGGAACGCAGCAGGGATTTCGGGAATATGTTAAGATGCGGTTTCCGGGAGATGAATGGGAAGAAAATCTGTCTCTGGAAAAGCTTTACTTGATGATTGCGCCGAAAACAACAGGGCTGACAATGGAGGGAATACTGTGAAAACAGATTTTTTACAGATAATTTGTGCTTGCGCCCAAATTTGCGGGTGCATCAAAAGTGGAGGGTTACTATGAAAGGATTTGCTGCTATATGTAAAATAGAATTGCGATTGTTTACAAGGGATTTTTTCAACTTTTTCTTTGTACTTGTGTTTCCTGTGTTAATGCTCCTTTTATTTGGTGGAATCTTTGGTAATACGCCGATTTATGACGGAGCGGAGGTTAACATGATGGATATTTCTGTGCCTGCATATGCCGTCATGATAATCGGGGTTACCGGATTAATGTCTTTACCTTTGACTTTATCCGGTTATAAGGAGAAAAAAATTTATAAGAGATTTGACGCTACACCAGCTGGAAAAAAGAGTATTTTGGCGGCACAGGTGTTTATCAATCTTATAATGACGCTTATAGGGATTCTAATTTTGCTGATTGCCGGAACGATTTTTTATCATATACAAGTCAGGGGTGCTTTTCTCTCTGTTTGCGTAAGCGTGTTGTTTTCCATAGCTGCTTTGTTTTCCATGGGATTTCTTTTTACAGCTATAGGGAGGGATTTAAAAAGCACATCTTTGATTTGCTACCTTTTTTATTTTATTATGCTGTTCCTGTCCGGCGCAACAATGCCGGATATGCTGTTTCCCGATACGGTAAAGAGAATATCCGGCCTTTTGCCAATGACTTATGCGGTTGACTTAATGCAGGGAGTTTTTGCCGGAGACAGCCTCCGTCTGCACGGAAAGGAATTAATGGTTCTGGGATCGGTAACGGCGGTGTGTGCTATTGTAGGAGCTGCCTTATACAGAAAAAAAGACTGGACATAAAAGCAGCCGAGAGGCTTTCTCCTGTAAATTTTTTTATTGTTTTGATTGCTTTCAAGCCCGCATTAGAATAAAATAGAATCAGGTAATTGTCCGAAGATTATTCGCAGGCTTCGGACGGTGAAAAAATAAACAGCCCACCTGCGGCGGAATGGAGGAAGTATGTTACAACTGGAGTTTGACAAGAAGCAGATCGAGGAGGTTATTGACAAGATCGTAAAAAAGACCATGAATATGGACCTTACCTGGGACTGGCCCTGCGGTGTCGCTTATTACGGAATCGGCGAGGCATATGAGAAGACAGGCAAGGAAGAATATCTGACCCTTTTAAAGGACAGGGTGGATGAGCTGATCAGTCTGGGTCTTCCCAAGGTATGGACCGTGAATGCCTGCGCTATGGGTCATTGCCTGATTACGCTTTACAAGGCCACCAACGACAAGAAGTATTACGATATCCTGATGAGCAAGATCGACTACATATCCAATGATGCGCTTCGTTTTGCCGACCATGTGCTGCAGCACACCGTTTCCGCGAACAATGATTTTCCGGAGCAGGCATGGTGCGATACCTTGTTTATGGCTGCGTTCCTGCTTCTGCGGGTGGGCGTTATGAACAAGGACCAGGCGATGATAGATGACGCGCTGAATCAGTATTACTGGCACATTAAGTATCTGCAGAATCCCAGCAGCGGTTATTATTATCATGGGTATGATAATATTGCAGGCGATCATATGTCCGGGATTTATTGGGGCAGGGCTAACGCGTGGGCTGCGTTTACCATGTCACAGGTGGGCGGCATTCTTCCCGAGTGTTACCTGTATCCCAAGTATATCGACATTGCCGGTTCTCTGAACGAGCAGCTTGCGGCGCTGAAGACAGTGCAGACCGAAAACGGGCTCTGGAGGACAGTTCTGGATGATGAGGAGTCCTATGAGGAGGTTTCCGCTTCTGCAGGTATTGCGGCGGCAATGCTGACCAGAGGCAACCCTCTCCATTCAAAATATTTAAATAAGTCCATAAAGGGTCTGCTTGAAAATGTCAGCGAGGACGGCAAGGTAATGAACGTGTCCGGCGGCACGGCTGTCATGAGGGACAAGGAGGGCTACAGAGGCATTCCCAAGGCGTATATTCAGGGCTGGGGACAGGGTCTTGCGCTGGCGTTCTTTGCAAACCTTCTGGTTTCCGATAAGATTGAAAAGGACGGTGCTCTGTAAATGTTTCGGAAAAAGTATGTTTTTGGAGCGGAAAACGGAACTGTCCTGGAGAAAGCTGCTTCGGCGTCTGTAAAAAATGATGACTGTTTGGCGGAAACAGTCTCTGTCACTCCCGGGAACCTGTATTCCCCTGACAAGGGCTTCGGGTTTGTGACCGAAAAGAACAGGCGGGAGCAGGAGCTTCTGAGAATTCCGGAGCTGAATTCCGCCTTTGACACGGTCTATTGGTATCAGGACAGGGATCTGAGCTTTTTGCAGGGCGACTCAAAGGGCTGTTTTCTGGATTCCGACGGGGAGATCGCTGGTCTGGAGGAAATGACAGGGGAGCCCATGGAGGGCGAACACAGGCGTATTCCGCTGTGCTTTAAATCGGATGTGCCCTGCCAGGGGAATTACAGAGTCACGGTGACTATTCATACGGATGGGCCCATGAAAAACGTTATCATTTTCACAGGGCGCAGGCGGCTGGGATTTTTCGGGGATATTCCCGGCGACACCACGTTTACTCACACCATGACCGTAAATGTGTGCGATATCGTGCCCAGAGGGAAAAATGAGTGCTATGAGGACAAGACGCTGGACGTTACGGTGGTGGCGGACCGGCCGAGGATCAGCGGGATATTGGTGGAGGAGGCTGACTGTCCTACCGTGTATATTGCCGGGGATTCCACGGTAACGGACCAGAGCGCAGATTATCCTTACGCGCCCGGAACCAGCTACAGCGGCTGGGGGCAGATGATATCGGGATATTTTAACGATAAGCTGGCGGTTTCCAACCATGCCCATTCCGGACTGACCACGGCAAGCTTCCGGCAGCAGGGGCATTATGCCATTGTGGAGAAGTACAGCAGGTCCGGGGATTACTGCTTTTTCCAGTTTGCCCATAATGACCAGAAGCTGGATTCCCTGAAGGCGCAGGGCGGCTACAGGAGCAATCTGGAGCGGTATGTGAAGGAAAGCAGGGAAAGGGGCGTATTTCCTCTGATCGTCACCCCTATTGCCAGAAATACGTGGAAGGGCAACGACGGAACCTACAACGATCTGCTGGAGGAGTATGCGGAGGTCTGCCTTCAGATAGGGCAGGAGCTGGGAGTTCCCGTGATAGACCTGCACCGTCACAGCATGGAATTTATTATAAAAACAGGCAGAGAGGCGTCAAAGCCCTGCTTCTTCCCCAATGATTATACCCACAGCAATGACTATGGCGCATATTTCATGGCAGGCTTTGTGGCGGAGGAAATCGTCAGAGTGTGCGGCAGCGCCCAGGAGCCGGCTTATCGTCTGCTTGCCGACAGCGTTACGCAGGGGTTCGGAGTCTGGAAGCCTGACGGAAGGATTGTTCCGCCGCAGAAGCCTAAAATGTTTGAGGAGGTGGCAGGTCCCGAGGAGGTGAAGAAGCTTCTCTCCGAGGTGGATAAGCTTGAGGAGCCTGCGGACAGGGCATCGGTGCTGGACATGGTCATTAAGACCGCAAGGTTTTTCCCAACCAACGTGTACAACGACATGTTTACCGATGTGGTGGGGCATGAGTGGTATGCAGGCACGGTGGAGTGCGCTTACCAGAACGGAATTATCGATATGGCGCTGGTGCAAAACAGGGAATTCCATCCGCTGCAGCCTGTTACCATGGAGGAGCTTCTGATGTTTGCCATAAACGGCTACAAGAGCCGTAAGACGCTTCCCGAGAGCTGCGGGGAGACGGCATGCGTTTATGACGATAGGTGCAGTGATTTTGCAAGACCCTATGTCCGCGCGGCAGCGGCGGTGGGACTGATTGCGGCAGACGGCAGCGTCGACCTGAAAAGGGTGGTTACGAGGGGCGAGGCCGTGGAGCTGTGCAGGAAAATGAACATATAAAAACAGTTTTTAGGCGCAGAGGCGGAACTTAAAAAAACAGCCTCGAAGCGTAGAAGCCCCCGGAAGGAATTTTCAGCAGTGTTTTAAAGATGAAAATTACTTCCCCATAAGTGGGGCGTCGAAGCGCAGAGGCGGAACTTAGAATAGGAGGATTTGAAATGTCTGAGACAAAGGGCGGATTTACCCTTCCGGGGGAGTCCGGATTTGAGCAGTTGACCTTAAAAATGGCGGAGAAATGGGGGGCGGATGTAATCCGGGACAGTGACGGAACCGTGCTTTCCGACGAGATCGTACATGCGGGCTACGGAATTTATTCCACAATCTGCATTATCCGCGACCATAACGAGTGGGCGAAGAAGAATCAGGATAAGCTGCAGCAGACCTTTCTCTGCACGCCCGCGAAGGTGGCAGAGAGCGGGGATGTTACCATCGATTTAATGGAAAGCTTTTTTGATCAGCAGTTTGTCATTAACGACAAGGACGCTGCAATGAAGTACTGGGAGGTTTATGACAGAACCGTCAATGAGAAGGTTGAGGGCTCCAAATGGAGCTATGACAAGGCTGCGGGAACCGTGACCGTAAAGGGAATTACTCCCTTCCACAAGTATACGGTAAGCTTTCTTGCCTATCGTATCTGGGAAGAAATTTCCATGTACAACCACACCACAAACAACTGGGATAAGGAGCATCTCATGCAGATCGACCCCAGATATCCCGAGACCCAGGAGTATATGCTGGGCTGGATGAAGAATTGGTGTGAGACCCATCCTGACACTACTGTCGTTCGTTTTACCTCCATGTTTTATAACTTTGTGTGGATATGGGGCAGCGATGAGAGAAACCGTCATCTGTTCTCCGACTGGGGTTCCTATGATTATACGGTGAGCGATATTGCCCTGGACGAATTTGCGAAAAAGTACGGTTATTCCATGACCGCGGAGGATTTTATCAATAAGGGACAGCTTCATGTGACTCATATGCCCGGCACCGACCGTAAGGCGGACTGGATGGCGTTTATTAATGATTTTGTCATCAGCTTCGGTAAAAAGCTTATAGATATGGTTCATGAGTACGGCAAGAAGGCTTATGTGTTCTACGATGACAGCTGGGTAGGTGTAGAGCCTTACAACGGAAGGTTCCAGGAGTTCGGCTTTGACGGTCTGATCAAGTGTGTGTTCTCAGGCTATGAGGCAAGACTTTGCGCGGGTGTGGATGTGCCCACCCATGAGCTTCGTCTGCATCCTTATCTGTTCCCTGTGGGTCTGGGCGGCGCGCCTACCTTTGCCGAGGGCGGCGATCCTACTCTGGATGCTAAGAAGTACTGGAACAGCGTGAGACGCGCCCTGCTTCGGGCAAAGATAGACAGAATCGGTTTGGGCGGATACCTGCATCTGGTAGAGCCCTTCCCCGATTTCTGCGATTATATTGAAAAGGTTTCCGACGAGTTCCGCCTGATCCGTACCTTCCATGACGCGGGCAAGCCTTACACGATCAAGACAAGGGTTGCCGTGCTGCACAGCTGGGGAGCGCTTCGTTCCTGGACTCTGTCGGGACACTTCCATGAGACTTATATGCATGATCTGATCCACATTAACGAAGCTCTCTCCGGCCTGCCCGTAGATGTGAAGTTTATCTCCTTTGAGGATGTGAGGAAGGGCGCTCTTGAGGATGTGGATGTGGTTATCAACGCTGGCTATGCGGGAAGCGCATGGAGCGGCGGCGATAACTGGAAGGACGACGAGGTGGTTACCATTCTCACCAAATGGGTGCACGACGGCGGAGCGCTCATAGGTGTGAATGAGCCTTCCGCTGTGGACGGCTACGATTATACCTTCCGTATGGCGCACGTGCTGGGTATCGACAAGGATACCGGAGCCAGAGTCTGCCATGGAAAGTGGAGCTTTGAGGCTGAGGATACCCAGGAGCTGCTTCCCGAGGGTGCAACCGTGGAGAGTAAGGACAATCTCTATCTTACGGACGGCAAGGCGAAGGTGCTGATGGCGGACCAGGATAACAGACCTCTTGTGACGGTTAATCAGTTCGGAAAGGGCAAGGGCATCTATCTTGCATCCTTCCAGGTGGATCTGGAGAATACCAGAATGCTGTATCAGCTCATCCGTTACGCGGGCGGCGAGGGCATAAGCGGTCTGTACATGACCGATAACCTCTACACGGAATGCGCTTACTATCCCGAGAGCGGCAAGCTGGTGGTTATCAACAACAGCGACATAGAGCAGACCACCACGATTCCTACCGAAAAGGGTGATAAGACCGTGACCATAGGGGCATATGACACCACATTCATGGAGCTGTAATCCGGCGGCGCGGGCAATGTATTTGAGCCGGCTGCAGGCTGATTCTGCAGGTACTGAAAAAGGGGCTGAACAGCCCCTTTTTCAGTGTGTCTGTGTGGCACATGCTTTACTTGATTATTTTATAATCCACCTCGTCCTGAAGTATACTGCGTATAACCTCCAAAAGAGTCAGCGACATAATCGGCTTGGCAAGATAATCCTTAATCCCCATCTGCGCCGCTTTTTCAATGGTGTCGAAGTTTTTGTCCACGGTCATAAAGACAACGGGAATGTTCGAGGTCTTTCGTATTTCCCTGCATACCTCAAAGCCGTCCATGCCGGGCATCTGGATATCAAGGAGTACCAGGTCGACAGAAGCCTGGCTTAAGATATGCAGCGCTTCCCTGCCTGAGGACGCTTTGTAGACAATGAATTCTGATTCGTCCTGGAGAATAAATTCAAGCAAATCCAGAGTCAGAGGCTCATCGTCCACGATAAGGATCTTTCTGGTTGTTTCGGCCTTCTGCTTCATCTCATAATGGGTGTCCTCGTCGATCATGCACAGCATGATATCGGCGATTTCCGGGTCAAACTGCGTGCCCTTTCCCTTTTCGATTTCTGCCCGTACCTTTTCCTGAGGCATGATTTTCCGGTAAATCCTGTTGGAGGTCATGGCGTCGTAGGCATCCGCAACTCCTATGATTCGCGCCACTTCAGGAATATTTTTTCCCGCCAGTCCGTTGGGATAACCGTTCCCGTCAAATCTCTCGTGATGCCATTTTGTGCCCTGGGCGATCAGGGAGACCTCGTTCAGGTCCCTTAAAATGTAATAGCCGGATATGGGATGCAGCTTGATATGGCAAAACTCCTCCTCGGTCAGCCGTGAAGGCTTATTGATTATGGCGTCCGGAATGTGTATTTTTCCCACATCATGCAGCAGCGCCGCATAACAGATCTCCTTTTGTTCGGCCTCCGTTTTTCCCATTCTCCTTGCTAGCTCCAGAGCATATTTTGCCACCCGCTGGGAGTGGCCGTTGGTATACCGGTCTCTGGCGTCGATGGTTTTGGCTATAGTGGCAACAATTTTTTCATTCATTTTTTCCAGCTCCCGCTGGCTTTCCTCAACCCTTCTCATATGCAGGCCGATCTTTCGGAATGCGGCGGTGCAGAAGGATGCGATGAGCACGAATACCACGATGCAGATTATAATGTTGTGTATCAGAATGTTCCGGATATTTTGATACAGCTTGGTGTTGCTGATAATCATGGTGACATACCAGTCATTCATGACCGTATCCACAAAGACCGTACAGTCCTCGCCGTTGATTTCCGTGTGGAAGGTCTTTCCGCCCTCCTCATAGACCCTGTCAAGAAGCTTCTTCATTTCCGCGTCATTTTCGTAGTTTTTTCCCTTTTCCGATTCGTCTGAATGGGCCACCACCAGCCCCTCCCTGTCAATGATAAAGCCATAGCCCATTCCGTCCATGTTGATATCCTGGGTAATGATCTGTATCTGGTTTAAAACAATATCAAGGGAAATAACGCTGTCGCCGTCGTAAAGCAGCTGGCTGACGGATACCATGACGGTATCTGTCTGTGCGTCCAGATAGGGGGAAACGATGGTGGGTTTTCCCTGCGCCTTCTTTGCGGCTGTGTACCATTCTCTTTCCCGGGGAACATAGTCCCCGTCCGGCTCCCAGCCTATGCCGTCGATATAGTCTCCGTTAAACAGCCCGTATATTCCCGTAAAGTTGGGATCGATATCAGCCATGTAGCGCTCCGATTCCTCCGTCAGAAATGCCTCTATCTCCTCGGAGGAGGCGCCGTGCTGCATCATATATTCTATTGTGATGGCGGTTACCTGCAGTACGTCCAGACCCTTGGTGAGATAGCCCTCCAGATATTCCCTTTCCTTCGCCAGGCTGCTTTCTCCCATTTCGTCCATGTTGGAGACCGCATTTGAATAAAAGGAGGAAAAGTTGTGGACGACCATAAAGATAAGCGCGGATAAGGTAAAAAGCAGCGTTATAATATATGAAATGTCTTCTTTATTACGCATTCATTTTAGTTCCTCTCGATTGCGGGATAAGATCAAATTATACACTTATCAATGTCATTCCTTTCCTGTACTTTACTACAATAAGTATATATTGTCAATTATATTTAACGCAAACGAAAGGCAATGCACTTTACATTGCTTTTTATGTGGTGGCGGGTCTTGAATATTGTTATGCTTGCTTATTTGAGGCACATGGATTGACAAAATGGGGGGGGTGGATGATATATTAATAATATGTGAAAATTGCCAAAATTTTCATTAAAAAATAACCCATTAAATAAAAATTGATGAGGGAGGAAGGAAAAATGAAAAAAGTTCATGTAAAAATGAACAAAGTGCTGGCATTTGCGCTTTCGACATTGCTGATATGTTCAACATTGTCGATGGATCATGTACTTGCGGATACGGTTAATTCCGGTGAATCCTCGGGCGGAATGTCGGACAATGCGGATATCACCGGACCCGCAGACGGTGCGGATACAGGTGAGCCGATGGATGAAAAAGATACAGATGAATCGGCAGGCGTGGCAACAGAGACGCCTGAATCCACGGAAGGTACGGAGGAGCCTGCGGGATCTACGGAATCGCCCGCACCGACGGAGTCGCCTGCGGGATCTACGGAATCGCCTGCACCCACGGAGGAGCCTGCGGCACCTACGGAGTCGCCCGCACCTACGGCGTCGCCTGCACCG
>ERZ808051.1216-NODE-1216-length-18504-cov-6.759809_pt1 | contig 18504 bp, 18 predicted proteins | sample MGYA00380199_ERZ808051 | MGnify/ENA primary metagenome ERZ808051 (study PRJEB31490, sample SAMN06133391) | mouse gut metagenome | isolation source: J11 | host: mice | place: China: Chengdu | collected 2015-05 ...
TGCACACTCTAATTTATATGGTTATGAAAACTCAGAAATTTCGGGAATCCTAATCGGCTAGGCCGTGAAGTGTAACGAGGTACCATCATGCCCAGAGGAAGAGCACTTAAGAATCCCAACGGATACGGCTCCGTTGTAAAACTGTCCGGCAAGCGGCGGAACCCTTTTGAAGTGAGAGTCAATACACGGATGGACGAACGTTACTACCCTATTTATGATGTTCTGGGGCGGTTCCCCAACCGGGAAGAAGCGCTGATCGCACTCGCTGACTATAACAAGAATCCTTTCAGTGTCCCCGATCGGAATATAACTTTCGCACAACTCTATGAGAAGTTCTACAAGAATAAGTATGAATTAAGTGGAAAGACATACTCCCAAAGTTCCATGGCCTGTACCAGATCAGCCTACAGCCGCTGTGGCGCATTATATGACCTCGCCTACAGAAAATTACGTGCGGATGATTTCCGGGCTATTCTGGGGCAGCAGGGACCATCAGGAAAGCCCTTATCTCATGCCATGCAGGAGCACATAAAGAACCTATTCACGCAGATGGATAAATTCGCCCTGCAAAACGACATCACAGAAAAGGGCTATGCCACCTTTGCATCTATCACTGTAGCCGAGGACGATACACCCGGCGTTCCCTTCACCGCTACCGAACTACAAACCCTCTGGGATAATAAGGATGTTCCATGGGTAGACAGCATCCTGATTTATATCTATTCCGGGTGGAGAGTTTCGGAACTAATCCAGATGCCAACAGAGGATATCGACCTGACAGCCGGTACCTTCAAAGGCGGCTTAAAGACTGCAGCCGGCAAAAACAGGATCGTGCCTATCCATTCCAAGATACGCCACTTCGTGGAACACAGGCTGGAAGAAAACCATGGGATTCTGTTCATCATTAAAGAAAGGCCCGCCACTGCCCAGACATACACCCGACTGTTCAAGTCGACTTTAAGATCCATCGGGATCACCACTTACCATACCCCGCACGACTGCAGGCATACGTTTACATCCCTTTTGGACAGCGCCGGTGTCAATCAGGTATGCATTGACCGTCTGATCGGCCACGCCTCCGGCTCACTGACGACACGCATATACACCCACAAGACCATTGAAGAATTAAGACAGGCCATAGAAATGATATAACCCTCATGCGGTCACCTGCAGAGGGTTATATTTTGTCACTAACCTGTCACTAGTGAGGCACAAAACATCCGTTATCGATAACTGTCGTAATTCTTGTAATCCGCATAAAATCAACATTTTCAATGCAAAGAAAAACGATACAAACAAACTATATTTAATCTATTCTTAAATCGCTTTTCTTCCATGTTTTTCTCCGGCCGCAGCGCTTTACACGGAATAATAATACATAGAGAAGTCCGCAGGTTTATGCAGTCTTCTCATCTGTAACCTTTCTATCATATCACTTATTCACCGGAAATCCATATATTTCACATACAGAGTCTCAAATTCTTCCTGTTCTGCCAGATTAATGCTTTCAATAAATGACAGCCGGTTTTCCAGCGTTTCTTTATCCACGCTTCCGCTCAATAAATCACATCCGATATGATATGCACCGGCCAGAGAGGTATTCCCCGCTGCCGTTACCCTGCCCCGCATACTTACAGGCAGCAATCCGATCCTGAAAGCGGCTTCCACATCCAGATAATAGCCGAATCCTCCGGCAAGATACACCTGCCCGATCCCGGGCTGGCCCATTCTCTTCCACAGAATCTCAACGCCTGCACGTACTGCCGCCTTTGCCATCTGTAGGTCTCTAATATCTTTATTATACAGCCTTACCGCCGGTTCTCCTGTACAAATACCTTCCGAAAACCAGGGTTCCTCCAGCAGTCCCGTCTCATCCAGAATCCCTCTTTCTAACAGCTCCGCAGCATTAGCGATCATATCGCTGCCCACGATACCTGCCCCGGCTCCCCCTTCAAAGGCCGGACCCGCCGCCGTCGCTGTAACGATCATGCGTCTGCCGTCCGTGATCGCCATCTCTCCATTTGTCCCCAAGTCGATTAAAAGCCGTGTACTTAAATCTGTATCTTCTTCCCCTAACGCCAAACTTTCACATTGACCATGACAGTCTATCCGTCTGTCATCCGGAAACATCTTAAGTGCATACAGTCCCGCCACGATGTCGCCACCCACGAACGCACTGATACCAGGTGCTATCCATACCGGTAAATCCCACGCCGAATCCTCGTACACCTGCAAACCGATATCCACTGGTGTAAAAGGACTGCTTCCCAAAGATAACACGTCATATCCCATAAGCAGATGCGTCATGGTCGTGTTGCCTGCAATACACATACCCCGGATGGCTGTACCGCTTTTTTCAAATTGCATAACACCTTCTTTTAATACTGACATAACCAGCTGCCGCAATTCTTCACGATGCCCGTCACAGGATGCCCTGATCCGTGAAAGGACATCTGAACCATAACGCCTTTGAGGATTCATGGCACAATACGTGTCAAGAATACGACCGTTATTAACCTCCATAAGCTGCATAGCTATCGTGGTAGTTCCAAGGTCAACTGCGATCAGGCCTTCCGTTACGGCAGTTATCCTTTCTGGTGCGGCTTTTTGCTCACTATTCGGCTTCTTTTCTATAACATCTGTATCAGTAGCTGCGCTTTCTTTCATAACGTCTGTACTTGAAACACTCGTTGTTTGATTTATTGACTGCACATTTTGCTGACTCAACCGGTCATTATTTTCCGGCATATCTATCATATTAGAAATAATAGCAATTTTCTTCTCTTCCGCGAACGCCAGCCTGATGACACAATCGTCCTTCGGTCTGGCCAAACATGCCAGGCGATATCCCTGCCGTAGCTCATCTGCCGTCATCACGCTTCTTTCCAGCATTGTCGGTATCATAACAGCTTCTATGAATTGTACGCGGCATCTGCCGCAATCTCCTCTTCCGCCGCAGAAGCTTCCCTCCAGTAATCCGTTTTTCAACAGAGTTGACATGAGCGTCATCGAAGAATCATGTGTCACAGTGACACTATGCTCCTTCTTTCCCTCAGACAGCCTGGTTGTTTTTCCGTTATCCAGAACGATTGTAATTTTTACTTCTTTTGAACTTCTTTCCATTCTATATGGATCTCCTATGATTAAACAAATTTGTTTTTCTCACTATCATAGCGATAGTCAATAACAGCCAGTTTATTTTCTATCTCCTGCCGGTCAATATCCAGATCATCACAGAGTGCGTCGAGATCATCATAGAAATCCCGCAATTTCAAATTGATAAAACTTAATAACATAACAGGGTCTTTTGGTATCATAACCTTCCCTCCTTTCCGCAATCTATATATTTATCCCATATTTGTCCTATATTTGTCCCATATTTATCCTATATTTGATTTCATCCGTTATTATCGCAGTTCCATTTCCACCCTGTAGGTCGTGCCGTCGCTGACGATTCTGGCCATACTGCCGCAGATCAGCGGCATCATCGGCGGCAGATGTCCAATATCAAGATCCATCATCACCGGTACACGATACTGCCGCAGCATCTCATACACTGCCTGATAACGGTCGATACCAAATTCTTCTACACCCATACCGCAACGTGGCCTGCCAATCAGGAAGCCTTTACAATGACGAAACCATCCTGCATGTTCCATCTGCCACATGGCACGTCTGATACTCATTAAATTCATGTCACAGGCTTCCAGGAACCATACGATTCCATCCTCCCTGTATCGCTCTGTGAACTCAACAACCTTATCGTATTTCGTGCCGGTCAGATTGACAAGACAGTCCATACAGCCGCCCAATAATCTGCCGCTAAATTCGATAACATCCGTTTCATGCAAATTATTTTCTGTTGCAAGGCTTTCTATATTCGTCCTTCCATCCGGCAGAATATATTTTATAACAGATGTTTCCGTCAAATTGTAAGGCTCGTAAGGATGTTCCTCATCCTTTAACGATTCCCGCTCCCACTTGTCATATCCCTGCATGGTCAGTTTCTGCCCTCTAAGAAGCTCCATAGCATCTTCCAGAGACACATGTCTCGGCTCCATACCAAAAGCAGCGGCACATGGACCATAAATAGCAGCTGTATCGCACAGCGTAGCCAGAAGCAAAGTCATATTCGTGTTATCCGAATACCCCATATACCATTTTGGAGCTGCATTTTTTATCTCGTCAAAGTTTACATAATCCAAAATCTCACACATCAACTCGCCGCCGCCGCAGGAAATTATGCAATCGCTTGTTTTGTTACAGTAATATTCCGTCAATTCTCTGCCGCAGCTCTCCGGCGAACTGCTGATCCCCACACCGTCAGATGCCTGGCAATTTGGACCAAACTCCAGTGAATATCCCTGTTTCCGCCATTTCTTCTGGGCATTTTCAAATCCGCTTTTGTAGGGTTCTATTGCACAGCCGAAAGATGGCGCAACAAATGCTATGGTTCCTTTTTCCTGCAAAAATTTTGGGAATTTCATTCCGTTCTCCTCCTTTTGATAAACAATATCACGCGTTAATGAAATATGGATTTAATATTTTCTGCGATTTTGCATGATAACCTTCAAAAAATCATCTGTTTTCCAATTTCATAAAATACAGGTGTTCTATCTGAATGCATTTGACTATTATTTTAACACACAATTCCTGCTTACTCCATAACAGAATTGCATAACAGTGTAAATTTCGCAGCAGTTTGACCCAAAATTCTGCGCCAGCCTCAAAACACATGAGAACCTATAAATTGGGCCGGAAGAATCTGATCCGCCTTCGGCCCATTTCGTAACACAAATTATGTAACACCCTATAACAAAGTCAAATACCCCGCAACAAGCTGACAGGGCATCAAAATTCCAGCGCAGCAGGCTGCAGGTTATTTGAGCCTCGCGGCAGTCGCCAAATATCCATGCAGGCATGGCTACCTGGCTCATTGCTTCGCGGGAATAAAAGTGCATGGAAAAGCCTTCCCGAAATATTATATCTCGGGAAGGCTCCTAACGTTACATATGATATTGTAGCGCACGTATTTTTATAACCATGTCATTTTTCCGTGGGCGGTTGTATCAAGTTCTTTCAATTACGTCTGCTACACATCACGGCTTCCATCTATCCCTTACGTTTTGCGGCCAGTGCTCCATTTTCCATAACAATCAATATTGTATCCTTGCTGCTTACCTGATCCGCCAGAATCAGCTTCGCCGACAATGTCTCCACATACTTTTGAATATAACGCTTCAACGGCCTCGCTCCATAAACCGGGTCATAAGCATTTTCCACGATGAACCGTTCCGCCTCCGGTGTCAACTCGATCTGCAGCTCTCTGTCCGCAAGACGCCTGTTCAAATCCTCCACGATCAGATAGATAATGTTACCAATGTTATTTTTTGTCAAGGGTTTGAAAAGGATCGTCTCATCCAGCCTGTTGAGAAACTCCGGCCGAAAATGGCTGCGCAGTTCACTCATGACCATCTGTTCCGCTTCCTCCGTGATCGCGCCCTGCGCATCAATACCATCCAGAAGATAATTCGCGCCAATGTTCGAAGTCATGATCAGGATTGTATTCTTAAAATCCACCGTTCTTCCCTGCGAGTCCGTGATCCGCCCATCATCCAAAACCTGCAGCAGCACATTGAATACATCCGGGTGAGCCTTTTCAATCTCGTCAAAAAGCACTACCGAATAGGGCTTTCTTCTGACCGCTTCCGTCAACTGTCCTCCTTCCTCATATCCGACATATCCGGGAGGCGCTCCGATCAGCCTGGACACGGAGTATTTCTCCATGTACTCGCTCATATCAATACGTACCATATTTGTCTCATCATCAAACAGCGATGCCGCCAGCGCCTTGGCAAGTTCCGTCTTACCCACACCGGTAGGCCCAAGGAAAAGAAATGATCCGATCGGCTTTGTGGGATCTTTGATGCCTGCTTTGGAACGAATAATAGCATCTGTTACTTTTGTCACACCCTCGTCCTGCCCAATCACCCGTTTGTGTAATTCCTCGTCCAGATGCAACGTCTTATTCCGTTCACTTTCAGTAAGTTTCGAAACCGGAATTCCTGTCCATCGGGAGATGATCTTTGCGATCTCTTCATCCGATACACTCTCATGCACCAGCAACAGATCTTTACATTTCACCTGTTCTTCTTCAATCTCCAGCTGCTGTTTTAAAGCCGGCAGTCTGCCGTAACTGAGCTCGGCTGCCTTCTCGTAGTCACCTTCACGCTGAGCGATCTGAATCTGATTGTTGATCTCGTCGATCTCCTCCCGCATTCTGGATAGTTTCTCCACGGAAGCCTTTTCATTTTCCCACTGTGCCATACGGTTTTTCAATTCTTCTTTCAATTCCGCCAGTTCCCGCTGCAGATTGGCCAGACGGTCCCTGCTCAGATTGTCATCTTCTTTTTTCAGTGCCGTCTCTTCAATCTCCAGCTGCATCACCCTGCGCTGCAGCTCATCAAGCTCCGTGGGCATGGAATCCAGCTCCGTCTTGATCAGAGCACATGCCTCATCTACCAGGTCAATGGCTTTATCCGGCAAAAAGCGGTCCGATATATAGCGGTTCGACAACACCGCGGCACTGACCAGCGCATTATCCATGATCTTTACGCCATGAAAGACCTCGTAACGCTCTTTCAGACCGCGCAGAATAGAGATCGTGTCTTCCACCGTCGGTTCTTCCACCATGACCGGCTGAAAACGCCTCTCCAGCGCGGCATCCTTCTCAATATACTGCCGGTATTCGTCCAAAGTCGTCGCCCCGATACAGTGCAGCTCACCTCTCGCCAGCATGGGCTTCAACATATTGCCGGCATCCATGGCGCCGTCCGTCTTACCTGCCCCCACGATGGTATGCAGCTCGTCGATGAAAAGAATGATCTGCCCGTCACTGTTTTTCACATCATCCAGCACCGCTTTCAACCGTTCCTCAAACTCACCCCGGTATTTCGCGCCGGCCACCAGCGCCCCCATATCCAGTGCAAAAATCTTCTTGTCTTTCAGCCCCTCCGGCACATCGCCTCTGACGATACGCTGGGCCAGCCCTTCCGCAACCGCCGTCTTACCCACTCCCGGCTCTCCGATCAGTACCGGGTTGTTCTTCGTTTTCCGGGAAAGGATGCGAATCACATTGCGAATCTCATTATCCCTGCCAATGACAGGATCGAGCTTCTGATTTCTGGCCCGTTCCACCAGATCCTGCCCGTATTTCTCCAGCGTATCATAGGTTACTTCCGGATTGTCGGAGGTGACTCTCTGATTGCCACGCACCGTAGACAGTGCCTGCAGAAAGCGCTCTCTGGTGATGCCGAACTCCCGGAAGATTTCCTTGATCTCTTTGTTGGGATGCTTCAACATAGCCAAAAACAGGTGTTCTACAGAAACATACTCATCGCCCAATGCCCTGGCTTCATCCTCTGCACCGATCAAAACCTTGTTTAAATCCTGCCCGATGTAAATCTGTCCTCCCTGCACCTTTGTCCGCCTGCGAATGCCCTGCTCTACACGGTTTGTAAAATATTCCTTCTGTATCTCCATCTTCTCGATCAGTTTCAGGATCAGGCTGTCATCAATGGTAAGCAGGCTATATAACAGGTGTTCCTGTTCAATCTCCTGATTCCCGTATTCGTAGGCCAGCTTCTCACACTGCTGTACTGCCTGCATCGATTTCTGTGTAAATTTTGTCAGATTCATAAGTCTCCCTCCTTTAGAATGATACTTTCCTACATCCTGTATTATCCATTATGTCATCGTTCTATCACTTTACTCCATGCTGCTTCAAATACATGAAAATATCTAACGTTATTATCATAATCTGTATTATTTATAACTTCTGATATTTTGTGATCGTACCTGAATGCGTGCTTTGTTTGTTCTACTGACACTATCACAATACAACGGATTGTTAGCACTGTCAAGAGGTGAGTGCCAGCCGAATTATAAAATTTTCCTAAAGCGTCTCAAACCCTTATTTTTAGCGCATTCCAGCTATTATGAAAATTCAAAATATTCTCAAATCTTTTCATAACACCTCATATATTTCGTAGATTTGAAGTAAATTTGAAGTAGATTTGAAGTAGTAAATTGGAATAACAGCTTACCATGACTGGTTCATACCTCTTTTAATAGCGTGCGTAATTTAAAAGTGAAAGTTAACCAATCAATCTTATTTTTTCCAGCTTATCCATCTCCTTACGATTGCGCTCCGAAGACACATGATTATACACTTCCATCGTTACCGCTATCCGGGAATGCCCCATGATGTACTGCAATACTTTAGGGTCAACTCCTGCTTCGGACATTCTGGTACATCCGGTGTGCCGAAGATTGTGTGCTGATATATGCGGAATTGCTATTCTATCACCCCTAATACGGTTATAACTATTCACAATATTCAGCAGCGCATTATTGACTGCCCCTGGCATGACCGGATTTCCATTCTTTGTGGAAAAGACAAAATCTCTGTATCCTTCAATTTCAATGGTCGTTCTCCAGCCTTTTGCCAGTTGCTTTTCACGCTGATCCGCCAACGCTTTATAAACCTCGTGAGTCATCGGAATAATTCTCACGCCTGAATCAGTCTTGGGGCTGTCTGCATAGAACCCGTATTTCCCGGCAGATTTCTTATAAATTAATTGATGGTTTATACTAATTTCCTGATTTCGGAAATCAACATCCCGCCAAGTAAGCCCTATCGCTTCACCACACCTGACCGCTGTTCCTATCATAAACACAATCATGGGATAATAAATAGAATACACCCTGCTCTGCTGTACGAAATCAAGCAGCGCTTCCTGCTCCTGGACAGTAAGCGCAATCCTCTCTTCTGCATCTCTGCTAAATTCCGCCAGACATCCTTTACTTGGATTTTTCCTTATTACATCATCATCAACTGCCAGTTCCAGACAGGGTGAGATCATGCAGTTAAAGGCTTTTATCGTAGAATATTTAAGCCCCCGTTCTAACAGGGAATTGTAAAATCGCAATATGTCAGATTTCCTTATATCACACAACCTTTTGTTCCCCAGTTCATTGTCCCTCAAATTGTTATTCCACAGATCAAGATAATTTTGTCTGGTAGAATTGGATATCTGTATTTTCAGGGACATATACATATCAAACTGTTCATTCAGCGTTTTTTCTGCCCCTACAGTATTTATATTATCTTCCAAGTCTTTGCTGATCTGTTTCTCCTGTTTCCTCAGATCGGATAGATCACGTGCGTAGACAGATTTTCGTTTTCCGAAAACATCCGTATACTGGAATACATACATTCCATCCTTCCTCTGGCTTTCTCCTTTTTGGAGCACCCGTCCTTTATTGTCTTTCCTCCGTTCCATAAAAAGTCTCCTTTCTTAATCCTCCAGAAAAGAGCGCTGTAAGCCCTTAGAGTATAACACATACAGCGCTCTCCTACAAATTGGTGCCAATTTTGGGTACTATATAACTTCTCTTTCAAGTATGTAGTTCTCAAACCGTACTCTCTTAATAAGTGAAAATGTACCTTTCTTTAAAACGAAATCACAATCCTTTGCCTCCAAAAGCTCCCTGATCCGGTGTTCTCCAATATGGCTGTATTCCGCTGCTTCCTCTACGGTCAAAAGAAGCTTCTGCGGGATCGGTATTGTCTGTCGCATTATTTTATCCTCCTTTTTATAACTATATTTCGTATTCAAAAAAAGTGACTTTAAGGGTTCTGTGCACCGTTTCACGCCCAATCGCAAATTCACCACTTGCCAAACATTCCCCCACTTTCAGGCCCTGCAAAATAGTTCGGGCATCTGCAGGACTCATGTCTGGAAATCCATTTGCAATTCTTCGTAAATCCGATTCGACTGGCCTGAAATACAGCTTTGTTGCCGGTTGCTGTAAAATGGCACGTTTCTTCATATCAAAAGCCGCCAATGACTGTGTAGCCAGAATCAGGGAAAACTTGAACTTCCGCCCTTCACGCAATATCTGTTCCAAAACGGAATCCTGCTTCAAGGAATAATTCTGAAACTCATCCACGACCAGCCATGTCGCATTACTCCCATGCTGCCCCTCTGCCCTGCTTTGTCGCCACAAAATGGACATAACCAGCTGTGCTATAAGAAGCTGTACCCACTGCGGATAACCTGACAGGTCAAGAACTACCGCCCTGCCTTTTGTCCATAGGCCGGTTTCCTTTTGGAAGCGCACACGCCCAAGAAGTGGTGCGAACTTTGCAAGCAGGGCTTTCCCTTTATCATCCTCCATGCCGGAAAGTCCTTTTTTCAAGCAACACATATCATCAGCACAGCTTTCCCGCAGCATAACAGCTTTTTTTGCAGCCTGTGACAAAAGATATCTCTGCACATATCCCATCCGCCCAGCCTGAGAAAATACTTCCACTACAGCCTCGGCGACATCATCCAGGTCTTCCCTCGTACCATCAGGCATATCCAGGCATTCAAGGAACGAGAGCGGAATTCCATCTTTTTTTGCGTATATTATCGAAAAGCATTCACTTTTATCAGATGTCTCGCCAAACGAGCCATTTACATTCAGAGCCAACACCCTGTTCCCTTCCATGCAAAGATTTTTCACGATCTGTCTTATCGCTGTAGTCTTGCCACTCCCTGAGTCCCCTTCGATAAGGATATGTTGATTATGCGCTGTTTCCGCAATGCAGACCGGATACCCGGAATCTGCCGTTTTTGCCAATTCTGTCATCCTTGCTTCCTCCTTCTCATCCTAATTTGCTCCGCCCATGTCAATTCGCCCGGTCGGTCCATCCATTCCCGCCGAATACGCATCCTGCGTCCGATCACGCGAATACCTTCCGGTGTAGATATAGGCAGTTTCACCGAATAATATTTACGGTTTGCACCCTCTCCGATTAAAATTCCTGCCACTGCCAGGGCATTTTTCATTTCACACGATCCCACATAGTAGCTCAGATTAGCGCACGCAGTCTCGAACATATATTCTGTTATATAGTAGTATTTTCCGTCGAAAAACAGCATGTTTTCCGTCAATGCATAATCTTCATTCCAATCACTCACCCTGGTTCGGTCTTCCACACCAGTAAGTTTTTTGCCCTCTTGCAGGATTAACTCCCTCAATTTGTCTGTCCAATCAGAATAGTCATTTTTGATATTCCAACCATTCTTCATCGAATCTACATATACATCAAATGTCTGGACTGCACGTTGTTCCTCCGATTTCTTTGCCTCAGAATTCAAAAGTATCAAGGCAATTTCCCTACATGCTTCCAAAAATATGTTTTCCCGATTTTTATTATGCAAAATACCGTTCGAATTTTCTTGAATGCACGGCCAGTAATCACCGAACAATTTTACACATTCCCTGGTATGTTCCGCTTGAAATTCTGATTCTCCTCCTTTTCTTCTCCCCTCAAAAGCAATCTTTCCCGAAAGAAGATCCGCCATTTCCAAAGGCACCCCTCCGATAAAAAATATTAAAGGCAGCTTTCTGAACATCCTTTTTTCAGCATATCCAGAAATCATTATTTCGTTTAGAAATAATACATTTTCACAGTTGTACGGGCTCGGTATTTTGCACAACACCGTCACGAGTTCATATTCCGATTCTTTTATTTTATAAATAAATTCCTTTCGCCGCTCACTGAGTGAAATTATTCTCGGCTCAGCAAAACCACACAGTTCCTCAACAATCGGCTCGATCATCTCTTCGTTTGCCACTACCACCCCAATCGGTGCCCGTAATCCAAATCCTTCCGTTCTCAAAATCGGATACAAGCGAACTCCGACCTGGAGCATAAAAATTTTTGCGGCATTTTCTTCATCAAAATTTTGAACAAGTTCCGAATACTTTTCTAACATAATTCCCATACCTCCCTCCATGTTATGTCCTCTGGAAACGCATAAAGCCACGTATCCTCTATCTTGTACCAGCCATGCTCTTCGGGAAGTTCACAGGTTTTTGCCATGCTTCTGGCCATCTGCAAGATTTGCCGCCGTATTTCCTTTTCTTTTTTTTCGCCAAAGCCAAAATGGATCCCCTGCCTTTCAAATATTTTTCTGATGTGCCGGTCTTCAACCAATTCCAAATTCCAGAACAGGAAAACTTCTTCGCCTGCTTCTTTTTCCACGACCAGAACCAGCGCCGCAGGTTGAACATCCCCAATGTGGCAGTAGCATTTCGCCCGTTTGATCTTGAGCGGCAGCGTTCCAGATATCTTTTCCCCGAATCCCTCACGCTGGAGAATCACACTGCCGTTCGCAGTACACGATATGACGTTCCTTTTTAGCGCTTCTTTTGCTCTAATGTCTGCCAGCCTTTCCGCCTTGCGAACTGCACCATTCAGCTCAATCTCAGCAATCGCCGCTCGCTTTTCCACATCTGATCCGGCTTTGATCTTTTCCTTCTCCGCATATGTCCATAATTCCAATTCGCGTTCATATTCTCCCATTATTCCATTCTCTCCTTATTCTCATCTTTCTGTAATTTTCTAGTACATCCCGGGATAATCTCATCATACCCCCTACCTAACTGCTTCGCACCCTCTGAAAAATTAATATTTTAATCCTGCTTTCTACCACACATATTATTGATCTCTAACAGGTGACATCCATAATCCCATATCTGTCTCTCAAATCAAAAACCCACATGTTTCCAGATTCTTTGCATTTTTTATCTAAAAACCCGCTGATTTGGCTAAAAATATGATAATTTCATAAAAAATGTGGGTAAAAAAATTCATATACTCCAAGGCCACCTTGGAACATATGAATTCCTTTTGTCCCCACATCTATCTACAACAAATATTACTTACGTTTCTCTTTTAACCTCACACCAGGCACCGTAAAATCTACACTCTTATACTTTACAGATATCTGTACTTCAAGACATCCTTCAAAATGTTCTTCTGTATATAAAGCATCCGGCTTTATCGCATATACATAGGTAAAATTCTGATCCTCTTCTGACGAATTGAGGTGACCTTTTATTATACTGAGAAACTCGAAAAACTGAGATGTATCCACCTGATCCACAAACCGGTAAATCCACCTCCGGTCATCACAGTATAAAGTATAAGACATATCCGACAGATAACCGACCAGCTAATCGTAACGCCATTCCACCGTCTCCCTGTTGCTGATAAACGCCCTGAGAAACTGCAGCATCAGTTCCGCCGTATACTCTACCTCCCAGAGGCTATTACAAGCATACACTTTAAGCAACAGCCTATCCAGCTTATTTTCCACCTCCACCGCCATTTCATATTTTTCCTGTATTCCGCGTATTACATTCATCCGTCTGTTGACTTTCTCCTGCCAGGTAAGCTGGCTTATTCTTAAAGCATCTTTCCCGTTTTTTAACTCTGTCTTAAGCGATACGACGTCCTTGGTTTGGTATCGGTAAAAATCGTAATCTAATGTTTCATTGCAGGATACGTACTCCTGTATATGACAAACCAGCAGGATGACCGGAACCGCCCCTGCGTTGGCTGCAGGAGTATTATTCAGATAAAATTCCAGACACTCTTTAAAGTATTCTTCCGCTTGGTCAAATTTCCTGTAATCGTTGCCACTTATTGATTCTTTTCCAAACACACATTGGGCCAGGCTCTTTCTGTTCTCTTTAACGTATTCTCCTTCTCCGAATAGCTCATAGTCCCTACATCCTGCTTGGATATCCACTCGCCGGAATCCTTATCGTATATCTCCACCGTGCAGTACAGGTTCCCGTCAATGCACTGGTGGCTGCGCTTCCAGCCAAAGATCCCAAAAGTTTCGTCAAGGATCCGCTGGTCCACCCTCGCATCCTTATATAGTAAAAGACTAAGCCCCTTCTCATTGATCGTTGCGATCCTGCACTCGATCTCATCTGCCTTAAGCAGCCTGATCATATCCTGTCCCATCGTCATCCTCCTTTTCACCTGTACTGCTGCTTTTTTCCATCTCCGAGAGCAGTTCAAGCCGGTCGCCCACATACGCGCTCAGTTCCTCGTAAGACCCATCTTTTCTATCCATCCATTCCTGATAGAAAGATCCCAGGATCCCGGTATTTAAGTGTACCAGGCCGCGCAGCGCCTCCTTTTTCAGAAGGTCAGCACGTTCCACCAGTATCTCATACAGATCCACATGGATCTCTATCTCATATGAGGACTTGAAGATATCCTCTTTCTCTTTCTGCAGTATCCGGTCCTTAAAAAGCAGCAGCTCCAGGTGGAGCCGCTGCATCAGTAATGACTTCAATTCCCTTTCCTCCATACGCACACCTCCTTACACCGCCTTCACTTCGAAGCGCCTGTAGTGTGATGCCTTCCCGTAATCTATATAGATTTCCGGTCTTTCAGATTTGATACGCGTTGTATCCAGCTTAGTCGAATCAATATTCTTCCAGGAAACACAGAAACATTCACTGCTCGCAAGTTCATTGTCCTTCATGAACATCTTCACTTCCTGCTCAATCTGTTTCTGTTCCTCCTGCAGCTCAGCCACATATCTTAAGATCTCTTCCCTCCGTTTCAATTTTTCGTCAAACCCGACCAGTTCTATTGCGCTCGCCTTTTTTGCCGTATGGAAATACTGTTCTATCACTTCATCACATGCCCTGCTCCCATCCGGCGGCGGCATGATCCTTTTTACTACATGGCCATTCCAGAAATCTTCTTCCATGGCAATCAGTCCGCTGATCAGTTCCTCATCCCACTCCAGTTTGCAGTATGTAAATTCCCTGCCTAAAATAACAGCGGCAATATACCAGGTACGCTTTCCTGTGACCGCCATATAATGGTAGCACTGCAGGACATAATGGAGCGGAATATTCCCATCAGCCCACTTGTCCGCATTGTAGGCGCTGGCGGTCTTGCATTCCAGTCCTGCATCCTCCCCTGCCACCAGTCGGTCCACATCAGCGATCATGAACGGATGCTCTTTGCTCCTGTACATGAAGTTGGACTTCCTTACCTTTAATCCGGTCGCTTCCGTGAAACGCTGCGCAACATAATCTTCCAGATCATGGCCAATGCGGATTGCTTCATTATCCTGTTCCTCCACCGACTCATTTGTCTTGTCCTGAAATACTTTCATGGCGCTGCTGTACGGGTTCACACCGCAGACCGCCCCTGCGTCAGAACCTCCTATTCCCGACTTCCTTAAGCGGAGCCATCCTTCCGTGTCTACTCCCGCCAGTGGTATCTTTTCATACATAATGATTTTCTCCTTTCCATTTCCTCACAGTTTTATGATCTCCCTCTCAATCTCCCTGAGAGCATCCCCCTTTAATATCCATCCTGTCCTGCTGATCAGTCCTTCCTTAAATATAAGCAGGAGTATGATGCGGAATATCAGAGCCAGGATGGTCTCGGGAACATCTGTCGTGACGCCTGTCCATCAGGCCGCTTTCACCAGCTGGTAAGCCTTATCGATCAGCGGGTTGCCGTCCATCGTGCGCATGAAAAGATTCTCCTTATGATTTGCCGTCCTGCGCAGAGGTTTTGCATGGGTCGCAAAATCCGATACCGCATTGAGGAAACGGTATGCATTCTTCCCTGTCCCCTGCAGGTCCGGCGCGTCATAATATCTGTGTGCCATATCTTCCCTGAGCTTCGTAATATTCTTATTCTGTATGGCAGTCGCATCCTTTTCCAGCGGGAGCAGCATCTCAATATACTCCGCTACCTGCCTGTCCGTGATCTTCTGTCTCTGCAGGTTCCCAAATTCCTTTCCAAGCTGCATCATATACGCTTCTGCCATAAACAGCGTATCCTCCGCCTCCTGCAGCTTGTCCCTGATATTTCCTGTGTGGATCATGGACCAGGAACGTTTCGCCGTATCCAGCGCAAGGTTCAGCGTATTGCAGCATACTACCCTGACCGGTGTCAACGCCACTTTCACTGCCCCGCTCCCGTCATGGGTATTGGAAAAGACCAGATACGGGGATACCTGTTCCCCCGAGATGATATATTCCTTCGGGAGCCTTGCAAGGAGCCATACCCTCCTTCCTCCCTGCAGGGAACCGGCAGTCTCATAGCGGACGCCTTTCCCAAGCAGGGCATCCGTAAAGGCAAATGCTTCTTTATTCTGGATGATCTTATAGCGGTCAGTTACCACACCCAATACCCTGCGGTCTCTGTCCCGGATATTAGCTTTATAACCGGGAATTGCCTCACCGGTATCCGTATAAACCGGTTCCTGTTTCACCTGCCAGTCCAGCCCTGCCAGACGGAGTGCTTCTTCCGATGACGGTGCCTCTGCTACCCTTATCCCTAACCCGTGCCATGGTTTCTCTCTTGTGTAAAACATTGTTTCTACGTTTGCTGCCATAATTCTCTTCTCCTTTTCTTTGAAGCAATTTGTTCTTGTTTTCAGTGTTTCAATTCATTTACTGTCTGTCTTAAAGTCTTTCTGTCTCCCGTACTGTTATCAAGCCTCCTTCCTCAATAGATGGAATCTGCCATGTAGATACCCCATCTGAAACAAATGAGGGAGAGCCACTGACAGGCTCTCCCTGCTGTGCTGATAAAGCTGTTCTATGTAAACGGTAATCTCTTACCGGAAATTTACGATTGATATATCTCCTTCCTCTGATCACACAGCAACCTCTTCAATCTCTTCTTTCTGCCTGTCATAGCGGTACAGATTAAATGAAAGGATCTCTTCCGGATCTACCTGGGTGGTATTAACTTCCTTAACCATCTGCCTGTAGAAATCGTATCTCTGGTCTCGTTGTTCCGGCAGGAGCAGGACTTCATGTATCGAACTGGGCAGGATTAACAGGTCTGATCCCAGTCTGTCCGCCAGCCCTTTTATCTTCTCCGAATAAAGCATTGCGGAAGCGCCGAACATTTTTTCCCTGTTCGAGAGCATATATAGGAGCAGTATCGTTTCATCCACTTCGATTCCTGCCAATTCTTCCATCAGCTCCTTCATGGATACTAAAAGTTCCGGCATCTTTTGTTTCATATTGCGCTGGGCTATGAGGTATATCTTCTCGGCTGTCTGTTTCCACATATCCAGATGGCAGTTATGGATCAGGATGGACGCTGCGCCGGATATCACTCTGTCCATCGAGTAATAGAAAACAACAGCCAGGTCATGCCATCTGAAATGTGGCACATCCTTTAAAAGTCCCAGGTTCATTTCATAATTGATGACCTTATGGAAGATCCTGCCCTCCACCAGTGAGAAATCCCTGAAAAACTCCATATTCAGATTTGTATCACGGGCATGTTTTTCATATACTGTCAATATCTCTTCTGCAATCTCTTCCAGGGAATCACCCTCCTGATACCTTTGGTAAGACCCCTCCAGATAGATCGTCGGGCATATATTGTCAGATTCTCTCATGATAATGACTCCGGTCAGATGGACATCATTATTCTTAATGACCTCCTTTACCGTAATCGTACAATTACCCTCCGTTTTCTGCTCCAGTAATTCCGCAATACTTTCTGTAAATTCTTTAAAATTCATTGTACATTTCCTCCTTTAATTAATCTGCTCTCCGGACCGGATAGCAGCATATTCTTTATCTTCCGTAATTCCAGTAATTGGTCCAGAATAGGTGTGTTTTAAAATAACAATAAAGCCATGGTGCTATATTATGCGTCCTAGCTCTGATTCTACCTTTTACTCTCCTGATCTCCACATAAGGTCACGATCAATATCCTTTTGCGAACACATATGCTTAGTCCTCTTTCAACTCTGATAATGTTCACTTTCACTGTCTCACAAAACAAAAAGAGCCGGGGTGCTTGGCCCGGCTTCATCCATCAGATGTTGTTAACAGGGAGTGATTTGCTTCTGCCTCCTCTTAATCAAAAAACTGTATTCTCCCCTTATCTATCATTTCCCTTCATTTACGCTCTTTTATCATCCCATTCACCCTCCTTTCCCCGGATTTTGGAAAATTTTCTAAAATTATTTTTCAGAAAAATGATAACGAAGATTTTCCAAAATCCGCGAACTCAATACATCAAAACATGCTCTTTTTCCGATGTACCCATAGGTCCCCACAATATAATAAGGAAGAGACTTCAGCAGTCTCTTCCCCATATATATCCAAATTTTTCAATTACGTACAATTATTCTACCCTGACCCACTCTATCCGGTTCAACATACTGTATCTGCTGGACGGTTCTATTTCTTGATAGCTTAGATCAGTACATGCTTCCCGATCCAGTTTTCAGTCAGTGATGTCAGCATCCATTCCCATCTTTCTAACTCTAAATAATTCATATAGTTAATCCTCTTCTAAAGATCTCATAATCGCATTCCATTTTTCATTAACTTCATCCTGCTCTTCCTGAGACATGGATTCCACCTTATTTGACGCAATATTAAACATGCCGTTAATAAGGAATGTCATGGCAAATATGACCACACATATGATCAATATCTTATAAAAAGGTGATCTCCTTTTTTTGCTATTTTCCTTTTTATTCGTATCCGCTGTCCTTTGCATCATGTATCTTTCCTTCTGCTTCTATATTTTTCTATATTGAAATAATTACAGCCATCATATTAAAGCCATCCATTCTGGTA
>ERZ808051.1217-NODE-1217-length-18490-cov-6.004290_pt1 | contig 18490 bp, 13 predicted proteins | sample MGYA00380199_ERZ808051 | MGnify/ENA primary metagenome ERZ808051 (study PRJEB31490, sample SAMN06133391) | mouse gut metagenome | isolation source: J11 | host: mice | place: China: Chengdu | collected 2015-05 ...
AAACGGTGACTAGCCGTTTGATGAGAAAAGAATTTGCAGAACATTTGGCAGAGTTTTACTGGAAGCCTGTACTTTGGACTAGAGCATATTGTTTGCTGACTACTGGCTGTACTACGATTGCTACCATTAGGCAATATATCGAAAAACAAGAACGTCCTGACTAGCTCGCCCGTGTTGACATCTCCCCCTAAATCAAAGATTATAGGTGGAGAATTACGCACGATAAGTTAAAAAAAGTAAGGCAGGTGTTAGGATAGGATTGAAAAAATCAAAAATTCAGGAGGGGCTGTACATTAAACCCAAAAACCCCAAAAAAAAATAAGCAGACAGTCAAAACTGTATAAGACAAGCCCACCGCTACTTATTATAAGCAACGGTGGTTCTTAAAAACGATGGACCTTAAATAAGTAGGCCTTTGCGTTAAGTAGCAACCCTATGCTATGGCAGATACTGGCGGTTTAACATCCGCATTTTGACCACGATGGCGTAAATAGTGATCTAGCAGTACGATGGCCAACATGGCTTCAGCAATAGGAGTTGCTCTAACGCCCACACAAGGGTCGTGACGGCCTTTGGTTAGCATTTCTATAGCATTGCCTTCGACATCGATGCTCTTGCCTGGGGTAGTAATACTAGAGGTGGGCTTAAGTGCAATACTTACCTTGATATCTTGACCTGAGGAGATTCCCCCTAAGATACCGCCTGAGTGATTGGCCGTGAAACCTTCTGGGGTTAGCTCATCACGCGAGGTGTGCCCAAACTGCTCAGCGACACTCATGCCATCGCCAATCTCCACCCCTTTTACCGCATTAATACTCATCATTGCATGAGCAATATCAGCATCAAGACGATCAAAGACTGGCTCTCCTAAACCAACAGGTACTCCAGAAGCAATAACCTCAAGTTTTGCTCCACAGCTGGTACCCTCTCTTCTTAAACGCTCAATTAAAGCCTCAAACCTTGGAATGGCCTCGGCATCGGCACAGAAAAAAGGATTGCTGTTAACAAATTGCCAATCAATATTAGCAGGGTCTTGTACGGCTACGGCCTCATTACCCATCTGAACCACATGACCTTGAATCGTAATACCAAGGCGCTGCTGCAAGTATTTTTTGGCAATCGCGCCAGCTGCTACTCGCATGGCTGTTTCGCGGGCTGAAGAGCGGCCACCACCTCGATAGTCTCGAAAGCCATACTTCATGCTATAAGTATAGTCGGCATGACCGGGTCTAAAGGTGTCTTTGATATCACTGTAGTCTTTTGACTTTTGATTGGTGTTGCGAATCAATAGACCAATTGAGGTGCCTGTGGTTTTGCCTTCAAATACCCCAGAAATGATTTCCACCTCATCTGGCTCACGGCGCTGGGTAGCAAACTTAGAAGTGCCCGGCTTACGGCGATCTAAATCTACCTGTAAGTCAGCGCTGCTCAACTCCATGCCTGGTGGAATACCATCCACTATCGCCAACAATCCCTCGCCATGTGATTCGCCACATGTCGTTACCCTAAACACCTGCCCAATACTGTTCCCTGCCATAACTTCTGCCCATTTTTTTCTAGTTAAATTTACCCATCCACTTTATCAATCCTTATCACTTTCACAAGTTCTATCTGTGGATGGGCAGTGTATAACGTCTTACGAGTCTAATTGCGCCACTTGAGCGGCAAATAAATGACGATTATTTAACAATTCATCACGATCAATAGCAAAGACACCGCTACCGCCACGAGCAAAGCTTAACCAGTTAAATTGAATTTCAGGATAAGCCTGACGTAATGCCCAGTCACTGTCCCCTACTTCACAGACCAACAGACCTTCTGGTGATAGGTAATCTGCTGCTTCATTTAAAATCTTGTGAACTAAGTCTAAGCCATCTTGACCGGCAGCCAGTGCATGCTCTGGCTCATGGATAAACTCAGGAGGAAGCTCTGCCATAGCCGCTGCATCCACATACGGAGGGTTAGTGACAATCAATTCGTACTGGTTTTCAGCAGGAATTTTGTCAAATAAATCAGACTCAATTAGATTTAATTGATGCTCCATACCATGATGCTCTACGTTGACCGCCGCCACTTCAAGGGCTGAATTATCAATGTCTGCTGCATCTACTAAGGCATCTCTAAATCTGCTAGCCAGCGCCACTGCGATACAAGCTGAACCCGTACATAGATCTAAAATACGCTCTGGCTGATAAAGCTGTTTATCTTCTAACCCATGCAGATAAAATGAAGGTCTATCAGGAGTAGAGTCTGCACCTAATGGCTGAGCCCTCTCATTGGTTTCAAAATACGGATAAAACTGCTGACGGATTAGCTCGGCGATAGGTGATCTTGGAATAAGAACTCGTTCATCGACATAAAACGGTAGGTCACAAAAGTAAGCCAAATTAACTAAGTAGCTTAGAGGCTGACGATATACGATGCGTGACTGAAGTAAGGCCAAGACTTCTGCTTTTTCTGAAGAGGTTAAACGGCAGTCAAGGATTTGCTCATCTGCAGACCAATCCAGCGATAAAGTATGCAATACAATAGCAGCGGCTTCAGCAAAGACATCATTGGTCCCTTGTGCCACAACCACATCATAAGTGCGCAGCTGAGTCACACAAAAGCGGATAAAATCACGAATGGTATAAAGTGATTCAGCCGCTTCATGACTGGCGGCTAGTAACTCATCAAACTCGCCATTTAACGAATTATCGAAGGCGTCTTCTTCCAAAGCTCCTTCTTCAGAGCCTTGAATTTGAGCCAATAAAGCTTGAGCATCTAACGAAGATAAAGAGCGGTTTGAATTGGTTGTCTCGTCTAGATTTGAGTTATCTGTTGACATAGTTAATCTGCTATTCCCATTACTGAGTTAATTTCTAAAGTAAAACTTCTAATGCTTCATTCTATCTGATATTAATCAAATCTGATATTAATAAAAACTTGGATAGTTTTACAGGCCTGCCCATTATAACCAACATTTTTTGCAAGGCACTATAATTCTCACTAGACTACTTTAATCTTAATGTCCAAGTCACCGCCTGTTTATCAAAACCTAGCCTTTAACTGGCCTTTAATTAGCGATAATCACTTCTTTATAGATTTAGATAAGCTTTAGATAGCACAATTGTTACAGTTACTTTCAATTTTGTGGTAAACATTTGCCACTAGCTGCTTTTCATCGCATAATAGCAACACCTTTATTATTGTGAATAACTGTATGACTATGAACGCTAAACTTACCCTTACCAAAACGCCAACTAAATTCGCGCCTAAGCTACTTGCAACGACTGTCGCAGCTACCTTATTTGCTTTTAGTGGCTCTGCAATTGCTGAGACAACTCCTAAGGCTAAGCCAGTTGATAGCCTTCAGAAATTAATTAATGATACGGAGAGCGAAAACAAACGTGCTGCCCTTGCCAAAGCGAAGCAGGCAGATGAAAGTGCTGAATTGGCCAGTGATGACGCTGACGATGTGGCCATTCAAGCTCAGGTCAACAGTGAAATTGCCGAACAATCTGAAGAAGATGCCGAGTCTGGTCAGGCCGTAGCAATCGCTACTCCGACTTTAGATGATGACTCTATTAAGAGCATTGAAAATAAAGACGGCAAAATCTATAAAACTACCAATCTGTCAAACTATGCTCGTGCGGTCAACAGTGCAGTTTGGACCCCAAATATGCGCAGAAACACAGCCATGACTGTGAAAATGCAAGCCCTACTAGATTGGAACCATGCTTCACCAGGCCCTATTGATGGTGGCTGGGGCATGAATAGTACCAAAGCTGTGGCTAACTTCCAGACCATGAAAGGTTTACCTAGCACCGGTAAAATGAACGCAGCTACTTGGAATGCGTTAACTCAGAATATCGACCCAAATCAGCCGGTATTGGTGGAATACACTCTGACCAAAGATGATGTGAATACCAACTTTGTGCAGACGCCTTCTGGCTCAGCCGCTAAGTCAAAGATGAAAGGCTTGTACTATCAAAACATCAAAGAGATGTTAGGTGAGCGCTTCCACATGGATGTTCGCTATCTTGAGAAGCTAAACAAAGGTAAGAGCTTTACTGAAGGGGAAACCATCACCGTTATTAACGTGGGTACGCCATTAAAAGCTAAAATTAACCGTGTGGTAGCAGACAAGGCCTCAAAAACTTTGTATGCCTATAACGGAGATAAGCTGGTAGCAACTTATCCAACGACTGTGGGAAGCACTGCAACCCCTTCACCAACCGGTACCTTCAAGATTGTCAACAAAGTGAAAATGCCTTGGTATAAATCTACTGTGAAAAGTGGTGACAAAAAAGAAGTGTTCATGCTACCTCCAGGACCAAACAACCCTGTGGGTGTAGTATGGATGGGTCTGTCTAAACCTTCATATGGTATCCATGGTTCTCCAGTACCAGAAGGCATTAGCCGTCAAGCTTCTGCAGGCTGTGTGCGTTTGACTAACTGGGACGTACTTGAAGTCTACGCAAACATTGAAAATGGGGCTTCAGTAGAGCTCAAGTAAGCTGGGCTTAAGCAAGCTGGCTATTTTATAAATATTGACGTTAATAAATCGATAACAAGTAAAAAAAGGGCTCGTTATGTCTAAAAATTTGAGTATTATAGATCGTGCTATTGTTGGCTTTGATAGCAGTTTGCGCTCCATAATTCCCCATTCAAATCAGACTGCGCGCCCCTTACCTGTCAGCTCTGATGAAATGCCTGAGCTTTCTATCAATGAGTCTCGCCATGTGGCGGGGCTTATGCGTATTAACCACACTGGCGAAGTCTGTGCCCAAGGCTTGTATCACGGCCAAGCTTTCACCGCAAAAGATGACCAAGTTAAGCAGGCGATGCAGCATTCTGCTGACGAGGAAATTGATCACTTAGTATGGTGCGAGACTCGTCTTGATGAGCTAGGCAGCCACCCCAGTGTGTTTACGCCCGTTTGGTACGGATTGTCTTTTGGTCTAGGGGCTATTGCAGGTCTTATTTCTGATGAATTTAGCTTAGGATTTGTGGCAGAGACAGAAGCTCAAGTGAGCGAGCATTTGCAAGAGCACATCGACTTATTACCAGAACAAGATATTCGCAGTAAAGAGATTTTGGCCCAAATGAATATAGAGGAGCTTGAGCACCGCGAAGCCGCTCTAAATCATGGAGGCAAAGCCTTATCAGCCCCTGTTCGCGTGTCTATGCGATGGATGGCCAATCGCATGAAAGGTTTGGCTTATCATTTATAATTTATAGTTTTCGGCCCAATATAACTTTTATTTTTCGATTTTCTAAGTGGCGTGCTCGCTTCTATAGTAAATGATAATCAAAGTTTACAACTGGCCTCTTTAATGCTTTTTATAAAATTGCTATGTTATAGCACTTATTATATTGAATAATCCTAGCTAGCGGCTCGATACTGAACTAATAACTATCAGACAGATTTAGACGCTATGCTAGTTGTGTAATTTTGGATATATAACCCGCATCATTAATTAATATTGATTATAAGGACCTAATAATGAATAAATCGGTATCTGCGAAACTTGTTTCAAGTGCTCTTTTAGTAAGCTTGGTTGCCACAGGCTGTGAGTCTCTTCCCGTCCCTGGTATTGGCTCATCTTCTAGCAGTACAGCGGTAGTAGACAACACTGATACGGCAGCTGCCATCGAAGCAGACACCACAGGTGGTAAGGTATTCAAAGTTAAGTATGATTCCAATGAATTAAAAAATGATCCTTTAGTTAATTCAGTAGACATCACCGCAACTAACTTACCTGGTATCCCAACCCCAAATGTTGCAGTATCAGATGTCAACTACATCCCGACCGTATTAATTCCTAAAACTCGCAACAATCCAGATGAGCAGTTAGATGTAAGTTTATTAGATGATTTCATCAACGAAATTAGTCCAAATGCTCGCCACTATCCACCAAACTTCAACAGCAAATCTGATCAGTACTATGCCAAAGAGAAGCTAAAAGAGTTAGAAAAGTGGCTACGTCCTTTTGCAGAAGATGAAAACGCTTCCTACGAAGTATTACTAAGAGCTGCTAAATTAAACGGTATGGGCCGTAACTTAGACTTAGGCTCTGACTTCGCAGTACGTGGCAGTACTTTTATTGCCAAAGCGATTGATAGACAGCCTAATAGTGCTGAAGCAAACTTCATCTATGGCATGATGTTATCTGAAGGTGGCGGCTTTAAAGAAGGTAAAAAATACCTAATGAAAGCAGCCTCTCAAAGCTACAAAGAAGCTGAGCAGAGCTTAGCACAGGCTGACCTGCTTAATGATAACCGTCCTGCAGCACTATCTCGCTTGAAATCTTTACAGCAAAAGCACCCTAACGATGCCACTATTGCTAAGCAAATTGAAATCGTTGAAGCAGGTAAATACTATATTTGGGACTTACCTACTGCAAAATAAGTTCAATAAAAAGAGGCACTAACGCTCTTTGATTACCTATCAATGAGTCTGTTTCGCTCAAAAAATAAAGCCACTTAATTGTGGCTTTATTTTTTTCTATTAATTACTTTAGCTTTGCCTTCTAGCTTTGATATTTTCTAATCCCACTGCTCTACCTCCTTGATATCTGCTGTGTTATTTCATAGCAATTTATTAAAAATAAGGTATTATAATTTTCAATAGCTTTATTTTTATTCTATTTAATTAAATGAAACCCACGGTTTTATTTGTCTAAGTCATTGATGATGGACATCTTTATGCACAGTAACTTTAAAATATCTAAATCGGCTACCTGCTTTGCCTTAGCATCAAGTGTTTTAGTCATGGCTTCTTGTAGCACAGTTTCCGTTAGCCAAAAAAACTCAAGCAGAACGATTGCTGACAACCGAGGTAATATCGTCACTCGGCCCACTTTAAGCAACAAAAGTGCCTCGCAACTGCTTTCGGTAGGTATGCCTGAAGATCAGTGCTTAGAGGACTTTAATAAATGCCTAAACCGAATTGATAAAGGCATTTTAAACAAAGACAATAAAGGACATCTGGCATTATTAGCCGAACTGCACCTAGCCAAAGCTAGGTCTATTGCGGATTCTGAAACCTGTGTCAAAAGAATTATCCGCGCTCCTATTGACCCTTATTATGCCAATGCCCCCAAAACGGCAGAACAACACGCCGCCTCATTACTGTACTTACGAGAATGTAATACCGCGTATCGCGATCACTTATTGAGCACCATCAAATACAGTTACGCCTACCTGTTCTATACCCAGTTAAATCCCAACGCCAATAAACAAAAAAAGATACTAACCAAGCCTAATAATTTATCGACCAATTTAGATATTCAAACTCAAGATGTCTATGAAGCTGCTTCTGATGCCCTAATCAAGCAGCTGTACTCTAATAAAGATCATACCCAGCAGTCAGATAAGATTACCTCTTTTATCGAGCCAGAACTCACCAATGACCCTAAGCATTCAAACGCTAACAAGTCGGGTTATCCCAATGGTGTGAAATATGGCGATCAGATTAAGGTACTTAACTTCACCCTCCCTCCAATTAAAGAAGACAAATATTTGGCTGAGATTGTGGCTGCTAAGCAAAAGTTAGAAAAAGAGTCGAGCCGGCCCACTGACGAGCCGACCACTGACTTTAAGGCTTTAATCAATAAAGGGGTAACCACCTCTATTGATTTGTATCTACCCAATGAGCCTGAGTATCTACAAAATACGGAAACCCATAATAAGAGTATTGATGAGCTTTACGCCAGCCATGACTTAAGCTTCTCTGGCCTAAACACCATTAGTGAACGTGAAGGTGTCGGCATCAGCTATGTTACCCTGTTTGATGAGCGTCTTAATACTTCAGTAAAAGGCTTAATCACTTCGGATAATAAGAAACTAAACTCAGAAAACCCAATGGATAGGATTCACCTAACCGGTAACTTACTGTTGACTGGCGTGGTTTTACCACAAGGAGACACTCTACAAGAGGTTTTAGGCAGTAATAATTACGATATTAAGCTGTACAACCCACATCATACCGAAAGCATTGATATTCTTGGCGAGCCTTACTACTTAGCCGCTAACTTCTCAGCAAGTTATGGCATGTGGTTGGCTGAAAACCGTTTAGATAATGTGGGCTACTTTAACTTGTTGTCTAAACAGCAAAGCTTAGTCCTGCCTCATCTGTTTATGCTGGAGCCTTATGATCCTAATAAGCGCATTATCATTATGCTGCATGGCTTGGCCTCAAGCCCAGCCACTTGGATCAGTATCACTAACGATATCTCCAGTGATAGTGAGCTGCGTGAGAATTACCAAGTGTGGCAGATTTTCTACCCCACAAATATCCCAATTTTAGAAAACCGTTACAGAATTCAAGAGCTTATTGAGACGGCATACAACATTAACGACCCCAACTCACAGCACATAGCCAGCAAAAACTCAGTATTAATTGGCCATAGCATGGGCGCAGTTATTGGACGCATGTTGGTTTCTAATGAGAAACTTCAAGATAAATTTCACCGCTTAAGCCAAGAAGAAAATACTCTGCGCCTGAGCAAACTGGTTAACAATGAGCTGGATAGAGAGAACCTGTTAAATAGATTGCAGTTAAATCAGCTAAAGAGTGTCGATACCGCAGTCTTTATTTCTGCTCCTTTTAGAGGCACAGACTTCGCTGATAGATGGTTTACTCAGTTATTAAGACGGGTGGTACATTTACCGCTTGGCTTTATCCAAACCATTACCGGCAACTTAGCCAGCATTGCCAGTGAAGGTGAGCTTGCTAGTAACCCTCTTGGGGCTCTGTATTTCCAAAATGGCGCCAGTCAATTAAGTGACAAGTCCTCTTTTATGAAGCTGACTTCAGACTTACAAATTGCTGACGATGTGATGTATCACTCCATTATTGCCAATAGAGACTCAGATATTTATAACGGCTTTATGCGACTAAGGCTATCAACAGCGCCTAGCACCAGTTTATCCGATACTAAGGCTCCTGATGTGCTGAAAGCGGGGGTTAACCTATCGTCTTTTGAAGAAGAGGATTCTGAGGGTGCGATTGATGATGCCGCTGATAAGCTTGAGGATATCACCACAGATATCGCTGAGACAGTGACACCTGCTATGTCTGATGGTATTGTACCTTATGGCAGCTCTCACTTAGAGGGTGCAGCTTCTGAGACCATTATTAAAGGCGGTCATAGTATTCAGGATACTCCAGAGGCGGTGCTAACTTTACGCAAAATTTTACATCAGCATTTAAAACAGCACCCCATTGACACTGAGCGCCAATAGTCTTCTTACTGCTTCAGTTATATTTATCTTAATTAACCAAAAGAAACAGACGCATAAAGCGTCTGTTTTTTTGTCTTTTTAACTTGATTGCTCAAGAGCTTGTTGAACTGGCTTAAAACTACGTCTGTGCTGAGGCAATACCCCCAACTGCTGAATGGCTGCGATATGAGCTTTGGTCGGATAGCCTTTATGACCTTCTAAGCCGTAGCCTGGGTATGTGGCCCCATCAGCGATAAGCTGTCTATCGCGACTGACTTTGGCCAACACACTCGCTGCCGCTATGGCACTGTGCCGGGCATCACCTTTTACCCACGCTTCACCATAAACCGAGCACTTTGACCCTTGGAAGTTACCGATCCCATATTGCTGTAATAACGACCAGTCTAAGTCTGGTAATTTATTACCATCTACCAATAAATTAAACCGTATATTTGGTTCAGTTGTATTTGCCAAATTTGAACGCAAGGCGCCTACGACAGCAATCATCAGCTGCTCGCCAGCCAGCCGCATACCAAGCATAGTGGCTTGTAGGATATTCACCTCATCGATGACTGCTGCCGGAATTTCAACAATTATATAAGCCAAAGCGTGCTGTTTGATGGGATCAAAAAGACGCTCTCGTTTTGCTTCGGTTAGTTTTTTTGAGTCAGTGAGTATCGATAGTGCGGTATCTTGCAAAGGGTTTTGCTCAATTTCAGCAGACCACTTGCTAGGCAAAACAGCCCCTGACACAACCACACTGCCATACAATGGTCCTCGCCCTACCTCATCAATACCTATATCAAAAGTTAATAAGCCAGCATCCTGAGAAGCTCCTCCTATAGCTACCGTATTAAGGGATGTCTCAAGGTTTTGTAGCTCATCTTTTAACAGTTGTTGGTTGATATTACCCTCAATTTTAATGGGCGCAGCCAGTGGCAAAGGCAAACTGCTTTGGGCCATAGAAGAAGGCAAAGCTAATTCAGTCAGGGTATGGTAAAAAGGGGTCATTAAAAAAGCTGCTTAGTAATTAGTAAAAATAGATAAATAAGGGATTAGCTCAGTTCGGCCCACAACTTATGATTTATTAACAAGATTGTGGTTTATATAATCATGCCAAGCGTTAACGACTGCTGATACAGCACTTTGACTGCTTTGCTGCTTTAACCAAGTAGAAGTCTCATCTAAACGAGTTAGCTGCTCTTGGTAAGCCTGTGGTGTCATCAAACGTGTCACCGTACGGCAAATATTATCACCATTGGCCTGCTCTTGAAGAAGCTCAGGCACAATCTCCTCCCCTGCCAAGATATTTGGTAAAGACACATAAGGCACTTTCACCAATCGCTTCGCTATCGCATAGGTCAGCTTCTTCATCTGATAGACCACGACCATTGGACGATTGAGTAGCATAGCCTCTAATGTGGCCGTACCCGAGGCCAGAACAATTAAATCTGACATGGCCATGATAGACTGGCTAAAGTGTTGCTGCTGCTGCGTTTCATCATAGGCTACTGCCACAGCTTTTCTTAGTGACTCATCTTGACGCTCTATCAAATCTTTTACGATGTACTGATGATTCTTGTCTACTGTGGGGATAACAAAGCACAGCTTTTCATCTACCAATAACAGCCGGCTCACGGCATTTAGCATCAATGGCAAAATAGCATTAATTTCTGAGCGTCTAGAGCCTGGCATCAAGCAAATCATCTGACTAATGTCTTCTTTACGATTGGCAAAAAAGTTATGCAGCTCTGAGTTATTCCAGATCAGTTCACGTCGCTGTTCATGAGTCTCAATCTCGACCAAATCTTGTGGCAAGTTATGCAGTAGAGGGTGACCCACACAAACCGCAGGATGATTGTGGCGCCGATATACCTCAAGCTCGAACGGGAAGAGACACAGTACTAAATGAGTGGCTTTCTTGATAGACTCAATACGAGACTCACGCCAAGCCCAAATTGAGGGACTGACGTACTGCACGCAAAAGACTCCTTTTGGCTTTAGCTTTTTGGCTACCCTTAAGTTAAAGTCTGGCGCATCAATACCAATAAACCAATCTATCTGTGCCTTGCTAAAAGCAGAAACCAACTCTGAACGGGCTTTTAACAGGTCAGGCAACTGCGACATCACCTCTACCAAGCCCATTACCGCCAAGCGCTCTAATGGAAATAAAGACTGCAGGCCTTGTGACTTCATCTTAGGGCCACCCACCCCTACCCAAACGACATCTTCAATAAGATCGTTTACTTGGGCCATAAAATCTGCACCCAAGCTATCTCCTGAAGCTTCTCCTGCAACTATGCCAATCACTAACGGCTTGGTAGGATCTTGAGTGTTCATAGGTTTGGTCTGGCCTGAAGCACTTGCTAACATAGCTAACTCTACTTTATTATCAAAGGATTAGAAGGAACTTAGACTCTGGGTATGACAGGCATGATAAAAATCATCGAATCAGACCAACAGTATAACAAAAATTTGTAGGGGTTATTCCCCATATGAAGCAATAAGGACAGCTTAACACTTGTCAATCTTAGAATAAGCCTCCATAATAAAGTTATCCCTAAATAAAAGTTATGACTTATTGAGCGAACAAGCACTTGCCCAAATGAACGTTATAAACCTATGATATTTAAGCTTATAAGTTATTCCTATAATTACCACAACTTACCTTATAACGTTATACCAAAAATTAACTTCCCAATGTTTTTAACAATATTTTAAACTAGGCAATATGAATATGACTATAAACTCGACTACCCACACAGCAGATATTGATGACGTGAATATTGAAAAATTTATCCCTTTAATTACTCCTGCTAGCCTGAAAGCCGAGTATCCGCTATCTCCAGCCGCTTATGACACCGTACTAAAGGGTCGTACTACTATCCAGAATATCTTAGATGGTACCGATAAGCGACTTTTGGTAGTGGTCGGTCCTTGCTCTATCCATGATGTGGAAGCCGCTCATGAATATGCCGACAAATTGGTTAAGCTTGCAGAAGAACTTAAAGACAGTATTTACATCGTGATGCGTGTCTACTTCGAGAAGCCTCGTACCACTGTGGGCTGGAAAGGTCTAATTAATGACCCTGATATGAATGACAGCTTCGATATCGAAAAAGGTCTACGTACCGCTCGTAAGCTATTATTGGATCTAAACGAAAAGGGCCTACCTTGTGCTACAGAAGCTCTTGACCCTAATACACCGCAGTATATGCAAGACCTAATCAGCTGGTCAGCCATTGGTGCGCGTACCACAGAGAGTCAAACTCACCGTGAAATGAGCTCTGGCTTATCGTGCCCTGTTGGTTTCAAAAACGGAACGGATGGCGGCATGACTGTTGCAGTTAACGCGATGAATGCTGTGAAATCAGGCCACAACTTCCTAGGTCTATCTAGCGATGGTCAGGTATGTATCATCAAATCAAAAGGTAACCCTTACGCTCACGTGGTACTGCGCGGCGGTAATGGTAAGCCAAACTATGACCAGTCTTCAGTTGAGCAGGCTGAAAATGAGCTAGAAAAAGGCAACGCCATGGTGAAAATCATGATTGACTCAAGCCATGCTAACTCAGGTAAAGACCCTTACTTACAGCCTATGGTCATCCAAAACGTGGCCGAGCAAATCAGTAATGGTAACAAATCTATCATGGGCCTTATGATTGAAAGTCACCTAAAAGGTGGTAACCAAAAACTACCCAGCGACCCAAGTGAGCTTGAGTACGGTAAGTCTATTACAGATGGTTGCTTAGATTGGGACAGCACTGTTGCCTCTCTACGCAACTTACGCAACACCATTAAAGATGTGCTTCCTAACCGCTAATTTAGCGTTTATTGCTTCTATCTTGATATAAAAAACGCCCGACATTTAAATGTCGGGCGTTTTTTTTGTTTATTACTGTATAAAAGAATCTAGCTTATATAACAGGTTTGATATTTACTGCTGACTAGCCCGCCTTCAATATCGTATGCAGGCTTTCTGTTACGTTTTTAGATTTAACCTGTTTACGTAGCTGTTGTAATTGCTGCTTCGCTTCTGCACGCACGGGCTCTGCTAAGGTGTACCAGCGTGATAGCGTTTGTAATAAACGTGAAGCCAATACAGGGTTAGTCTCATCCAGCTTTTGTACCACAGCGATATAAGTTTCTAAACCTTCTTTGCTCCAAAGCTTAGTCGGCTGAGCCGCAAAACTGCCTACCACCGCACGAATTCTATTTGGGGTACCCCAATCGAAGTCTTTACGCTCAATAAGCGCTGCAATATCAGCAACTGAAGCATTTTCATCACCTGCTTGTACACTAAACCATAAATCCATCACCAAGGCTTCTTTATTAAAGCGCTCATAGAAGTCAGCCAGCACCGCTTGTTTTTGCGGATGCTCATGATTGACCATGGCACTTAATGCTCCCAGTCGCTCAGTCATACAGCTGGCTTTTTGATACTGCTCATAAGCCCAGTCGTGTGCCTCTTCAATACCAGCCGTAAGTGCCATATCCAGTACCACATTACGCAGTGCTCGCTTACCTCTGGCTTGCGGTGTATCTTCATAGCTTTCAATCGGTAACTGGCTATAAACTTGTTGCCAATCGTCGGCCATAAATTGGGCTAGGTTGTTTTTTAGCAAGTCTCGTTTTTGCTTCATAACGCTCGGTTGATAATCGCTATTAACCGCCGAAGCAAGCTCACGCTCAGCAGGAATGTCTAGAATTCTAGCCGCTAACATTGCATCGTCTTGCACCAAACTTAAAAATGCTTTTTTAACCGCTTGTAGATAGACCTCTGGCTCGTTATTTTGCAGCAATATTTTATTAACTAAGGCTTGTGCACTTTGCCACTGGTTAAAGCCATTGGTTTCATGGGCCAATAAGAAGGCCAAATCCGCCTCACTATACTCATACTTCATCTGTACCGGAGCACTAAAGTCACGTAATACAGACACAATCGGCTCTATACCATCAACTGTAGTTACTTGATCAAAGACGAAGTCTTGGCTTTCTTGCTCGAGCATAAGCAGACGCTCTTCAATAAGCTCGCCACTGGTTCTATCAAATAAAGCAGCGGCTACAGGAATAGGTAATGGTTTTGGCGCTTCATACCCTTCTACCTGACGAGTTTGTTGCGATAAAGTCACTGTCAGCTTGCCAACGTTATCCTCACCTAGCTCAAAGCTTTGATGACCTGACACCTCTGGCGTCCCTGGCTGAGTATACCAGTCAATAAAGTGTTCAACCGATTTACCTTCAGCACTCAATGCCGATAGCCAGTCTTCTACAGTCACTGCCTGCCCATCATAACGATCAAAATAGGTGTCTGTGCCTTGGCGGTATTCATCGCCTAAAGTATTGGCCAGCATACGCACCACTTCTGCCCCTTTTTCATAGACTGTGGTGGTATAAAAGTTGTTGATTTCAACAAAGCTACTTGGACGCGGTGGGTGCGATAATGGACCTGCATCCTCTGTAAATTGATAGGCTCGTAGCATAGACACATCATCGATACGCTGCACAGCAGGCGACTGATGATCGGCTGAGAATGACTGATCACGATAAACTGTCAGCCCCTCTTTTAAGCACAACTGGAACCAATCACGACAAGTTACTCGGTTACCCGTCCAGTTATGAAAATACTCATGGGCAATAATAGATTTCACACTAAAGCTGCGGGCATCGGTCGTGGTCTCAGGGCTTGATAAGACACAAGAAGTGTTAAAGATGTTCAGGCCTTTGTTTTCCATCGCCCCCATATTGAACTGGCTAACCGCAACAATCATATAACGGTCTAAATCATAGGCACGGCCATAGTTTTCTTCATCCCAGTGCATTGAGTCTTTTAACGCTTGCATCGCGACGTGACATTTATCAATATCGTATGCTTTAGCATAAATCTGCAGCTTCACATCACGACCTTCGATGGTGGTATAGCTGTCCTCTAACACTGCTAAATCAGCAAAGACACAAGCAAAAAGATAGCTTGGCTTCTTACTCACATCATGCCATATCGCGTAGTGACGATTGCTATCGCCTTCGACTTCCCCTGACTCGATAAGGTCTCCATTGGCCAATAAGGTAGGGAACTTTTTATCGGCCTCTAAGCGAGTGGTAAATACTGACAGAACGTCTGGACGGTCAGGGTAATAAGTTATCTTACGAAACCCTTCAGGCTCACACTGAGTCACAAACATCACGTCATCACCTTCACCGGCGATATAAAGCCCTTCTAGCTCCGTATTCTTCTGCGGCTCATGACGCACACTGATTTTTACTACCGCATCATCTGGGGCATCAGAGACAGTCAACTGACCCTCGTCAAGCTGATACTCCCCGTCTTTTAATGCTTTATCATTGATACTGATGGCAGTCAGATCCATATTTTGACCCAACAATACCAAATCCCCTGGATGCTGTCTTTTCATTGTCAGCACACTGTCAACAGTGGCGTGATCTTCAAACAATTTAATATCCAGCTCTACTTTTTCAACCGAGTAGCTTGGCGGAGTATAGTCTTTTAAATATATTTTTTGTATCCCTGCATCATCGGTTGCCTCAGTTGCTTCAGGATTATGATCTGGCGCATCTGGAGTCATACTGTCCACAATCATGGCATTATCTTTGGCATCAGTATTGGTTAAATCCGTCATAGAAATTCTCTTATTAATTAGTTCTTATTTAGCAGTAGTAGCGACTTATATATTGTAACATTCTGCCTGTTTTTAAACCCATTATGGGTAAAATATGTTATCTATACCCTACTCTATATAATTTTCAGCTTTGATACCCTCAACTCTATTAAGTTCAAATTATGTCATTAACAAGTACACAACCTACCTCAAAACTAAATCTCATTGCTGCTCATGTTCTACAAGTCATTCACCAACTTTCCTTGGCAACAGACTCTGAGTTAGATAGTCATAATCAATTAGATAACCAAGATAAGTTAGATAGCCCTCATCAATTAGATAGCAATGACGAAGGTAAATACACTGCCTCTATATTATTGGTCAGTGAAGACAGGATAAATGACGAGCTTAGCCAGCTGCTGCTACAAAATAATCCAAAACTTATGATTGATTGCGTGACCCTAGCTGAGTTTCAGAACGCCCCCTTTAATAGACGTTATACCCTAGGCTGCCTAATACAACCTTTTGATTTCACTTCAGTCTCTATCAGTCAGGAGAGTCAAGCACAGCCTATCAACGCAAGCTACAGCTCTATTGCCATTAGACTGCGAGACTTATTTGCTGAACAGAGCTTACTGCTCACTTACACGCCCTCCAGTGAACTTAACTTTGCTAGCTTAGGCTATATTCCGCTGACGATTGAAACCCCTGATGAGATGCCAGACTTGATAAGTTGGCAATTTAATCTTTATGACTATAAACAGCGACCCGATTGGCTCAATGCCAAATACTGGGCCAACCCTGAAAATTTTGATAAATACAGGTGGTAATATCAAAGGCTGGTTATTAATACAAATCTTTCAATAATAAGCTGAGTTAATCCTCAAGCGGTGAGATAAAATGCTTGTTTAATTTTTAAAATTTTGTCATTATCCTGATATGAATTTACAGTAAGACTACTTACATAAAGTAACATCTGCTTTTAAATGTGCTATATTTACAATAACTGTATTTGGCCATTCATGTGGTGTTGGTTAATGAGCGATTTACAACAACATAAGTAATAACATAAGCTCACAACACTTTTTAGGAATCTGAGGATCTACTATGTATTCATCATTAAAAATTTCGGCAATCAGCCTACTTTCAGCAGCTCTTTTAACCACCGTTGGCTGTGCTAGCAAGCCAAAAACCTCTGAGTTTGTGGTAGCGCCTATGGCAGTACCTGGTAACGCAGCCTATCAAACCGGTCCTTTGGTGAATAACTCAGCAGAAGTACAAGCTGCTGCCCAGAATGTACGTGGTATTGTTCATTTCGCTTTTGACAGCAGTGCAATCAATGCAGAAGCTGCCAATGTGTTAAACGAACAAGTGGCTTTCTTAAAAAATTACCCTGATGCGGTTGTACTAGTAGCAGGTCATACCGATGAGCGCGGTAGCCGTGAATACAACCATGCTCTAGGCGAGCGTCGTGCCCAAGCGGTTAAAAACTACTTAGCCTCTCAAGGCGTTGCTGATGCCCGTGTTGAAACCATCAGCTATGGTGAAGACCGTCCAGCAGCTACCGGTACTGATGAAGCCTCTCATGCTGAAAACCGTCGTGCAGAATTATCTTACTAATTAAGTAGGGTTAGATAAATCAAACGACTCTTAAAAAACCCAGCTTAGGCTGGGTTTTTCGTATTTGGATCGCACCCCTGTCATGACTGCAGACTTTATTACTAAAAATTTATCCCTAACGCACACCCAATACTTTGGCTTTGATAGCCAAGGTCATAGCTCCCCTTTATTGTGTGCTACAACGGCTGTTGCCATAGCCGTCTCAAGCTTTGTCTATGTTATTGACAGCGAAGTCACTACAGAAACCAGTATAAAGACTAAATCTCATAGCAAACCACTACTAGCTCAAGCTCAAAAGTGTGCGGTTCGAAAACTATTGTATCAACTGATCTTTGAAAAAATGAAAGACTGGGTGTTTACCTATATTCAGACTAATGAAGTTAACTTACTGAAAATAAATGGGCTTAGGCTATTAGAAAACAGCTATCCTTATAGACTCCTACCCTTCAATTATTATGTTTGCTTCACTCACTCCGCCAATAAAATAGCCTGTGCTATTCATAGCGATAAAGTTATTGGCATTGATTTAGAAGCAAATCCTCTATCAATGAAGGTTGCCGAGCGCTACTATACGCCACAAGAAAAGCTTTGGCTGTCACAGCTCGATAGTAACACTCTCCCCCAAGCGCTAAAGCTATTATGGATGTTAAAAGAGGCTTCGATTAAATACTCTGCAGCAAGCAGTCCCCATTTATTGTCAGGGCTCAAAGAAGATAAGCTAATGGCTGCGCAGGAACTTCTATCTGTATCTGTCAAAGAGCGCGATACTAAAACCCCTGAACAGGTTTATTACTATCAAGACTTAGCTGATCTAAAGAACAGCACTACCTATGTTTATATCGCCGTAGAGAGCTTAGTGGCTATCTGGTAACAACCATAGAACAGCTATTTCTTACTAAGTTAATCCAGCCTCTCATAATATCTGCTTTATAATTTTCAAACATAAAAAAAGCACCCCCGAAGGAGTAATGCCAGTCAGTTAAGGCAAAAACTCAATAAAAGTAATAAAATAGCCCATCTAATAAGTAGATGGGCTATTTTAC
>ERZ808051.1219-NODE-1219-length-18484-cov-5.348454_pt1 | contig 18484 bp, 11 predicted proteins | sample MGYA00380199_ERZ808051 | MGnify/ENA primary metagenome ERZ808051 (study PRJEB31490, sample SAMN06133391) | mouse gut metagenome | isolation source: J11 | host: mice | place: China: Chengdu | collected 2015-05 ...
GCCCAGGATGCACTCGATAGTCGTGCTCTTTCCCGCTCCGTTGGCGCCCAGCAGCCCAAACACCGTGCCGCGCCGGACGGAGAGGTCCAGCCCACTCAGTACCGTTCTGCCCTGATAGCTCTTGGTGAGTCCTTCCACCTGCACTGCCAGATTATCGTTCCTCATACGCAATTTCTCCTTTTGATAGCCCGCAGCTCAATGTAACCCCGCTCGCCCCGAGGCTCCAGCTGGATACGGGGATTGCTGTCGTCCCACTCATAACCGATAACAGCCGGGTCGTAGTGGTCCATGGCGTACTGTACGGAGAGGATGGCCTGGGAGTAGTCCTCCTCCTTAAAGGGCTCTCCCTGGAAAGCCAGATACTCCGCAGCAGGTAGGGAAATCAGGTCAAAGCCCTCCGGGATACCCCCGGTGTAGCCCGCCTCCACCTCCACACCCTGCACATAGGTGGAGGTGTCCGGCTTCTTGTACGCATCCGGCAGCCATAGGCAAACCGGTTCGCCGCACAGGGAGTCCATGCTGGCCAGGATGCCCCAGACCTCACAGTTGACCTCCGCGCAGTAGGCGAAGTAATCCTCCGCCCGGATGCCGCGCTTGAGGATGACTTTGCGCTCTGGCTTGCGGATTACCTGGACAAAAACGCTCTGTAGGTTTTCCATATCGACGGTATCCTTTCTCAGCTCCTTGAATTTTACGCCGTAGGGGATAAACAGCCGGATGGGGACAGGGTCTTTCACATATTCTCCGGGCTTGCAGCCAAACTCCCGGTAAAAGGCGCGGGTGAAGCCGTCAATGCTCTGAAAGCCGCAGTCATAGGCCGCGTCGGTGACAAAGCACTGTTCCTGCTTCAGCCGCATGGCGGAGTAGGAAAGCCGCATCCGGCGGATATACTCCGCTGGCGTGAGGCCCAGCCGCTCCTTAAACAGCCGGTGGGAGTGCCAGGGGGAAAAGAGCGACACCTCAGAGAGGGTCGTCAGCGTGATCTCCTGGTCCAAATGGGACTCAATATAATCCTGCATCCGCTGGACCGCCTCGGTTTGCTGATCCAAAGTCCATCACCTCCATCTGTGCTTCCCATCTTACCATGCCCTGCACCGGCCTGCTCGACTTTTTTTGCTATCCCGTCTGTGCCTCATAGCCCCCGACCAGGCGGATATGATTTCTCGCCTTGGAGACCCAGGCGGTTACGTGGTTGGCCGGGGCACCGAGCAGAACACCGATCTCTTTGCTGGAATATCCGTCAATGCGCATCCGGATGGCCTGGATTCCCTTCGCTGTGGTACCGGTGGCCGTAGCTTCCGCATGGTCCAGCAGACCCATCAGCTCCTGGCACGCCTCCCGCTCCTCCAGATTCTCGTCCAGAACGCCGCAGGGCAGTTCTGCCGGGTCTGTGGCCTGCTCCCGTCCGCGTCGGGTGGCATACTCCAGCTGTGTGTAAATCTCATTGCGGATCAGGCAGTAGGCATAGGTGGAGAAGGCCCCCTTGTGTTCAGACTGGTCGGTCTGGGCCGCCCTGCACAGGCCAATACATCCGATCTGGAACAGATCGTCATAGGTATAGATGCAGCCCGTGTCCAGCGCATGGACGCAGTCCTTTATTACTTTGCCCACAAGACCCATGTTTCCCTCTACTTTTACTCGCTGCTCTTCCGTAAGCGACAGCATAATATTCACCTCCTGATATGTTCTAAGTTCACGCCGCCCCAATTCGCTGGGCCAGCAGTTTCCTACTCTCCCGGATTACGACCCTGCAGTAATACTCGCCCAGGTGCCCAATGTGGGCGTGGGACATGGGCGCCTGTACCAAATACGCCAGCCACTGGTACGCCTTCTGCCTGGTCATCAGGCCGGACTTGTGGAGCTGGTCGAACTGCTGATGGGCCTCGTACCGCAGCCGCCTCAGCTCCGGAGATGCCAGCGTGCCCATCGGCTCCAAGGTACCCGGGTGCGCCATAACAAAGGAGTCGCACGCGGGATAGTCGGAGCAGACATACACCTTGGTGCCGGGACGGTGCGTTTTACAGACCACCTCCGCACTGCGCAGGACCGCCGGGCGGCCGCAATGGCATCGGACCTGTCCGGACGTGCTTTGCTGGTTCCATACCTTTCCCCGATTTGTTTTTCGTTTCATGCTCAAAACCTCCAAATAAAACAGAAAGAGCCGGAAGGCTGCCGAAAAAAGACAATGCAAAGTCAAGCGCTGGGATAGTGGGGTCGCACCCAGCCATTGACTCTGCACTGTATTTCAGCAGCCTTCCGGCTACAATTTTATGAGACAAGACCTGCGTCGTGTGGATCCGACCATGTAGTGGATCCGTAACGATTTCCCGCCAGGTTATGACGGGTCTGACGCCAGTACATTCCGGCGTATCGAGAGCCTGAACGCAGTGTCTTGCTATGGATAAATATTACCACAATTCTTTTGAAAAGTCAACTAAATTCCTAAAAATACACGGTTTGTTCACAGATTTTGTGCCGAAGTCAGTCTGGGAGCACAAAGTCAGTTTCACGGCTCCTCTTCGCCGTCCTCCCACTCGTCATAGGCGTATTCCTGGTGTCTCTTCGTGATATGGAGTGCGATGAAAACGCCGCCAACAGCGGCCAGGCCGACAAGGAATATGACTGCCGGAAGTGGGATGCCCCCCTTCTCCGCCTCTTGCTGAGGGCTGGGGTTGTTCGGAGCAGTCGGCGCGGGCTCTGGCAATACGGGCGGAGGCGGGTCGGTCTGCGCGGGCGCCGGGTCAGGAATCGGGGCGGTGGAATTGATGCAGCTCAGAGTATAGGTTGTGCTCCCGCCCAGGTCCATGGTCAGAACGCCATACTCGTCCACCACGACGGGGACAGGGAAGATACCGGCATCGGTGCGCAGTTCAAATTCCACCCCGGCCCAGCGCGTTCCCAACTGCAGAACCAGTTGATCTGGCTGCTGCACGATTTTTGGCTCAGTGCCGTCGGTATCGGCAAAAGCGACCGTGCTCATAGCCAAGGACAGAGCGATAACCAGCAAGAACGTCAATGGGAAACGATATCTCCGTTTCATGTTTCATGCCTCCTCAACGCACGGTAGACATATGGGTAATGACGCCCCAGATGCGGTTGCTCTCGTAGTTGATGCCCAGGATGCGCACTGAGACACGGCAGCCGCGGGGCGGACGGCCCCGCTTGGGATAGGTACACAGGCAATCGATTCCGCCGTCCAGAGATACAAACACGCCGGTGGTGTCCACCATACTGACTGTGCCCACATACAGGCTGCCCACCGCGTACTTCTTCAGTGCCTTCTCATAGGGATTCTCGCCTGCCTGCTTGACAGACGCAGATACCTGCAGCCGGTTTCGGTCAGAGCGGTCCACCTCCAATACCTTCACCAGCACACGCTGGCCGGACTGGTAGTGGGCAGTAGCGTCTACCCACCGCTGGTAGGACAGTTCCCGCAGGGGGATGTAGCACTCCGCACCGAACAGATCCACGAAAATGCCCGCCCGGATCACAGAGACCACCCGGGCCTCGGCGCAGATGCCTGCGTAAATCTGATAGTTGCCATCCCGGTCGGTGCGGAAGTAATACTCCTTCCGTTTCAGCGCCATGGCCTCCAGGCGGCTGGCCGCCACGATGCCGCTCTCCTGGTCGATGCCCTTGATGATGTAGTCCACCTCGGCGCCCAGCCGCTTGTTGAGCAGGTAGTGGAGGACATCGCCCTTGGGCTGGCCGCGGTAGTCCGTCGGCTCCTCTACTGCCTCCAGCACCGGGATGATAACCTTGTAGTCGCCGTGGTAGGTGACGGCGTAGGACATCTCGGGGTTGTCCGCCAGCCGCTCCACACCCTGGATGGTGCCGGTGAGGATCTTTTTGCCCTTCAGAGACTCCACCAAATCCAGCAGGTCGCTGCGCAGCTTGTCCACATCAGTCTCCACCGTGCGCTCGGCGTCGATGGACACTACGCGCTGGCCACGCCGGCCAGGCATTCTGAGCCTGTTTTTGGGCTGCTCAGTGTCAGTCTGGGGAGCGGCGGCTCCAGACTCGCCCGCAACTTCATCGACCGGCGATTCAGAGCCAGTCTGGGAAACGGCGGTTTTGTCCGCCTGGTCTTCAGTGCCTTCCGTAGACTCCAGGCCAGTCTGGGACGGCTGCAGGACTCCGCCAGGCTCAAACGCTCCATCTCCGGCGGCTTCCAGCTGGGCCAGGATGCTGCTGATTTTGGCCACCTGCTGACTATGGGCAAAATGCGTGCTGTTCATAAGGGCTACAATATCCAAATTAGCTTACTCCTTCCTGATGTACTTGGGCAGAATCGTGTTTCAATTCATCCAGTATAGCTTCCAGCTCGGCCCGGTCGGTGGTGATCATCTGCTGCTCCTCTCTGGACGCCTTGATGATGACCGGCACTTTATTGCTGTTGCTGGAGATCAGCGCCTCGCCTCGCTCGAACTGGGTGATACTGCGGATCTCTGTGCGGGTGAGCTTCAAAACATCCTTAACATACTCGGCCTCGTCCGGCTCCAGGTTGAGGATGATCTTGGTCTTGCTGTTGTTGAGGATGGCACGCCCATAGCGGCCGTCCTCCAGACCGAAGAAATCGGACAGGTCCTGGGTAGCGGCCAGGGCGCCGCCGCCATATCCGCGGATGATTTTGAAAATCTCCAGGCAGAACTCGGCCGCCTGCTTGTTGGCAGCGCCGCCAATGAGCTTCCATATCTCGTCGATGAACACCATTTTCCGTTTGGTACGGTCGGCCTTCACCTGGTCCCATACATAGTCCAGGGCGATCATCATGCCTACCGGCAGCAGCTTGCCCTTCAGCTCGGAGATATCCAGTACGATGTACTTGTTGCTCAGGTCCACGTTGGTCTGCCGGTTAAAGCTCTGGGCGCTTCCGGTAACGAACCGGCTGACGATGGTGGCCAGCCGTGTGGTGAGGGAGTTTTCTTTCAAGTTCTCATAGAGGTCGCCCAGGATAGGCATGGGCTTCATGGCCGTTCTGGCTGCATCGGTGTAGAGAGAGGCGTTGTCGTGCGTGATGCCGAACTGGGTATAGGTCTTGATCAGCGCCTCGTCCAGCATTTGCTCCTCCTCATTGCTCATATCAGGAATCAGCAGGGAGAAGAAGATCATCAGCTGCTGCACCTTCCGGGCGAGCATGGAGTCGATATCACTGTAATCCAGCTCGTCAATCAGCTCCATCTCCGGAGTGATGGTGGGGCGGATCTCCATGACGTTGATGCAGGCGGTAGAGCCGGGGGCCAGCTTGATGTAGGCGCCGCCCACCTTATGGCAGGCCCGTTTGAACTCATGCCCCTTCAAGGGCGCCAGGATAAAGCACTGGATGGGGGATATTTTCAGCCAGCTGGCAAAGGTGGAGATGATGCCCCACTGTTCCTCGTCGGAGCGGAGCAGGAAATTGATGGGCTCAATCTCCAGAATCTTGAGAAAGCGGCCATCAGTGGTTTCGACGATGCCGTTTTTGAGCTCTTTGAGCGGAATGAAGTCCTGAACGAACTCCAGTTTTTCTTTTGGCGGGGGGCTTGCCCGCCTGCTTTTTCTTGGGATGGCCTTTGCGCGTGTTTGTCCCATAGCGGTATCCAATCCTCCTATAGTGAAGCTGCCGCCGGCGCACCAGGAACATGACCATGTGAGAGACATACTGGAGTAGCGAGTCGCCGCCCAGTCCCATCAGGGCGAACACGCCCAGCGGCAGCAGGGTTATGGTCATGACCACCACCTTGGCCGTCACCGGCAGGTGGAGCCACATCAGTTCCGGGTAGCCGACCAGGGCCAGCAGGATGCCGGCCTCCACCGTGTTGCGGGTCTCCAGCATTCCGCCCAGCAGTTTACCGGAGTCGGTGTAGTTGGGTGGGATCGTGTAGATATTGCTGTATTCTCTGTCCTCAGTCATCATTGACTCCTTGTTCTATTGGAGCAGGGGTGAAGTCTGCCTCCAGGTCGATATCCTTCCTGCGGCGAAACTGGGTCACATAGGTCGGCGAATTGAGTGCCACGCCGCCTGCGCTGCTGGAGCAGTGGACCCACATCTGTTTTCCATCGGCGCTCCGGCCAGCATAGAGCAGCACATGGTTCACGGGCACCGTTCCCGGCGCTGCCATGAAGCCGATGTCGCCAGGCAGCAGTTCCGCCTCAGTAATGGCATAGGTGGTATCCCACTGGCTCCAAGACCCGTCCAACAGGCTGACACCCAGAGCTGTTTTATAGACCCAGTCCGTAAATCCCGAGCAGTCAAGTCCGTAGGGACGGATGGTGCCGGTACTGCTGGAGCCTGCCGAAGTCACCAACCTGGGTGTGTTCCATGCCTCGTTCCAGCCTGGGGCGCTCTTTCCGCCCCAAAAGTAGGGCACTCGGCCCACCAGGGACAGGGCTGCCCGCATCAGCTCTTTCCGGGTACCGCTGCAGGTGAGGCTGTTCAGATAAGCGTTCAGCTCAGCATCTGTAATCGGCGGCACCGATCCGCTGGTCAGGGAACCATACATGGTCATTTTCAGCGCGTTGGACATATTGGTGATAGCCTCGCCATATGTCAGATTGAACTGGTCATACTGGGCGGAGGTGTCGATGCCAAACGCAGTCAGGATGACCGACTGATCAAAGGGGTGGATGGTGCAGACCACATACTGGACCGTAACAGTCTCAGGCTCTCCCGGCTCCTCACCTTCTCCAGCTTCCGGCACCACAGTTTTTGTAGTTTCCTTCACTTCATAGGTGACCGCAAACATTTGGCCTGCAACGGCTTCCAATTTGGCCTTCATGTCTGCCTTTGTGGTCCCGCGCTGCTGTATGGATGCGGAATACGCCGCCAGGGTATAGCAGGTATCGTAGTCGGCGGAAATCAGCCCATTATTGATCAGGGTCTCCATGGAAAGTTCACGGTCATACCCGCCTTCAGAGATGATCTGCTCCACCCGCGCAACAGCCATATCATAGCCGCTCTGGATGCAGTCGGACACTACGCCGGATACATCGTCAAAGCTGGCGGTGATGCTTGTGGGCGCGCTGGCATCGACGGTAGATGGGTCCGTGCGAAAGAGGTTATTTACAACTATGGAGGGCAGCGATACAATGCCCACAATGATAAAGAGCAGGAACAGGCAGATAAAGATCAGCACCTTGAATAGGGTGTGCCGCAGGGACCAGGCTGCGGACAGGATTGCGCCCCATGGGCCGCCTGCGGCTGTACCTGCCGCAATCTCAGCGGCTGCCTTCCCGCCTGTGACTCCCGCCTTGGTCACCGCAGCAGCGGCATTGGCGGTCGCCTCCCTGGCGGCAGCGGAACCTGCGGATTTTGCCGATGCAGCACCTGCTTTTCTGGCGGCCTCCGCCACCTTCTGTGCGCCCTTCAGATAATCGTCCTGTCCATCGCCAAAGCGCTGATGTTCATCAGTCATGGAACCACCTCCTTGTGGATATAGGACGGCCCGCACATCGGTCAGGATGTGCGGGCCATCGGTCAGGTCTTGCGTTTTGGCGGCTTGTGGTCGTTGACTGGCCGCCGCTTGGGGGTAGGCGCGAACTGTGTGGGGGTGGAGGCATAGCGGACGGACTCCACATTGACAGTCCGCAGGATGTCCCCGTCATAGACGGGTTTACCGTCTTGATAAACGGGTTTGCGCTCCACAGAGGCCACGCCGGGAATCGCATACCACTGTCCGCCGCCGCTATCCTCATAGACATGGTAATCGCCCCGGGGCGGCTGATACCTAGTGCGGTCGTAGAACGCAGTCCCAGAGCCGTCTGCGTGGCGTACCTCCAGTACACCATCGGAGGCGCGGGAGCCGTCCACAGTGGTAATCTCTTGCGTGAAACCAGGCATAAACTGCCCAAAGAGCGCCTGATTATAAGCAGCAGCATTGCCGGGGGCTGCCGGGGCTGCCGAAGGCGTTCCGGGGGCGCCGGTACCAAACGGAGCGTGCCCCAATGTATCGGCCCCACCGCCAACTTCAGGCTGCGGCAAAGGATTCTCCGCAGCGCCGGGCGGGGACGACGCACCCATTCCGGCTCCAGGCGGAGGCGAAACGCCATCCCCAGCACCAACTGGAGACGAAGCATCTGCCCCAGCGCCAGGCTGCGGCGGAGTACCCGTTCCAGTATCAAATTGCGGGACGGGACCTGCCCCAGATTCAAACTGCGGCGGTGCTGCATGGGGTGTCATAGCGTACCAGTTCAGGCCATCCGAGCCTTGGATCGTCTCGTGGGGCGCGTCCGGCTCTTGGTAGAAAGCACTGCTGTACCACAGGGCATTGCTGCCGTCCGGATAGCTGGCCTCTATAGTTCCCTCGTCTACCGTGCGCAGCACTGTGTCCTGCGGGGCGCTGGGGAACGCTTCGGATACCTGGGCCGCCTCGGAGGAGTCGCCGGTGAAGTTGGGAGCGGCGTAAAATGCGCCCCGCCCCTCACCGGAGGCCACCTGATACCACTGGCTTCCGTCTGCGGCCTGAACCTGCTTATGCGGGCTGTCCGGCCTATCGTACTGGGCGGCACTGAACAGCTCTACATTGGCTTGCTTCCCGTCCGGTCCCACAGCTTTGGTGCTGATATGTCCGCCGGTGATTTGTGTATAGGAATACTTCATATTGCCTGCCACGCCGCTGGCCATCTGCGGCATATAGTTGGGCAGGCTGCGGTCCGCTATGTCGCCGGCGATAGTGCCGGAAACCTTGGGCGGGCGGCTGGCCACCGAGGAGACAGACTCTGCGGTAAGGGTGGCGCCATTGCGTGCAGCCATGCTGCCAAAAGTGCGGCCCACAAAACCAACGCTGCCGCCTGCGCCCATTCGGGAGCCGCCATTGACCACTGCGTCCCGGACAAAGCTGTTGGGCTTATACCGGCTGGCAAAGCCCGAGAAAATGCCGCCTGCCGCACCGCCTGCTGCTGTGCTGGCAGCGCTGCCCGCAGCAGCGCCGGTTTTCCCTGCGCCGCCGCCGAACATGGACGCCGCACTCCCGCCGCCTTTGGAAAAGCCGGTGAGCACCCGGGCGGCCATCATCATCTCAATGCCCATGCTGCTGCCGGTCTGCGCCACGGAAAGTCCCAGCGCAGCCAGATAGCTGTCACATCTTTGAGCAATCTTCAGCAGCGCCAGCGCACAGAACAGCCACAGGAAGATACTGCCCTGCCCGGTGGTGAGCGCACCGCCATTGGCGATGAATTGCCCTACCGAGGAGTCAAAGGCCCGCAGGAACCAGACATTGAGGACCAGCAGCAAAAGCTGGGAGCCCACCATCCGGCACCAGGACTGGAAGACCCGTGAGGTCGCCTTGGATGCGCCCATAGCATAGGCCAGAGGCGAGGTATAGCAGAGGACGCCCACCAGCACATACCGCTCCACCGTCTCCAGCAGGAGCTTGAAGTAGTTCCAGGCCAGGGCGATCATCAGGATAATCAGCAGGATCAGGCCCACAACAGTGGCTACCGATACGATAGTAGTCAGTCCGTTGCTCAGAACCTGCTGGATACCAGCGAAAGTAAAGTTGCTTGGTGTCATGGATGTATCCATCAGGGCAGTATAGGGCGCACGGGCAATATCCAGCAGCAGATTGAAGATGGGTTTTGCGTAGGTAATCAGGATGGCAAAGATACCGCCCCGCGCCAGCAGCTGCAGGGGATTCTCTGCCTCAGTGAGCGGCCCGCCAAAGGCCCGGAAGAGCTGCCAGGCTACGACCAGGAACAATAGCGCCCAGGCCATGTACTGGATCACTGTGTAAGCGCTGACAGCGAAGGGAAAATACTCTTCCATAGCTGTCATATCCGTACCCAGTGCCTCCAGGAACAGGCCGGAGATGGCGTCCATGATCTGGGTCATGATACTGGCCACCCAATTCGCCGCGCCTTCAAAAATCCAATCTAACATCGAGTATCACCTCATGTCTGGAGGAGGCGGCTATGAAGCCGCCTCCTCCAAGCGTGTGTATCTGGGGGAATCAATAGCCCGTTCTGGGCAGGGTGGGCGTGGGGCCGCCCCGGTAGACGATGGTCACCCACCGGTCATTGGCTATAATCCACTGGCCCTGCCATGTGCCGCCCACATCGGTCTTGTTGGCAAAACGGTACTCATGGGTGACGCTGGAGAGCACATTACAGTAGATATATGGGGTCTGCATCTGCTTGAAGCCCGCAGGCACCCGGCCAAACAGGAACATCACCTCGGTGACATACTCGTTGCTGGCCAGCCCCAGCGCGGCAGGCGATGCGTCCAGGGTATAGCTGCGCTGGGTGTCCAGGTTGTCCGCCAGTGTGCGGTATTCCCCGTTGACATTGGTGCGGAAAACAGCCTTATAGGTGAGTTTGGCCGACCATGTGCCAGTGATGATCTTGTCCAGGCGCACCGCGTCCGTGGGCAGTGTGTCACGCCAGAAGAAGTTATCCAGAGGCACCGTAGAGTTGTTGCCGATTTCCTTGAAGGTGTACCGAATGGACTGGCCAGGAACCACCTGGGTATAGCCGCTCTTTCGTACGGACACATGAGTGTAGACGCTCTTGTTCAGGACCTCGATCTGCACGATCTGGCCCTCATGCTCCAGGTAGACGGTGACGGTCTCGCTGGCGGGACTGTAATAGGCGGGGCTGGTTACCTCTTTCAGCGTATAGCGGCCCAAGGGGAGCTGTTTCGATACGGCCAGTCCTCGATGGTCGCTCTTGATGGTGTCCACCAGACGATTTGCCTTATCGTAGATTTCAAAAACAGCACCCTCCAGTGGCGTGCCGGCGGGGAAGCCGTTGATGGCGTTATCGTCTGCAGACTTTTTCCAGACCTGGATCTGGCCGGTGATGGCTGTGTTCTTCCAGGTAATGGTGGTGCAGCCGCCATACTCCACATAGATGGTCTTGGGCTGGGTGTCCAGAATATAGCCGCTCGCACACTCAATTTCACGAATGGTGTAACGGCCGTCTGCCAATCCCTTATCGATATAGACATACCCTTCGTTGTCGCTCTCGTAGGTACCGACGGGGTTGCCTTTGGCGTCAGACAGGAGGAATTTAACTCCATAAATTCCCTTGCCAGTCACACTATCAATTTTGTGGATCAGGGCGCTGCCGCTCTGGCGGTTGGTGATCTCCAGGGTGGCCGTCCCGCCGTCCTTCACCTCAATCTGGTGAGGCGTGTCATCGAGCTTGTACCCCTTGGCAGCCTTGAGCTCAACGACCTGATACCACCCCTTATCCACCTGGGGCAAGCTGATGACGCCATTGGCGTCGGTGGTGTATGTGCCGAGGATCTCACCGTTCATTTTACGAACTTCAAACTGGACGCCTTTGATGCGCGCCCCAGTCTCCTCGTCCTTTTTGATGATGGTAAGGCCCCCGACCTTGGTGTTATATACTGTGATGGTCTGGGTGTCGGTGGGATTGACACGAACGGTCTGTGTCTTGGTGCCCTCGTCCATCACATACCCTGGTAACGGCTTGGTTTCTGTGATGACCAAGGTGCCTACCACACCGGAGATGCGGATTTCCCCATTGGCATCCGTCTTAAAGAGTCCCTTGGAGGATAGATGCCCATAGTCGTCGTCCAGATAGCTTCCATCCGAGTACGTGATTTGGAACTCCACGCCCGCCAGCGGCTCATTGGTCTGTTTATCCAACTTGCGGATCACGATGGTTCCCTGCTTTGCGTTGTAGAAGCGCAGGGTCTGTGCATCCCCAACCTCGATCTTGATGGATTTGGGCGTGGTGTCGAGGACGTAGCCCTCCAACGTCTTGATCTCCTTGGCGATGATAGTGACGCCGGGCTCCAAGCCCTCAATTACAATGCGGCCATTCTCGTCGGTCACAAACTCGCCGTTGGAGCTGCCTATCAACTTACCGTTAGATTCCGTGACGAGGAAGGTCACGCCTTTTAGCGGAGTGGTGGTGCCAGTGATATACTTCTCAATGACAAGACGGGTCTTCGGATCGTCTTCAAAGACCAGATCATTGCCACCACCAGTTCCGTCACCAATATTGCTGCCACCATTATTGCCGCCGACAGTGCCAGGACTGCCGCTGTTCAACGTGTTGCTGCCATTCTTTACAATGATGGTCTGGGGAGTCGTGTTGAGAACGTAGCCACTGGGAACTCTGCTTTCACTGACCACCACGGTGCTGCCGGGGACAAGACCTGTCACGGTAACGGTGCCATCCTTGCCGGTGGTGTAGCGGCCCAGCACCGTGCCGTTTCCATCCCTGACCGTAAATTCCGTGTTGGGAATAGGTTTCCCAGTCACAGAATCCAATTTGGTCAGCGTCAAACTGCACAGAGGCTCATTGAGGAAAACGAGAGTCTGCGTGTCCTCTGGATTGACAGTGACGGTCTGCGTCTGCGTGGACTGGTCGATTACATAGCCGGGCGCGGCCTTGACTTCCTTGGCGACGATAGTGCCCGTCACACCGGAAATGCGGATTTCTCCCTTATCATTGGTCGTGTAGAGACCGTTACTGCTCAAGTGACCGTTGTTATCATCCACAAAGCCACCACTTGCATAAGTGAGCTGGAACTGCGCACCAGAAATCAATGCGCCGGATATACTGTCCTTTTTTTGGATAACCAAAGTACCGGCACGTTTGTTCCAGAACGTGAGCTGCTGTACCTGGCCCGCCTTAATGAGGATGTCCTGGGGTGTTCCATCAAGGACAAAGCCCTCCGCAGTCTTAATTTCCCTGGTGATTACGGTGGTGCCGGGTTCGATACCATCCAGAACAATCTCACCCGCCTTGTCCGTATAATAGACCCCATCGTCCGGTCCTACAGCGGCCCCAGAGCCATCAACAACTTTGAAGCACACACCGGAAAGTGGCTCGTTTGCCGTACCTTCAATAAACTTTCGGATAATCAACGTGGTCGCCGGCTCGTTGTCAAAAATCAGGCTATTGGCAACGCCAGTACGGACGACAATGTTTTTCGGGGTCTCGTCTTTGATATAGCCAGTGGGCGCCTTGCTCTCCGACACCACAATGGTGGCGTTGGGTGCCAGACCAGAAACAGTCACAGTACCGTCTGTCCCGGTGATGTACCTGCCATTGTTGGGTCCGACGGCTCTGCCTTCACTGTCCCGAACAATGAACTCCGCACCCTTCAACGGCTTTTTCGTCACACTGTCCCGTTTAAGGATGGTTAAGGTACAGAGGGGATCATCGTAAAAGCGGAGGGTCTGGGTATCGCCCGCATTGACCACAACCGTCTGCGGCGTGGGGTCTGCCTGGTAGTTGTCCGGGGCCCTGACCTCGGTCACGACCAGTGTTCCGGGCTTGACTTTGGAGAGAACGATCTGGCCGTTGACATCGGTGGTGTAGAGGCCGTTACTGCTGGTCAAGCCTTCGTTGTCCGGCAGCAGCTCACCATTGGAATAGATGACTTTGAACTGTGCGCCGGAAAGAGGCAGCTTTGTTACGCTGTCATACTTTTCGATGATCAGGCCGCCCTTGGGGGTATTGGTTACAACCACGGTCTGCGTGTCACCGTTGGGACCAATCATGACATTCGTGCTGGGATTGTCGATGACATATCCTGCCGGGGCCTTGATTTCAGTCAAAATCAACGCACCGGGGGCGAGATTGGAAATCCGGATCTCACCGTTGGAGTCCGTCGTAAAGATACCATTTTGGGTGAGTGAAGCAGTGCCAATCACGCCATCCAGGCCGACTTCACACCCCGCTGCCGTCGTTACGCGAAACTGGGCGCCGGGGAGCGGTTGGCCACTGATACTGTCCCGCTTTTGAATAATCAATTTCCCGCGGGGCTGGTTCTTGAAGGTCAGCGTAACCGTCCGGCCTTCCTTAATTTGGATGGTCTGGCTTTGCGTATCGAGGATAAATCCATCCGGCGCTCGTACCTCCGTCACAACGACACTTTTTCCAGGCGTCAATCCGGAAATCCGCACCTCGCCATTTTCATCACTCCGATAAATGCCGTTGCCATCGCCGATCAGAGTTCCGTCGGCATACATGACTTTGAACTCCGCGTCCTGAAGGGGAATGCTGGGATTGACGGAGCAGACCTTCCGAATCAGGAGGTTCCCATCGGGGGCATTATCAAAGCGGACCGTGACGACACTCTGTTCGCCGCTGTCCGCCAGATACACAGTTTCGGAAGAATTGATGATGCTGTATCCATCCACAGGATCGACTTCTTCCACGATATATGTGCCGCTTTGCAGGCCTGTCCAAATGCAGGTGCCATTTTTCCCGGTCACCTTCTGACCAATCACCGTGCCGCCGGTACCAGAGGTTCCCCCCAAATATCGCAGTTGGAAGGTACAGCCGGGCAGTGCAGCATGAGTCACACTATCATATTTTTCGACTATGATCGCATTCAACGGCTCATTTTGGAAAGTGATCGTTTTACTCTCGTTTTGTGTATCGGCGTCAATCTTCGAGAGGGTCAGTTCAGGTTTCTTCAAATTCTCGAAAATAAGTTCCTTTTCGTCGCCGCCGTTCAAGCTGATGGCCTGGGTGGGGGTCTCGCTGATGACATAGGGCTCCGGGACAGATTTCTCCGTCACGCGATAGCTGCCGGGAGCAACCCGCAGCTCCACAGAGCCGTTAGCCTCGGTGGTCACTTCATGGCGGTAATCCCCATCAATCGCCTCCAGGAGGAAGACGGTGCCGGGAATGGGTCTGCCGGTGCCCTTCTCAATTTTACTGATCTTGAGCAACGGCTGCTTCTGGTTGTCAAAAATCAGCTCCTTGTTGTCGCCAGCCTCCAGCCAAATGGTCTGAGTGGGCTGCTCACTAACAACGTAAGGGTCGGGAACGGATTTTTCGGTCACTTCATAGCTGTCCACAGGAATATTGGTAAGAACAGCTCTGCCATCCGGTCCAGTGGTCACATCGTTGTGGTAGCCGTAGTGTATTCCCTTGATCTCGAAGTGGGTATTGGGGATCACATCACCAGTCTTGGCGTCCCGCTTCAAAATAGTCAGGCTCGGGAGCTTCTTATCGGAAGCTGTGACAGTGACAGTACCGCCGCCGTTAATAACGGCCTGATCCACATGGGCGATGACCGGGTCCGTCAAACAGGCGTAGGGCGACGGGGCGCTCACCTCCACAAAAGCGTACATCCCCTCGGTCACGTCCGTTACGGTGATGGAGCCGTCCGCTTTGGTGGCCTCGGTGCCGATGATCTGGCCATCCTTAACGATGTTAAAGACTGCGCCGGGGAGAGGATTGTCACTGTCGTCCAGCTTAATGAGCTTGACCTTAACCTTGGCGTCATTCTCAAAGACCAAGGCGACATCGGTCTTGCCGTCCCACACAAAAGTCTGCTTTGTCTTACTGACATCAGGGCTCTTGGTGTACCCCTCCGGCGGAGTGACTTCCTCCGCAGTAAAACTGCCGATGGGCAGATCCTTCCAGGGCACATCGGTCAAATAGCCGCCGACTCCTGTAACGTAGGTGCCAGTGAAGTCATTGTCTACGCCGGTGATCTTAATGACCGCACCAGCAAGTCCCTTGGTGGGATCGTCCGCATCTACTTTGCGAATACTGCCTTCGCCTGTAATGACCGGCGTATCAGTAAATGTGACCGTAACGGTTTTATCACTGCCGCTGGGCAAGACCACATACTGCGGCCCAGCATTGTCAATCTCATAGTCGGGCGGCGGTTCCAATTCAGTCACGGCATAGGTACCCGCCTCCAGATTAGACAAGGTATAGGTCCCATCCTGGCCTGTTACAATCTCTTTGGAGTAGACGCCATTTTCAGAAGCGACGAGGAATCGGGCGCCGGGCAAACCCTTGTTGGGGTTTGTGGCGTCCACCTTCTTGACAGTGAGGCTGTACTTTTCACGGACGACACTCAATTCCCCCACCATAACAGCCTGCACATCATTGGAAGGATGGTAGCTGGAACCGGGGCCGGTGTAAGCGTACTCATAGACATCGCACTCACCCCATACGCCCTCAGCGCCTAAATCCAGGATATATTTGACCCGGTCGCGGAAGGATATGCCGTCGATCAGGTCATCAATACTGGAGTAATTCGTGTGTTCCAGGTTGTTGTAGACGCACATCAGCTCCTCGGCGCAGGCAGTCACGGGATCTGACAGCAGGCCGGCCTTATACCTCCAGACAATAGCCTGCGTCCAGGCATTCATTGTCCAGGTGTAGTGGCTGTTCCATACATCGTTTGCACCCAAGGCGATAGCCCGGTCGGTAAAAACGCCAGTGGAGTGCGCGTAGAAATAGGCCATCATCGTCTTGACTGTGGGATCGGAGATAGGCTTGGGGTTACCCCATGTATGGCCCTTCAACGACCAGCCCATACCCTTGCCCTTCTCCGCACAGAAGCCCATGGTACTCTTTCCATTAAGGCCAAAGTGCATCTGGTGCATGTAGCACACGCCCAAGGCCGGGGAATCATACTTGATACCATTATAGGCGCAGTCATCCATCTTGATCGTGTCCGGGGTGGCGGCCATAGCCGTCGTGGGCAGAAGCCCAAGCAGACAGACCAGCACCAGCAGGGCCGCAATCAGGCGGTTATGCGGTTTATGGATATTTTTCATGTTTTATCATTCTCCTTCTCGGCATAGAAAAAGACCTCTCAGCTCTCGCTGAAAGGTCTTTGTTTGCCGGTTTTCAGTTATTCGTACGGGTTGTGGGTACCCGGCATCCCGATGAACATAAAGCAGAATGTCGCTCCCCTGTCGTTTTCGGTAACACCGACACCCAGGCTGCCGCCGCCGGCATCAATCATGGTCGAAAAGTGGCCGGGCGAACTGATCCAGTTAGCGACAGCGCGTTGGGCGGTTTCCTCTGGACCCACGCCGGTGAATGCTGTCAGATTACAGCCAAAACCGTGCGGGTAGCCAAATGCAATAGCAGCCTCACACTCTTCCTTAGTGTCGTGCCAGGAATACTGCTTATCAGACATGGTCTGAGCCGCATTCATTAGGGCATCATCGACAGGCAGTTCCGGTACACCGTTGGCTACGCGGGTCTGGTTAATCAGACGGATCATCTCCAGCCGAATCTCCATATTGGCATTCAAATTGGCGCTGCTCCCAGGGTTCCCGCTGGCAGGGTCTGCGGGTTCCACCGTGATGGTCACGTTTCCCGTCTGGCCATCCGGGGCGGTCACCGTGATGATTGTTGTACCGGGGGTTTTGGTGTTGACCGTCCAATAGTTAAGGACTTTCGCCACACTGGCTACAGCGGGATTGCTGGAGATCACAGTATAATCCGAACGGCTGGGAGAGATAATCAGGGAACTGGTTACCCCCTCCTTCAGTGTGCTTCCCTTGATGCTGCCTACCCGGATAGAAGCACTGTCCTGTGCGGGAGCCTCGCCGGTATAGGGGGTGTCGCTGTCAATCTGGACGGCCTGACCGTCCCAGTAGACATTGAAGCCAACCATTTGTCCGATGTCCCGGAGTTTGACGTAGTTGTTGCCGCCAATATTGTACGCATTCATCTGAACCGGAACACCGTCTACATAGGCACGCTGGGGCGCGTATTCCGCCATGACCCCAGCGGCGTAGGCCACACCGCCACCGAACAGCATCATCCCAGTGAGCAGTCCTACTACGAAGCTCATTGTTTGCTTTTTCATGTTTGATTCCTCCTGTTCTTTGTATTCACCATAATTATACAAATAAGCAGGGGAATTTACAACGCAGCTACCTCACTTCCCGGGCCTGAACACACCAGCGCATGTTCCGGACGTTCTGGACGCAGGTGACCAGGGTAATTATGTTGTCGTTCGTGCGTTCCAGCCGGGAGAAATCGGTTTCCTCGATTTGTCCGACAAAAAAGACCTCGTATGTCCTGGTACCCAGCTGAGTGGTGTACGTGATCTGATCCCCGGTCTTCAAGGTATGGATCTTACCAAAATGATTGGTAACGCCTCTGTTGTGGCCGGCGATTCCCACGTTGCCATCCCAGCAGGAAGTGGATTTGAAATGCCCCGCTCCTTTAGCCAGGTTCTCCAGGCTCTCCGTCTCATAGACCTTGACGTTTACCCCGATGCTGGGGATCTTCAGCCGCCCGATGCTGCCGTCCGAATAGTAGAGACCATCCGGCAGGGTAAAGGGCGTGGAGGAAGTGGTGACATCACTCGCCGGCGGGGTCACGGACTCAGCGGGCGGGTAATAGGCAGTACCCCCTCCAATGGGAGTCGTGACGGAACTGCTCGCCTGAGTCTGTGCCTGCGGAATCAGCATGACCCCGCTCCCAGTCTGGTAGGACTCAGGACTGCCAAAGGGCGGCGGAACCACAGCCGAGTTTTTGCTGCGGTCGATATTGCTCTGCTCTGTCACGCCGCCGCCCACTACCGTGACCTGATCCACCGAGGTAGGGGACGCGAACAGGGGGTCCTCCGGACCGTCGATGTTATACTCAGCCGCCATGGCCGTCGTGGCCATCGTCATGGTGAGCATCAGCGCCACCCCGGCCATCATCAGCAGTCTCTTCATAGCTCATGCGCTCCTTTCGTTTCATCACAAAATAGGTTCCGCCCACACCAGCAGCCAGGGCGGCCAGACCGAGGGCTGTCATAACCGGC
>ERZ808051.1220-NODE-1220-length-18460-cov-10.793396_pt1 | contig 18460 bp, 27 predicted proteins | sample MGYA00380199_ERZ808051 | MGnify/ENA primary metagenome ERZ808051 (study PRJEB31490, sample SAMN06133391) | mouse gut metagenome | isolation source: J11 | host: mice | place: China: Chengdu | collected 2015-05 ...
GCCCTTCATTTGGCACAAATCTCCCACAAATTGTGACGCACATCTGCCAGAAAGCAATTTTGAAACACGCTCTAGCAAGATCTCCAAACATTGCCATAGTGCATTTTTCGCCATCAGACAACTGAGATACATTGAGACTGATTCCGTTTTTTTCAACTTTCATCTCCAACTTAAGTTTTCTCACAACTCTGAGATCTGTACATCCATCCATCATAACAAGCATCGCTTTTCTTACAGTCTCTAAGGCTTTATCTTTATATTCAAGGTCTGCATTCTGTACTTTGCATTCATTTTCATAATCTTCCTGACCTCTGAACCACTCAAAAAATGTTCTAAAATCTATCCTATTTTCTATCGCTTTATCAAATGCAGAATAAATATCAAATGTGTGTTTGTTCCTTATTCTCATTGGAATGTCCAGGACCAGGCGGTTTGTTCCATAATTAACGAATATTGGAATATTCTCTTGTTTCTCATCATCTATATACTTTTCATGGAAAAGAGATACAATATTTTTTAGAGCCTTTAAATCATGTGCCCTTTTTCCTGTTTTTCTAACCATAGATCTATAATAGGTAATTCGTTGCTCTTCCATATCGAAATCTGCTTTTATCTTCGTCTGCTTTTTACCGTACTGAATATCATCTAATTCCAAATTGAAATTCTGTTTCAATTCTTTTCTGTTCACAATCTGGTTAACGATATTGGCATATAGAAGATTGATACCGGTTAGCACAGATGTTTTTCCAGTTCCATTCATGCCGGAAATCACTGTACTTTTACCATCTAATTGTAATTCTGCTCTGTCAAATGATCTGAAATTTTCAAGTTCAAGCCTGTTTATCTTCATTTCATCACCTTCCATCTATGAAGTCTTTATTATTTTACTCCATATTTGAAAAACAAAACCCTATAATCCGAATGAATTGCATGAAGCAGTTATCACATATTTTTGTATGCACGTTTAGTGAAACTTCCTCACCTCGCCCCATCTTTACAAGTGTGCTAAAGTTCGTTCAAATTAATAATATGCCTATTTAGGCCTATTATGGATTATCACAAAAGAAAATACAACAATATTTATTAAATAAATAATAATATCAGCGGTGCAGATCACAGCGCCCCGGATCCTATTAGCGACCAAGCTGCCGCAAAATCAAAATCCCACCCTGCAAAACTACAGCAGGTAATTATTCTCCCGGTCCGCGATCTGTAAACCGTATAATTGATAAGTGGCGTACCCTCCCATGACTAACGGCTCCGCCCTGCAGATCTCTTCCGCCTCCTCACGGCTCTCGGTTTTCAGGATATACATGCCCGCCATTCCCGGATAGCCTTTGAATACGCCGCAGATCTCCAGCTTCCCCTCATCGTCCTGCCAGGCCCTGCAATATTACCGCGACCTGCCTTTTGAGCAGGAAACCGTATCCGTCCTGAAAAAATTCCTGAATTGTCTGCCACTGGATGTGCAAAACAGTATCACACAGCTTCAAAACAAAGTCGTGTTCTGGATCCCGGACAGGCATTGCGATTCCCCCCTGCTCAAACCGATCTTTTCGGTCGTGGTAAACCATCACGCCGCAACGATACGCTATTCGTCCACCCATTCTGAGAGTACGCGCACGATCATACCGATCGGCTTGTACGCCATGAACGGCCTCTGGTACTGCCCCGCCTACTGTACCACGGCAGGTCAGATCAGGGTATTCCGGGTCGACCGCATCCAGGAAATCCTGGAGGAGAAACCCTATCCTATGGGGAATTATTGATCGCGCTGATGCAGCAAAAAATATGCGGACTGTATCAGCATTATTGCAGACCGGAATAGATTACTTTTTCTTTTAGAGCCAACTTAGAGATAAGTCTACTATAATAAAAAACGGAAACAGCAAACACCTGCAAAGGAGGATTTTATCTATGACAAACTCTAAGAAAAAACAGATCAGAAACACGATCGCACTTATCTGTGCCGTCTGCCTGTCGGGTTCACTGACAACCGGCTGCGGCGCTTCCCCCGCATCTGCGGACGATCAGGTTGTGGAGCTTCCCACACCTGCCGCTTCCGACAGCACAGCACCTTCCCAGCCAGAGACGGCACCGGACGGCACTGGTGATCCCAGTGCGCAGAGCGGTGCAGATCCAGTACAGCCTGACGCGAACTCCGGTGAGACCGAAGGGCGATGGCATGTTTTTTCTCCCGATGTCGCGGCGGCTGTTGACGCAGACTTTGCGGGCGATATCCGCAAGATCGAGGGGAACACTTTCTATATCTCGGAGACAAAGAACATAATCCTGGAGGACGGCTCTCTCTCAAGCAGTTCTGTCGCTTCCGGCGTAACGGTTCCCGACTCCGACCTCATCCCGGTAGTCTATGACGAGAACACCCATTTCTGCCTGCGCACGATCTATAACGGTGAGACACACGAGGACTCCGATGCCTCCGCCCAGGATCTGGAGCTGACACGGGAGGTGGAACTCAAGGGCAGTTTTGAAGATGACGTCTTTCACGCCAGCGAAGTGCGGATCCTGAAGATCTCGTGAGAAGCACGTATGCCACCGAGACTGCGGAATGGCAGGAACAGCGGCAAATGTGGGCATTGTCCCAAACGAACAACTGCGAAGGGGGGAACTATCTATTTGAGGATATATCCCGGGGAGCAGGATCCTGCTCTCCGGGACAGCTGCCAGGGCTGAACCGTCATTCAGCACTCCAACAGTTCCAGAGTGCACGTCCTGGCACTGGATTGGCGGATCCGAGCCCGGAGCGGCAATACTGCGACCGGCGATACCGACAACTCGTCGATTCCGATTGCCAGAAAAGTTTCCAGCAGGGACAGATCCGCCCCCAATTCCCCGCAGATGCCTATCCAGATGCCTGCTTTATGCGCAGCGTCCGCAGCGATTAATACGTCCCTTTTCCCTGTATCAAGATCATATTTCCCTCCTTCGCCGCCTACAGATTATCCTTAAAGAACTGTTCCATGGCAGATGCGTCAGCCTCCTCGTCACCCAACTGCCCAAAAAGGCGCAAAGTCCTGCATGAAGCAGACTTTGCGCCTTTTTAGATTGACAGATAGTGCGAAGTCCCGGGCTGAACTGTCACCAGTTGTCCGCCTTTACAGGAATATGTATTTACAGATAAACAGCACAGCCAGCACATACATCAGCGGTGTCACCTTCTTCGCCTTGCCGCAGCACACGTTCACAGCCACATAGGAGATCACGCCGATCGCGATACCCTCCGAGATGCTGTACGCGAGCGGCATCGCAAGCATACACAGATATGCAGGGATCGCCTCTGACAGGTCGTCAAAATCAACCTTTATGACAGACGATACCATCAGAAATCCTACAAAGACCAGCGCCGGAGCCGTCGCAAATCCCGGGATCGCCGTAAAGATCGGCGCGAAGAAAATCGCGACCAGGAACAGCAATCCCGTCACCATCGATGCGAGACCTGTCCTTGCGCCCGCGCCGACACCTGCCGAACTCTCCACGAAAGTCGTCGTGGTGGAAGTGCCGAGCACCGCGCCTGCAGAGGTAGCGATCGCGTCCGCCAGGAGCGCCTGCCTGATATTCGGAAGCTTCTCCTCCTTGTCGAGCATGTCCGCCTTGGTCGCGACACCCACGAGTGTTCCGATCGTGTCAAACATGTCCACAAACAGGAATGCCAGGAGCACAACGACAAAGTTCGCGATGCTCACATTCGAGAAATCACCCGCGAAACACTGGCCAAACGTCTTTGACAACGCTGTGAAATCCGTGATCGCAAAGGTCGGGTACAGCGAATAAAATCCAGCCTCGACGTCTACTTTGTAGATGCCTGCCGCCTGACAGATCATGCCAAGGATCCAGGTCACGATGATCCCGATCAGAATAGACCCCTTTACATTGCGCGCGTACAGCACTGCGATCAGCAGCGTTCCGATGATCGCAAGGAGCGCACAGATCCCGAATGTGTGGAACTCCGACGCAAAACTCACATACGTCGTGAGCGTCGAGTCGCTGTTCACGATCACATGTCCGCCCTGCAAGCCGACAAATGCGATGAACAGACCGATACCTGCGCTGACACCCTTCTTGAGCCCGCTCGGGATCGCGTTGAAGATCGCCTCCCTGACATTCGTGAGCGACAGAATGATAAAAATGATACCCTCCGCAAACACTGCCAGGAGCGCCACACGCCAGTCATAGCCGTAAGCGCCGCAGACGGTAAACGCAAAGTACGCGTTCAGTCCCATGCCGGGTGCAAGCGCAAACGGATAGTTTGCCATCAGCGCCATCGCCGCCGTGCCGATAAACGATGCCAGACACGTTGCCATCAGCACCGCCGTCGCATCCATTCCCGCCGCGGAAAGCAGCGACGGATTGACCGCGAGGATATACGCCATCGTCATAAACGTCGTGATGCCGCCTATGACCTCCGTCCGCACATCTGTGTTGTTTTCCCTGAGTTTGAATAACTTTTCAACCATTTTACTATCTCCCTCCTTAGGAACTGTCAAGTTCCTTCGTTATTGAACTACTTCCCTATTGTATCTTTATTTTAATCTGAAATCAAGCAATAACTGTTCAAATATGCAAACGGAATTAAAATGCGGTATAAAATACTCTAAAGCAACCGATACAAAATATAAGAACATAGCCAAAAGGAAGGTATCGGTCAATGGATTCTCTGCATTTCAAAAATATCCCCCTGCGTGACGTATTGCTTGTAACGCAGCGTAATATGCCAGATTATGGTGTGATCGGAGGTCTCACGCTCCTGATCAGCGTGCCCGCCAAAGCAGGCGAACAGACATCACACACGCATCGCATAAGCGTCTCGCGGGCGACGCATGGAAATCACCTAAGAGTCACAACAGAAAGGATGTGAAGGGCTATGTCAAGATACACAACAGGCGAGATCGCCAAACTCTGCGAGTTGTCTGTACGGACCTGTCCTCTACTTCTTGCCCGGCAGGGAGGATCATTAGGATATGACTTCAAATTCAGATAAGACGATGCTGCACATCACGAATCTAAAAAAACGTTTTGGGGGAGAAAGAAGTTCTAAGGAATCTGGAGCTGTCCGTTCCCGAACACAGTATATTCGGCTTTATCGGGAAAAACGGTGCCGGCAAGACAACGACGATGAAAATCATATTAGGGCTGCCGCAGCACGACGGCGGCGCGGTCTATGTGGCGGGAACCCGAGTGACATACGGGCAGTCCGCAAGCAATCATTTTGTCGGATATCTGCCTGACGTACCGGAATTTTATCCCTTTATGACAGCTCCCGAGTACCTCACCTTCTGCGGCGAGACACGCCGCATCAAAGGCTTTTCCAGGGGCATGAAACAGCGTCTTGGCATCGCGCAGGCGCTCCTAACCGCCCCAGACTGCTGATCTGCGATGAGCCGACTTCCGCGATCGATCCTGTGGGCAGAAAAGAGATCCTCGATATCCTGTCGTCCGTGAGAGCGCACACCACGGTGTTGTTCTCCACGCACATCCTCTCCGACGTGGAGCGGATCTGCACGGACGCGGCTTTTTTGAAAGACGGCGTTGTGAGCGTCCAGGGAACACTCGCAGACATCAAGGCGGCATACCGCTCAAAAGAATACCGGATCGAGCTGGAGCTCGAAAGCGACATCCCAGCCCTGATCGACACGTTTGGGCACTGCAAAAAACTGGAGAAGAACCAGGTCTCACTGCGCGACGACGGAAATGCGCTGTACGATGTACTGCAGTATATAACCGCCCGGAAAATACCGATCCAAAAGATCGAGCGCATGGAACCGTCGCTGGAAGATCTGTTTATGTAGGTCATAGAAAAATGAAATCATTTATCGCATTTCTGAAAAAAGAATGGCAGGCGCAGCTGCGGACAGGGCGTCTGATGATCCTGGGCTGCCTGTTCGCCGTATTGGGGATCATGAATCCCGCGATCGCGAAGATGACTCCGTGGCTGCTTGGAACACTGGCAGATACACTCTCTGAAAGCAGTCTGGCAGTCACTGCGGTCACGGTCGATGCCATGACCTCCTGGACGCAGTTTTTCAAAAATATACCGATGGGGCTGCTCGTGTTTCTCCTGCTTGAGAGCAGCATTTTCACGGAGGAATATCAGTCAGGGACGCGTGTCACTGGTCTTGTTTTGCCATCACCTACAGCTACAACGCGTTTTTCTGGGACAATGCAGCCGCCCGCAGTCTCGTGTTCTCTGCCGCGTGCTGGTGGCTGCCCGGCGTGTGGGGGATCCTGTTGTCAGTGCTGCTGTCCACGATCGCCAGAGCCAACACAGGTGTTCTGGTCGGGACGGGCGCAGTATTTTTGGGCGTCTACATGATCAGTCTACTCCCGAAATCCAGGAGATTCTCGCCGCTCATGCTGGCCGATTCGCCTTCCCTGCTGAGCGGCGCTGCTGCGGCATCCTCGTACCGTTTATCCATTGTTGTGACCGTTTTATCCGGCGCCGCCTTTGCAGTCTTGGGCATTGCGATGCTGAACCGGAAACAATTGTGACGGATCTTTACAGATCCCTTCACCGAAGGCTGATCCTGACAGTCCCTGTGCGCCGCATCTGGCATATCACCGTCCTGCGTCGCAAGCGCGATCACGTTATCGTGCCCGAAGCGCTCATCCATCAGCCTTTTTGTTTCCTCATTCAATTTCTCCATTGGTTTGTCTCCTTTTTACATAATATCTGCATCTTCGATGAGCAGCCTGTAGATCACAATGTATATCCCTGTCTCATCGAGATATTTCTGTCGCAGCGGCGGATAGCGCACCATCATTTCCTCCCGGACCACACTCGATGTCTCCACCTCCGCCCTGCCGCTGATACTGAACCAATTTGAAGGTGCGCTCTGCAACATTGCGGGTGCGGCAGCACGTTTTACAGATGGGAGATGTCCGCATCGAGATCCGCCGGAACTGTCCCCAGCCCGATCGACTTTAGCCGCACAAACTCCTCGGCGTTGCTCTCCCTCGGCGCATTGGGATCAACCCGGATCTCCCCGATCGCAAGCCGGTCTGTCAGAATGTGCTCCGACAATCCCCGGATCTCCGCCTTTGCCGCCATCGACGCCCAAAGCTTTGCGACGATCGTGCCGCCCAGATCGTTCGTGTGCGTGTAGTCCTGACTCTCCCCGTCATGCCTGAAATATTTTTTGGCAGTGTACAGACCAAGGGGCTCAAAAAAGTCCGTCGTCGCCGTCCACAGATCGATGAACGGAACATGCCCCCACTCCGAGACATATTTCACCGCATCGCGGTACTCGCCCAGCAGATTCAGTATTTTTCCGTTGTCGTCAAATATGATCCGGTTGATCGGCGCGTTCAGAATGGTCCGCACCGCCCGCCCCCTTGCGTGATCGACAAACCAGCGCAGATACCGCTCGTAGCCCCCGAAGGCATCAAGCTCCGGATCCTTCTGGTCATTGTGTCCAAACTCGATCATCAGATAGTCATTCGGTCTCAGCTTGCGCCGCAGCGTCTCAAAGTGCAGACCGAATACCTCCTTTGTCGTCGCCCCCGACTCGGAGTGGTTCGACACCGCAATCTGGTTGTCCAAAAGCATCGGGAGCACCTGCCCCCAGCCGCAGTACGTTCTCTCCGGGTCATACGGATATTCCGCGGGCTGATCCGTGACCGTCGAGTCCCCGATGATGTAGAGCGTCGGCACATTCACCGGCACATACGCCGGGACAACGGACAGCTCCCTGTCACAGACAATATAAATCTGAATGCTGTCGACAGTGTACGCCGCATCTCTGCGAATGTAATCGCACACATTCACGACAAAGGTGAGCTTCTGCGTCTCACCTGCACTGATCTCCCTGTCCACAGCCACAAAGCGTCTGTTCTGGCAATATACCGTGTAGACCGCCTCCAGCTGCGCGGTGATCTCCAGTGTCACCTCATAATTTCCGTTTGGGACAGCTATCCTGATCTCCTTTGGTTCTCTTTCATACTTCACCATATGTTCATATCTCCTTTTAAAATAGGAGCTCTCAGAACCGCTCCGCAATGGGATAAGCAAAGAGATTCCAAGAGCCCCTGTAACTCAGCCTGTATAATCCTATCTTACACTAAAATCATTCTTTTGAAAATATGAATTTATGCGGTCATCTCTCCTTTCCATCCGGATTCTCAATGATGATATGTTCTGAAAGCTGTCTCAGCATTTCCCGCGTGATCCGCAGATCAAAATCTTCCAGCGCATAAAACTTCATTGCCTTTCCGCTGTCGGACAATTCCATCGTGCTGGTCACAAGCCGCGCCGCCTCCAGCTTCTTTAGATGCATGTAGAGCAGCGGTCTGCTGATGTTTACCAGCCTTGCCAGCTCGCTCACATACTGCCGTCCCTCCGCAAGGATCCCGATGATCTTGATCCTTGCGGGGTGGGACAGCGCATCGAAGACATTTACATAGTCCTCATACTTCTTTAGACTCAAGTCGCCAACAAAATTTTCCATAGCTAGATCTCTTCCATCATTTTGTCGATCGATTCAACCTTTGTCCGCACAGTCTGCAGATCCTTTCGGATCTCTGCGTTTTCACGGCGGATCTCCTCCACAAAATGATTGAACTTCTCCTGATCCAGACAGCTGTACTGGACTTTCCGCTCCATCCCCTTGACGATCAGATAAACTACAATGATAACGATCGCGCCGACTGCCCCGATCACTGGCATGATATTGTACATATACATTCTCCCTTCATTTTTCATTTTTATTTTTGTATCATGTGTAATCATTTTATTGCACGTGAAATGATTTGTCAATACTCAAATCTGTTTTTTATCCGTTTTATAGAACAGTTCCTTACTTGTGTCAGAGACATTGTCTATAATGAGGATCTGATTGCACCTGGATCATCCTGTATGCTATAATGGATTCGTACAGAAGGCATAGCTCTATCCATACACATCAGCCGTTCTGCTGTGTATGGATAGATCCAGCAAACTATTTGGGGGAGGAAATAATGAAACAAAACATAAAGGTTAAAACGGACTCCAATGAAATACAGTGTTTATACTCACAGGACGTGGTGTATCATGATTACGGTGACTGCAAGAGGCATCTGCAGATGGTCTTTCCATACAGGCAGGCGATGAAGGCGGAAGAAAAGTACCCTTTGATCCTGCTGATCCCCGGATCTGCCTGGCACAAACAGGAAATGTACAATGACATCCCGCAATATGCCATTCTCGCCAAACGGGGATTTGTGGTTGCCGCGATGGAGTATCGCGAGTCCGATCTTGCCACTTTCCCGGCGCAGGTCGAAGATGTGTGCAACGCCTTGAAGTTCATCCCGGGTATCGCAGATATCTTTCACATCGACACAGACAAGATCTTTTTAATGGGAAATTCATCCGGCGGACATATCGCCATAATGTCCGTTCTCTTGCATGCGCACGGCTTATGTGATCCACTGCCGAAGATTTCGGGTGTGATCTGTCAAAGCGGTTCGACGGATCTGGTCCTCTGCGCCAATGAACCCCTTCCGCCGTGGATGACAGTCCGCCCGTCCGCCGTACTTCTTGGCGTGGATGACACGCTGGCACACAGGGAGCTCGCAGCAAAGGCTTCTTGTCCCATGTACATCACGGAGGATATCGAACTTCCGCCTATACTGCTCATGCACAGCGAGTTTGACCCCGTTGTCTCTGTCGCAAACAGCAGGACACTGTATGAAAAGCTGACCGTCTCCCATCATAAAGCTGCATATTACGAACTGGAGGGAAACGATGCACACGGCGGCGCAGTTTTTTACGACCGCGCGATATTGGACATTGTACAGGAATTTTGTGAAAAGTGTCTCACTCAAGCCATTTGGGAATGAACGGCTGACTATACGCAACACAATCCCCATATGTCAAACGTCTGTGCACGGTAAACGCAAGCTTTATGGATAAATTGTAAACTACACATGTTGATGCAATATATAAAATCGTTTTATTCTAACAGTCTTGCATTTGGCAGGTGGTTTGTACTGTATGCCTTTTTTGGCTTTGTATAATTTACACAAAAAATATAGCTCATATTTATTGAAAATGGAGACATGTGTTCACCGTGAACGTCTGTGGCGATTCTGTTGCGAATAGACAGCCGATATGATATACTGAGGACACAAACGGGAAAGGAAGCATACTTTATTGGAAATACAAGACAATATACAATGGCATCCCGCATTCTGCTCCGCCGTGGAACTGGAACTGCGGGAATACAAGAAATACCTGACCTATGAGCGGGAACATAATCTGGGCAAAATGCCCCTGAAAATAGACCTGCTCATCATCAAAAAGAGGCGCGACATCGTGATCAAAAATGACATTGCCGATTTCTTTCTCGGAAATAATATCCTTGAATACAAATCGCCGGGTGATGATGTGAACGCCGGGACTTTTTACAAAGCACTGTCCTATGCGTGTCTGTATAAAGCGGAAGCAGGCGCTGCCGATATCTTTGATGCGGACACCACGGTTTCGATCGTCAGGGAGGAAAAGCCTGTAAAACTGCTGGGACAGCTCGGCGAAAAGTACTCCGTGAGCAAAAAGAAAGCGGGGATCTACCGCATCGACGGCATGATCTTTCCGATGCAGGTTCTTGTGACGAAGGAACTTGCCAGGGAATCCCATGTGTGGATCACCTCCCTGACAAGAACGCTGAGCAGGGAGGATGCAAGGGAGCTTCTCGACAACTGCGCGGGACTTGGCAGTGACGAGGACAGACGGAATGCGGATTCTGTTGTCAACGTGGCATCGGAGGCAAATATAGAATTATTTAAGAAAATGATACAGGAGGGTGATCAAATGTGTGAGGAATTGAAGGAACTGCTGGCGCCTGAGATCGTGGAATTTAAGATACGTCTGGCTGACAAGGACGCGAAACTGGCTGACAAGGACGCGAAACTGGCTGACAAGGACGCGAAACTGGCTGACAAGGATGCGAAACTGGCTGACAAGGACGCGAAACTGGCTGACAAGGACGCGGAGATCGCAAAACTCAAAAAGCTGCTTGCGGAGGCTGGCATCAAGGAATAAGAATATATTTCCACATACAAAAACAGAAAGGTGACAGTACAATATGATCTACAGAGAAAATACCCTAAGCTATGACGATTATTACAGACTCCGGGAAAGTGTCGCATGGTTGAACTTTTCAAGAGAACAGACAGAGAAAGCCCTGAACAACAGCCTGTACACCGTGATCGCAGAGGATGATGGCAAAGTCGTCGGAATGGGAAGAATGACCGGCGACGGGCTGTATTATCTGATCGTTGACATCGTGGTACAACCCGATCATCAGAAAAAGGGGATCGGCAGCACGATCATTGATATGATGATCGACTATGTGGACAGGGAAACACCCATCGGAGGGCGTTCCAGCGTCCAGTTGACCGCCGAAAAAGGGAAAGAGACCTTTTATGAAAAGAGAGGATTCAAGCTGATCCCTCACGAGCACTGTGGTTCCGGCATGCGGAAAATAATCCGTAAATGATCTGAGCAATTTTTAGTCGAGGTACTATAACTATGATAAGGAAGATAACCTGTCATGACATTCCGGAATGCGTGAACGTGATCTGCGCAAGCTTCCTGACGGTGGCGGACGAAATGGGCTTTACCCGCGAAAATGCTCCGCGTTTCACCGCTTTTGCAACGACAGCGGAGCGTCTCGCATACCAGCTGGAGCATGAACACCGCCCCATGTACGCCTACCAGGAAGCGGACAGGATCGTTGGCTACTACTCCCTTGCGCTGCAGAAAGATCACGAATGCGAGCTCAATAATCTGTGTGTCCTGCCCGCGTACCGCCACAGACACATCGGCGAAAAACTGCTTGATGACGCCTGCGAAAAGGCGCAGGCGCTTGGCTGCATCAAGCTGAATATCGGGATCGTGGAGGAAAACACCCTGTTACGACACTGGTACGAAACAATGGGTTTCCGGCACATTGGCACACAGAAATTCGACTTTTTTCCGTTTACCTGCGGATATATGGAAAAGAACCTTTAAATCGCTCATCGGACCTCCTCTCTGAAACCGGCGCAGACTTGCGGCAATCCCCAGCAGACTCATGATGAAAATGACCGCCAATGAGATCTCCCGGGGGCAGCCCTGTCTGGATAAACGTCCCATCACCAGCAGATAGGACGCTGACCACGGATAAAAACCCGCGATCCCCGAATTTGACAGGACAACATTGATCAGACTGACCGCAGCGACGCCGATCAACGGTGCGACAAACTCTTTTGTCCTGATCGTCAGGTAGATAAACGGCGTCTGCGTGGCACACAAGAATACCCCGCCCAGAAACATCTTCACAAAGAAAAACAGAAATGACGGGATCGTGATCTGCGCTACCGGAACAGAGCAGTTACACAACAGGGCTAACACCATGATCTCCAGCCATGAAAGCAGCATGAACATCAAGGACAGCATCGCGAAAAAAGCAGTTTGCAGGCAGCACAAGATCATACAGCCGGATATTGTGGTCGTCCTGTATCAGAAACTGTTTCCCGCATAAGACCTGTTCTAAGATCCTCGCCGCCTGTGCCGTGTCGGATATCGTGAAGTGGACATATCTGCCGCTTTTTTGTTCCAGTCCGGCAAGGCTTTCCTCCTCCAGCAGCCTCCCCTTGTCGATGATGCCAATATCGTCCGCGCGCTGCGCGACCTCGGATAATATATGGCTGGAAATAAGCATCGTCTTTCCCCTTTTTTCACATAATTGGCGCAGCAATACACGGATCTCTGCTATGCCAATGGGGTCAAGCCCGTTGATCGGCTCGTCGAGGATCGGCAGCTCCGGGTCATGCATGATCGCAAGGGCAATCGCCAACCGCTGTTTCATGCCAAGGGAATACTCCGAGAACCGCTTTTTGTCCTGATAGGGCAAGCCGACCAGATCCAGGGCATCTCTCATTGCGTGGCGGTTTGGCACGCCCCGCAAAGCGGCAAAATGTGCAGATTTTCCGTCGCGGTCAGATTGGGATAAAAACCGCGCGTCTCGATCAGACAGCCGATGCGCGGAAGCAGTTTCTTTTCGTTTCCCCGCAAAGGCTCTCCCCACATCCTGATCTCGCCGGACGTAGGCTTTGTCAATCCGAGAAGCATTTTCATGGTCGTCGTCTTTCCGGCTCCGTTTCTCCCGAGCAGTCCATAGATCCGCCCTTTCGCTGCATGGATACTTAGGTTGTCGACGCTCCTTGTGGCGCTGTACTGCTTTGTGAGGTGTTCTGTTTCAATGATGTGATCCATATGCAATCCTCCTGTCCTGTAAAATAGCCTCCGGAAGCCTATGAAGATCGTTCCCGAGATGATCTCATAGCGTCCATGAAGGTATTCTACCACACCAATCTTGCATAAACCCTGCCGGAACCTTGCACTAACCTTGCATCGATATCGCTAACACGAACCCTGCGGCGCGCGGCTCTGCGTTGCGTCTGCGCGGAGCGGAAACAGCAGTGTGAATGTTGTTCCGTTCCCCCGCGTGCTTTCTGCCGTTATCAAACCGTTCATATTTTCCACCAGCTGTTGCGCGATCGATAAGCCAAGACCGCTGCCCTTTTCAGACCGCCCTTTGTCACATTTGTAAAGCCGTTCAAAGATATGCTTTAGATCCTCCTGCTCAATCCCTACGCCGTTGTCTGTCAGAACGAGCGCCATATGATCATTTTTTTCAGACAAAATGATTTCGATCCTGTCGGCGCGGCTGTGTGCGATCACGTTTTGAAGGAGATTGTTCAGTATGCGCATATATGCGTCTGTGTCAAGATTTACCATAAACGGCCGTTCCGGAATATCGATGTTGAACTCGATCTGCCTGTCCTCAAAGATCGGGATCCAGTCGATCAGCATATTTCTCGTCAGTTCCGCGGCCTCAACCGTCTCTATTTTCATGGCGAACTCATTCCCGTTGAGCTTGAACCAATCAAAAAGTACATCTATATAGTCCTTCAGGTCGTGCGCTTTGCGGCGGGCGATCTCTATATGATCGTCGCGTTCCCGCCCGGCAGCGATCCCTTTATGCACAGCGTCCAGATACCCGATCAGCGTCGTGAGGGGCGTTCTCACGTCATGCGAAAGGCTTGTCATAAGCTGTCTGTTCGCCTCCTCTGCCTGGCGGTACGCAGAAAGCCTGTCCTCATAAGAGACAATGATGTCATTGATCTCGTAGGCAACCGGCGCAGTCAGCTCATTCACCGCGGACAATATGCGCCTGTTTCCATTTCCATTCCTCACGTCCGTCAATATGTCTGCCATTTCAGCAATCTGTCTTTTTACCCGTCTGACGATAAAATACGAGGCAAGTACGGAAATGACGGCGATCACGATCGATATGACAGCGGCAGATTTCATAAAGATCATACCTCCTTGTTAAATCGGCAGCCGATCCCTTTGACCGTCTGGATATATTTCGGGCTGCCGGGATCTGCTTCTATTTTTTTGCGCACGCGGCTGATGATCGCCATAATATTGCTGTCATCATAACAATATTCCTCCCCCCACACCTCCTCATAAATGCGCTGCTTCGTCAGGATTTTTCCCTGATTTTTCGCACAGAACAAAAGCAGGTCAAATTCCTTGGGAGGCAGTTCAAATGTCCCGTTGCCCCCGGTGACGGAGCGGCTGTCAAGATCGATCTTCAATCCGTCAAAGTCAAGCTGCTGCACTGCCCCGTCGAGTCCGTTAAAGCGGGTGTAGCGGTGTATGAGCGAGAGCACGCGGGCGATCAGCTCGTCCATGTCAAAAGGTTTGGTCAGGTTATCGTCCGCTCCCGCACGCAGTCCGCGCACTTTAGAAGCGCTGTCATCCTTCGACGTGAACATCAGGATCGGCAGGCTGCTCACTTTTCTGATCTGTTCCAGCGTCTCAGCCCCGTCCATTCCGGGCATCATCACATCGAGTATGACAAGCTGGTATTTTCTTTCTTTTACGGTTGCCAATCCTGCTTTTCCGTCACTGCAACAATCAGCTCCAATATTTTCCGATCGTATGCTCTGCCTGATCAGAATGCTGAGCTCTCTGTCGTCATCTATGCTCAAAACACGATCCATGATCCCACTCCTTTCCTATCCTACGCTGTTCCTCCGGCATTTGGTTTGCCACGTTTTTATCCGCCCTTTCCCAAATTATATACGGTAAACCGTATGCAGGCAAGAGCGGCATATAAAACAAATGCAAAACAAAATCTGGCAGGAAATATTTGTTGCTGCGCCGGCGGGTTCCACACCAAGCGGAATGCCGCCCCGGTCGCCGCCATGATATACGCGTAGGAAACGTCATCTCCCAGATACTCCGACACCGCCTTGACACAGATCGGGTACATCGTATTGCTCCCGTACGCGCCATGCTCCACAGCTCAGATCTTGTCATCACCAAGTCCTGTATATATGCGCCAATCGCGCATCCGTCACCAATCAACAGACTATCACACGAACCATACTTTGACAGATTGCTATTCCCGTGGCTCGTCACTACCTTGTCGCCAAAATGATATTTGTAGTAATCAAGTCCCGCGTCCTCATCCTCCGTAACCATCACATCTTTTTCAATCAGCTTGTCAAAATCAGGATAGATCTTCTCCAGAAAATGAAATTTTCCCGATGTTTTTATCTTGTAGATCTCTTTGTAACTGTACGGAATTGCCGGGAGGGACTCCCTGGTAATAATGATAAAACAATTGTCAGACCGCAGCGCCAGCGATGCGAATCCCTTCGTTTTCACACCGTAACTCCCGTTCCTCTGGTACTGCCAGCGTCACTGATCATCTGAAATAGCGTCGTCTTGCCGGTAGCACTGTCTCCTCTGATGAACGTGAACTTTCTATTGATCGTAAACCTGAACTGAACTGCTCTCTTGTTCTGCACTAAAATGTCATGTTGTGTCTCCATAACAGATACTCCCTCTCAAACTCCTCCGCACTGTGGCAAACCGCGCCGTCACGCGCAATACACATGTCAAATTCCAACCCCTCAAAATTCATCGGATACGCGAGATAGACCGCAAAGTCTTTTTTTCTGCTCAGTTCCGCCAACAGCGCGGCGCAGTTATCCCCGCAGCTATTGGCATTGCTGATCACGGAATCATCAGCATTCATCGTGATCAGCGCCTTCGCGCCACTGCTGATCTCACGGATCGTGATCGGACCGAGCACCGGGCTTTTCACCATTCCCTCGGAGATCAGCTCAGAACTGTCAACTTCCCGGATCACCCTTTCTGCCCACGCGTCAAGCCACTCTTCTGTGTAGGAATTGTTAAAATATTTTGACGTGGAAATAATATCGCCCTCGTCAAGTTCAAAATACACTTTTACCATCGCATCCCACTCCTTCCCTTCGCTGCCTGCAGCCGAGGATTTCGTCTATATCATAACAAAAAAACAGATTCCGTAAACTCTGTTCAATCTTATTTACATCTTTCACAAAAAAGTCTATACTTATCCTATATCGTTAGAATCTCATCGGAGTGGAGGATCAGAGATGTTTTGGAATGCAAAAGGCGGGCGCATCCATATCGAAGACACTGATATGGACTATATCACATTTGGACAGGGAGACGACGTCCTGGTCATGATCCCCGGGCTCGGGGACGGACTCACGACAGTGAAGGGCATGGCGCTCCCGCTGGCGTACACCTACCGCATGTACGCCAAAGACTACAGGGTATATATTTTCAGCCGGAAAAATCATTTGGAAAAATATGCAGAAAAAACTGTGAATAAAGGCTATTCCACGAGAGATATGGCAGAAGATCTGGCGTTTGGCATGCAGACACTCGGCATCACGCGCGCAAAGGTACTCGGCGTCTCCCAGGGCGGCATGATCGCACAGTATCTGGCAATCGACCATCCCGAACTTGTCGACAGGCTCGTGCTCGCCGTCACGCTGTCAAGACCCAATGAGACGGTCCGGCATGTCATCGACAGCTGGATCCGGTTTGCCAGGCGGGGCGATTACAGAGCACTCATGATCGACACCGCAGAAAAATCTTATTCAGAAAATTACCTGAGACGATACCGCCGCCTCTATCCGCTTCTTGCAAACATCGGAAAGCCAAAGGATTTCAGCCGCTTTATCGTACAGGCTGCCTCCTGCGCACAGCACGACGCCTACGACTCCCTGCATGACATCACCTGCCCGACCCTGGTCATCGGCGGCGGCAAAGACCAGATCGTGACAGGCGCTTCTTCCGTCGAGACCGCTGAGCAGATCGCGGGCAGTGAACTGTATCTGTACAGGGATCTCGGTCATGCTGCCTACGAGGAGGCAAACGATTTTAACAGCCGTGTGATCGCGTTTTTTTCCAAATGAATGCTATTTCTATCATAGCACTGTCTTTTTCGCGCCGTCTTTTTCTATATGCGGTCATGCTTCTGTGAAAACTGTGTTCTGCTTCCTGTATGTGTCGTTGTCCTTCTGGCTCAGTTCGTTTTCCACCTGCGCCAGCTCTGCCTGCAGCTGCCTGACTTTCTCCTCGTCACCGGCTGCCGATTTGATCTGCTGCAACAGCTGCTTCTTTTGTTCCTTGAGCTTTCGGATCTCCTGGTCAACCCGGTCCGTGTTGCTGGTGCACTTCTGCCCGGACGCCTTTGGATCCTCGTCCTGATCCGCTTTTTCCGCAGCCCTGTTCCCGGCTGGCTTTTTGGGATCGTCGTACAACACCTTCGGATTGCCGTCCTCGTCCTGCCCTAACCGGTACAGCCCGCTCGGTCTATTTCCCGACGCCTCACTGCTGATGTACTCGTCCTTTGGAACAGGGCCTGCGCCGGCGTCCTTTCCTGCTTCTCTTGCCCTTTCCGCCTCCTCTGTCCGCTCCTGGCGTTTCGCCCTCAGCGCTTCCTCATAATCCGTATTGTAGCTGCCATAGCTTCCATTGATCTCCATTGCCATATGCTGTCTCCTCCATTTCTTTTGACAGGATCTCGCAGTCTCCTTGTGCGTGATATCTGCAACTCCTCGTCTCTGTGTACTGATCCGGCAGTATATCCTGCCTTCACAATCATTTTCGGACACAAACGCCGGCAAGTAAATCGTTTTGTATTCAAATGCTTTCTCGATGTCGTGAACTGATCTATATGAATTGTACTTTACCCGGAAGCCAGGCGAGCAGACGCTCCATCGTCCGCCAAACTGTTCTTTCCACGGTAAACGCACGATTTTATGTCTATCCGCCAAAGAAAAAATCTGATATATTATATTTAGTAACTGACAAGCCCCGCACAATCGTGTACAATTATATCTATACTTCTTGAAAGGAAATGATTGGTATGTCAGGTATGGAAAATAATTTTTCACTGGTCGGATGTATGGAGGAGGTTCCGGATCCGAGAGCCCCATATAACCAAAAGCACAAGCTTCTTGACATTATCGTAATTGCAGTCACGGCAATCCTCTGCGGCATGGACACCTGGAACGAGATAGAAGACTGGGCAAAATCTAAAAGGGAGTGGCTTGGGTCATTTCTGGA
>ERZ808051.1222-NODE-1222-length-18443-cov-5.026843_pt1 | contig 18443 bp, 20 predicted proteins | sample MGYA00380199_ERZ808051 | MGnify/ENA primary metagenome ERZ808051 (study PRJEB31490, sample SAMN06133391) | mouse gut metagenome | isolation source: J11 | host: mice | place: China: Chengdu | collected 2015-05 ...
TTTGCGGAAGGGCTGTCATTGCTTTTGACCGGAGATGTGGAAGGGGAGGGAGAAAGGGCTCTGATCGGGGAGCTGAGGGAGAGGGGAATCGGGGCTGTCACCGTTTTAAAGACCGCCCATCACGGCTCCCGCAACGCCACCTCCCGGGAATTCCTTGCCCAGGTAAAGCCGCAGATTGCGGTTATTTCCTGCGGCAGAAACAACCGTTATGGCCATCCTCATGAGGAGCTGCTGGAACGGCTGAGGGGCGGGGGCACGAACGTGTACCTGACGCCGGAGAGCGGCGCGGTAACCGTACGGGCAGGGGGTAAAATGGTGATGGTAAAAGAATTCCTGTCACAGCACGGACAGAATTAGAATCTCCACACTCATTACATCGTTCATGCGTCCGGTTTTAACCGCTTCCTCCGCTTCCACACATCTTTCCACCGCCGTTCGCAGGGCAGCGGCTTTAAATTTTGCCGCCTGATTCAGGTATTTGGAGGCGATAAAGGGAGCAACCCCAAGCCTGGAGCCGACGGTACGATTGTCATAGCCCCTTGACTTCAGCTCCTTTGCCTGCAGAAGCATATTGCACTGTCTGGCGATGAGGAACAGAATTCTCATGGGCGGCTCCTTCAGGGCCAGCAGGTCGTAGTACAGGTCAAGGGCGCGCTTTTGCTGTCTGTCCGCAATGGCATTTATCATGTCGAAGATGTGGTTTCCGATGCGGGTGGTGCAGACGGCTTCCACGTCGGCATCGGTGACGACCTCCCTGTCCATGCAATAACAGACCAGCTTTTCCAGCTCCATCTGAATATTATCCATGTCGGTGCCTGTCTTGGAGAGCAGAAGCTGGACCGTGCTCTCCGTAATCCTTTTATTGTCCTTTGCCAGAACGCCGGCGGCCCAGCGCATCAGTGTCTTTTCGTCCTGAACGGCAAACTCGGCGGCATAGCCCTTTGACTGAACGGCCTTGAAAAGCTTGCTGCGCTTGTCCACCTCACTCTCCGTAAAGACAAGGAATGCGGTCTCGCACGGGGCGGCAAGATATTCCGCCAGCTGTTCGCCGCCGGATTTAAACAGCCCGCTGTTCGCAATGAAGATTACCCGGCGCTCGGCGAGAAAGGGAAGCGTTTCGGCAAGGTCGATGATCTCGCCCACAACAATGTTTTTTCCCTCGTAAAAATGTGTGTTCATGGTATCGCCGTCTCCGCACAGAGCCTTCTGCAGCCGCTCCCTGTACTGTCTGCGCAGGTAACGCTCCTCGCCGTAGAGCAGGTACGCATGCCTGAAATTTCCCTGTTTAATATCTTCATTGATCTGCTTCATACATAAACCGTCCTTTTGGATTCTACATAACAGCCGCGTCTTGAGAAGGGCTTTTATGGCTATGTACCTATTGTGCAATTGAAGGGAGGCTGATGTCAAGAGGAATTTGCGGCGTTTTTCTTGTAAAGTTAATTATAATATGATAAAATATAAACGCTGTTGAACAATAAGATTTGGAGGTACATACCAATGAAATTTTCTGAAAAAGCTTATGTAAACCGCACGGCGATCATGGGGCACACCATCATTGATACGATTTTGCTGATCGCCTATGCCCTGGAGCTGTTTAAAGGGTCCAGGACATTGGGGTATTTTTCCTTTTTTGCCCTTCTGTGTATGGTTCCCGTTGTTCTGGAATGGGTCCTATACAAAAAAAATCCCGAAACTGCCGCCGCCAAGCATTTAATGTGTGTGACATATGGGATACTGTATATTTTCGTAATTTTTACCACTAACAGTATTCTGCCGTACACTTATGTGTTTCCCATGTTTATGGTGATTATTTTATATACGGATATCCGGGCCTGCATTATCGCCGGCATTGGAGCCTTTGCCGCAAATGTGGGCTATGTGATATACCATGCGCTTACGGCGGGGTATGCGCAGGAGGAAATACCCGATGTGGAAATCAAGGTCATGAGCGTGCTGCTTACCGTAATTTTTATGTGTATGGTGACAAAGGCGGTAAAGAAGGTAAATCTGGAGAAGATGAAGCTGATTCGGTCTCAGGCGGATGCCGCGCAGGAGATGACGGAGCATATTCTGCACACCTCCGACAGCATGATCGACGGAATCGGCGATGCGGCGGGGAAGGTCGGCCTGTTAGGGGAATCCATGACGAAGATCCATGATTCCATGAGCGAGGTGTCTACGGGAAGCACGGAGACGGCGGAGGCCATCCAGGCTCAGCTGGAGCGCACGGAGCAGATTCAGGATCAGATTTCCAGGGTAAAGCAGACCGCTTCCCGGATTGAGAAAAACATGAGTGACACAGGCCAGAAGGTTGGCGAAGGAAAGATACAGATGGAAACGCTTTCCCGGCATGTGGAGAAATCCACTGCGGCAAACGGGCAGATGATCGACCAGATGAAGGCGCTTGGCGAGTACACAAGCCAGATGAATATTATCATAGAAACCATTACCAGCATTGCCGGCAGCACCAGCCTGCTTGCGCTGAATGCCAGCATCGAGGCGGCGCGGGCCGGGGAGTCTGGGAGAGGCTTTGCCGTCGTGGCAGGGCAGATTTCGGAGCTTGCGAACCAGACCAAGTCGGCTACCGTGAACGTTACCTCCCTTATCGAGAATATAAATAAGGAGCTGAAGTCCGTGGAAACGGCGGTAGAGGTGGTAAACGACAGCAACCGGGCTAACGCGGAGAGCGCCCGGGCGGTCAGCGGAAGCTTTGCGGGCATTGCACAGGGAGCGGAGGAAATCGGCAGCCAGATACAGGCGCTTATGAAAATTGTGGCTGAGCTGGAGACGGCAAACGCCGATATCGTGGAAAATATCCAGACCATTTCCGCGATTACGGAGGAGGTTTCCGCCCATGCGGGAGAGACCTACAACTCCTGTGACAAAAACTCGGAGCTGGTGGAGGCGGTCACAAGGATAGTCGAAAATCTGAGCGCCGACGCGCAGAAGCTGAAACAGGCGGAATAGTCGGCGAGAGCTTTTTCAAAAATTTTACAGTAAATTTTGAAATAGGACTTGACTTTTAAGGCGGAAACGGTTATTATACATAATGTTGCAGGCTTAATGAGCCGCAACATTAGAGTGTGCGTTTAGCTCAGCTGGATAGAGCGTTTGGCTACGGACCAAAAGGTCGGGGGTTCGAATCCTCTAACGCACGTTACTGTGTGCGTTTGTGCACGTTACTAGGTGCGGGTGTTTTGAATTTTAATGTGGTAGTGATTGGCTATGTGGGGGAGAGTCTCGTAACTGTGGGTTTACGGGACTTTTTCTGATAGAGAGGAGCGGAGGGTGGATAACCTGCGGCTTTGCAAGAAGTGTCTGATCAGAGATATGGTAGACCAGAATAAAATTTTTCAGACGCTGCGCGATTATATTGAAAATTTGGACATAGATATCAGAGCAGGGGAAGCGTTGTATGAGGAGAGACTGTCCCTGTGCAGGGAATGTGATATGCTGTTCCAGGGGATGTGCCGGAAATGCGGCTGCTATGTGGAGCTGCGCGCGGCAGTAAAGGCGAACGGCTGTCCCGGAAAAAGATGGCGGGAGGAAGGTTAGAACGGGAGCTATATGACAAAGCAGGATTTTTTGGATAAGTTGAGAATTGCTTTAAGCGGAAGGGTAAATCCCGAGGTAGTTGCGGAGAATATTGACTACTATTCGGATTATATCAATGTGGAGATCCGCAAGGGAAGAAGCGAGGAGGATGTGATGCAGGCGCTCGGGGACCCGCGGCTGATAGCAAAAACCATTGCGGAGACGAATCCGATACAGGCAGGCGTAAGAGGCGGCTATGCGGACGAGGAGCAGGGCAGCTCAAGGGACGGGCAGTACGGTATGCCCTCCGGTCCACGGCTTTTCAGGATTCCTCTCTGGGTGTGGCTGGTGCTGGTCATCATAGCAGCGGTGCTTGTGGTAAGTGCGGTATTTTCCGTTCTTTCCATGATTTTGCCTGTCCTTCTGCCGATTCTTGTGGTTTTGTTTCTGGTTAAACTGTTTCGGGACTGGTTCCAGTAACGATAAGCAAAAAATATGAGCCGTCGGAGGGGACCGATGGCTCATATTGAGGGGAGTATAAATAATAAGGGTCATAAACAGATGGATGAAAGGTTTATCTGTTTACAAGCATATTATAGTACTAATTTCCTAATAAGGCAATACTAAAATAGTACCAAAGTACCAATGAAATTTAAGCATATTTTTTGTGCGAATTTGCCATACTACTCCTGTAACTAGTCAACAACAGGAGGTATGAACCATGGATAACAATAACAATAAGTATAATAACAGCAATTCTGAGAACTGCAAGAACAGCACTCAGAACAACAACCAGAACAACAATCAGAAAAACAATCAGAACAACAATCAGAACAAGAACAACAACCAGAATCAGAACAAGAACAATCAGAACGACAACTACTAAGGCGTTACGTAATAGGGGCACTTCGGTGTCCCTATTTACATATTCGGAAAAAAATTGTATACTTAATTGGCGGCTATGCCAAGTATACATAATAATGATGAGAGGGAGATAATGCGAAAATTTGAATTGATAGTTCCCTGCCATTTTGGAATGGAATCGGTCTTAAAAAAAGAAATCGACGACCTTGGCTATGATATTACGGAGGTGGCGGACGGCAGAGTAACCTTTTTCGGGGATGAGGAGGCGGTGTGCCGCGCCAATATATTCTTGAGAACGGCGGAACGCGTTTTAATAAAGATAGGAAGCTTTCATGCGGAGAGCTTTGAGGAGCTTTTCCAGGGGACGAAGAAGCTGCCCTGGGAGGAGTACATACCCGTGAACGGGAAATTCTGGGTGGCAAAGGCGGCAAGTATAAAATCCGCACTTTTCAGCCCCTCCGATATACAGTCCATTATGAAAAAGGCCATGGTAGAGCGCATGAAGGAGGCTTATCACATTGAATGGTTTCCGGAGGACGGCGACAGCTTTCCGGTGAGGGCTTTTTTGATGAAGGATGAGGTCACGGTGGGACTGGATACCACCGGGGAATCCCTTCACAAGAGAGGATACCGCAGGCTGACCGCAAAGGCGCCCATTGCGGAAAATCTGGCGGCGGCGCTGATTATGCTGACGCCCTGGAACAAGAGCAGGATACTTGTGGACCCCTTCTGCGGAAGCGGAACCATTCCCATCGAGGCGGCGATGATGGCGGCGTCCGTGGCGCCGGGAATGCACAGGACTTTTACGGCGCAGAATTGGAAGCATATTGTGAAGACAGAGCTTTGGAACGAAGCTTTGGAGGAAGCGGCGGAGCTGATAGACATGACGGCGGACCCTGATATCCAGGGGTATGATATCGACGACGGGATGGTGGAAATCGCAAGGCAGAATGCAAGGCTGGCGGGAGTGGATAAACTGATTCATTTTCAGAGGAGAGACGTGGAAAAGCTCAGCCATCCTAAAAAGTACGGCTTTCTGATTACGAATCCGCCCTATGGTGAACGGCTGCAGGACAACGAGCTTTCCGCGCTGTACCGGACTGTCGGGGAGAGGTACAGGGAGCTTGACTCGTGGAGCCTGTATCTGATCACGTCGTATGAAAATGCCGAAAGGGATATCGGGCGTAAGGCAGACAAAAACCGCAAGGTTTATAACGGAATGTTAAAAGCCTACTATTATCAGTTTCTTGGACCTAAGCCTCCCAGGGCGGGAAAAAGGTAATAATGCATAGAAATAAACAAAAAAGGCAACAGGGAAAAGAGAATATGCGCCTGGAGCTATGCCTCTGGACGCTGCTGTGTGTGTGCTCCATGGCGGTTATGCTGGTCTTTGCGGCGAATAAAACCATTGTGATTGCCAATGTTCCCTCCGATTTGACGGGCGACGACGCGCTGGCAGAGAGTAAACCACTGCAGGGAAATGCGCTTACTTTACAGAGGACCTCCGAGGGGAATGGAATATTTTACATTCCGCTGCCTAAGGGCGTCAAGGCGGAGAATGTTATGGTGGAAAACCATTACATTCACAGTGAATTGTGGCTGCGTATCGAGTGCGGAGATACGGGTTATTATGAAGAAAATGCCCTGACGGGGGATATTGGTTTTATCAATGAAGGCAGCTGTGAGATTCAGGACAACGGTGTGCTGCTGAGGCTGAAAATGAACCGGGTAATGGAGTACAGAAGCGCAATGAGGGGAAATTTGCTTGCGGTGGCATGCTATGCGCCCGGAGAACTGTACGACTATGTAGTGGTGCTGGACCCGGCTCCCGAAGACGGAGACAGGGAGGCTATGGGCACGCAGGCGCAGACGGCGGATGCAGTGCTTTCCGTTGCCAGAATGGTTCAGAAAAAGCTGTCCCTTGAGGGGGTGCGGATTTATCTGACACATGCGGAGGGCACAGAGCTTTCCAGGGAGGAAAGGCTGGCGCTGACGGAGCAGGTAGAAGCTGACCTCTATATTGGCATCGGTGTCTCCCGGGAGCAGGAGGCTCCTGAAAGGTATGGAATTTTATGTTATTATAATCAGGAGTATTTTATACCTGATTTTGGCAATGTGCGCCTTGCGGATATATTGGCAAGAGAGGTTGCCACTGCTTCCAGCAACCGTGCGCTGGGGCTGGAGCCTGCCGCGGAGGACAGCCTGCTGGGGCAGATCAAGATTCCGGCGGCGAGGATCTCCGTGGGCTATCTTTCCAATCCGCGGGAGCGGGAGCTGCTGGGGCAGGAGAGCTATCAGGAAAAGCTGGCAGACGGAATTCTGGCGGCACTGGCTAAGTCCTGTGAGGAGCTGGGGGATTTGAGATCCGTAAGAGCCGGGGAAGCTGATGTGCGCTGAAGTGCACGGAGAGGCATAAATTAGAAGGGAAAGAGCTTGTAAATAATAGAATGAATGCGCGCTGAAGCGTACAGAGAGGTGTTAATATGATTTTTGCTACGGGAAATGCGGGGAAGATGAAGGAGATCCGGAGGATTATGGCAGACACCGGCATGGAGATTCTGTCCATGAAGGAAGCCGGGATTTGGCCAGACATTCAGGAGGATGGCGGCACCTATGAGGAAAATGCGCTGATTAAGGCGAGGGCGGTGGCGGCGCTTACCAATACGCTGGTGCTTGCAGATGATTCCGGGCTGGAGGTTGACTGGCTGGACAGGGAGCCGGGAATACATTCGGCAAGGTACATGGGGGAGGATACGCCATACAGTGTGAAAAACGCAGATATAATTGCCCGGCTGGAGGGAGTGCCGGAGGAGAAACGCACGGCAAGATTTGTCTGCGCCATTGCCGCTGTTTTTCCCGACGGCAGAGAGCTCACGGTGCGCGCGGCAATAGAGGGCAGGATCGGCTATGAGGAAAGGGGCGGCAACGGCTTTGGCTATGACCCGATTTTTTATGTGCCTGAATTACATAAAACCACGGCGGAGCTTACGGAGGACGAAAAAAATCAGGTGAGCCACAGAGGCAGGGCGCTGCGGCTTATGAAAGAGGAACTGAAAAAATATGAAGGTATTAATTGTCAGTGACACGCACAGAAAAAACGAAAATTATATTGAAACGGTACGCAGGCAGCATCCGGATCTGGTCGTTCACTGTGGAGATACGGGAGGATCGGAAGACGTGCTTGAGGCGGCGGACTGCCCCGTTAAGATCGTGCTGGGAAACAATGATTTCTTTTCGTACCTGCCAAGGGAGCTGGATTTAGTAATCGGACCCTACAGGGTGTGGGTGACACACGGACATAATTATTATGTAAATATGGGAGTGGAAAACATTAAGCGGGAGGCGGTTGCGCGCGGTGCGGATATTGTGCTGTTCGGGCATACCCACAGGCCGCTGATAGACATCGGCGAAAATATAATTGCAGTGAATCCGGGCAGCATCTCTTATCCGAGACAGGAGGGCAGAAGACCCTCCTATGCGCTGATGGAGCTGGACGACGGGGAAAAGGCGCATTTTACCATAAAATATCTGTAAAATTCTTGACAATATAAATGAGAGTGCTATATACTAAATTTTAGCGTATTGTCTCGGGGTGTGGCTCAGCTTGGCTAGAGCGCCTGGTTTGGGACCAGGAGGCCGCAGGTTCGAATCCTGTCACCCCGATTTTTTATAGCTACGAGCCGGGCGGGTCCGGCAATGGGAACGGCTGTGGGGAGCTTGCTCACCGACAGCCGTTTTCGTTGTTGGACACATGCGGCGACAGCCGCAAAGCGAGGAAAGCCGCAGGCTTTTCGACCTGTACCCGGCGGACTTGAGCCAGCGTTTCTGGCTCATTATTTATGACAATAGAAAACTCGCAAAGCGTGATTTCTATTGTATGTTTATTCTGTACATTCTAATCTGTCTTTTTGTCGAATGCATACCTGGAAGATGCGGGAAAGGGCATCTGCGCGGCGGCTGTACTTCCCCTGTTTTATCAGGAGGTCAATGGCAGCGGATAAGCTTTGCGCGTTTATTGTATAAACAGTGTGATATTGTTATTTTGGACGAGTCCACTGCCAGTATGGACCCGTTGGCAGAACGGGACCTGTATTGTGAGATTAAGAACATTTTTCGAGATAAAATAATCATTCTGGTTTCGCATCGACTTACCAGTGTTGGTATTGCAGATAAGATTATATTCTTAGAAGAAGGAATAGTAACAGGCTTTGACACACATGAAGCCCTCTTGCGCAGTTGTGCATCCTATAAATCCATGATGGCGGTTCAACAAGCAATATCGGAAGGAGGATCGTATTGAGACGCATTTTGCTGTTCGGCCAACAGGGGAATATTAAACTATTTATCGTTGTAAGGATTGGTATGGTATTTTCGGACAAAACTGTGCAAGCAGGAACAGGACTTTCAATGTATGATGCGCTATAATCAGTGCATACAAGGAGGGCTGAACAAGGTGTCGATACAGCTTATACAGCAGGCAATATGCTATTTGGAGGAACATATTTATGAAGACATAAGCTACGCGGAGGTTGCGGAAAGCGTGCATATGTCAAGCTACAATTTTCATCGGGCATTCAGCTTTATCGTGGGAATGACGGCTAATGAATACCTTCGGAAAAGGCGTCTCACATTAGCTGCGAGGGAACTGCAGACAACGGATATTTCGGTGATCGATGCGGCATACAAATATGGTTATGATTCGCCGGAAAGCTTTTCCAAAGCGTTTTCCCGATTTCATGGCTCGACTCCAAAGCAGGCAAAGCAAAAGGGCACAAGACTTCATTTGTTTAATCCGCTTGTAATAAAAATTATATTGGAAGGCGGTAGTATTATGGATTACAGAATCGAACAAAGAGAGAGCCGGCAGTTTGTCGCATTGGTAAAAGCATTTCCGAATGAAATCGTCAATGATGACAGTGACCACAGCATCCCTGACTTTTGGACGGAATGCTCCGAGAAAAATCTTATTGAGCCCATGCGGCTGCTTCGCGCAGAGGGCAAACGAGATCTGTACGGCTTGTGCAGCCCTGCAAAGGACAGCGAAGCCAGCTTCAACTACGGTATCGGTATCTTAGTCGATGAGAACACCAATGTATCAAAATTGGATGACTTTTTGAAAAACGGTTATTCTCTTTGGCATACAGAGCCGGCCGACTATGCGGTTTTTAAATGCTTTGGTTCTGACGGCAGCTGCCTGGGTGAAACGTGGAGCAGATTTTTCAGGGAATTTGTTCCGCAGACGGGTTATACGCAAACGGACGATACGGACTATGAAATATATTTTGAAAAGGGTGAAACCGGGCTGTTCTGCGAGCTGTGGGTTCCGGTGAGGCAGATTACTGCAAATCTGTAGGCTGCATAAGGGGGGAAAGGGAATGCTGTTTGAGCGCTTGAATCAGGATAATGTGGAGGAGTATATTGCTTATTTAAGGGAAGCAATGAATGAGGAGCCTGATAATATGACCGCCGGGGAGGTGGATGAACAGGGCATAAGGAACAGAGTCTCAGACCCTTTTTATGCCGCAACCACGTCCATTCTTGCAAAAGAGGACGGCAGAGTGGTTGGACGGATCGAATATCATTTTTATGGCTGTATGCAGGACGGCTATCGGATGGCATATGTGGACTGGGTCTATGTCCGGAAGGCCTGCAGACACAGAGGAATCGCACAAATGCTGTTTGCGGAATTTGAAAAGGACTGTCTGCGGAATAATATAGACCAGTATTATTTGATCCGCGCCACAAATGAGGAAGCAGGCAGATTTTATGGAAAATTTCAGGATGTGGAGCTGAGCGATACGCCTTTACTGCGTAAATATCTGAAGCTGTGATCCGGTAGAAAAGGCATAGTACAGACAGGCGTAAGCGGAGCTTAGGTCGGTTACTGGCAAATTGGCAGTAAAAAACCGAATATACATGTTTTTTTTGTGTACATTGTAAAAGCTGGAAGGTCAAAAAGGTAGACTTTCCGGCTTTTTTAGTGTATAATATATGAATCTCCATATTGATTTTAAGAAAGGAAAGCTTATTTATGGATATAGATGGAATTCTGCCTCAGGATGCAGATTATATAATGGCAGAAAATTCGGAATTTATGACAGAGCAGCGTCAGGAGATTCTTCTTGGAAAAGAGGAGGGACTGGATGTTGAGCTTTACTCCAATCCGGAACTGAACTGGCTTCAGATGGAGCAAATCCGTATGGGGATAAAGGATAAGGTGGATGTCTCGTCATACGCTGATCCGTCGTACAGCTATGAAACAATGAAGCAGATAAGGCTTTCGATCTATTCGTCCTGCGATCTGACTCCTTATCTGGACAGAGGCTTTGTGGATGACGAATTGGAGCAGATAAGGCTTGCGCTGGAGGATAACCTGCCTATTGACGTATGGCTGACAGATGATATGTATATGCAGCAGATATACGAGATCAGGATAGGGCTATGCGAGAGTCTTGATGTTTCTGCATATGCCGATTCCAAATATAACTGGATGCAGATGCAGGAGATCCGTCTGGGTCTGGAGAAGAAGCTGAAGGTATCCCATTATACAAACAATCTGTTCAGCCACTGGCAGATGAAGGAGATCCGTCTGGGCTTGGAGGCGGGGCTGGACGTGACGCTTTATGCCAAGCTGATTTATTCCGGTACCGACATGAAAGAAAAACGTGAAAGTCTTTTAAAAGATAAAACCAACGTTTACATGGCGTCCGATAAGCTGAGGAACGATGTTGCGTCCATGACGAAGAAAGAATTCAGTATCTTTGTGGAGGATAACGGCAATAAGGTTTTTGGATTTATTCAATTGATTGCCGGCAATATGGTTACGGAGGACGATATTTATGATGCGCTGAAAAAGAGGGGAATCGTGGTGGGAATCAAACGCGACGCCATTTCCTTTATGGTTCAGAAAAGGCGCATGAACGAGAGAATACTGATTGCCGAGGGAACGCCTGCAGAGGACGGCAAGAATGGCTGGTATGAATTTTTTGTACGTCTTGACCTGCCCCGTATTCCTGCGCCCCTTCCGGACGGTGGAGTGGATTATGCCAATATAGAGGCATTTGAAATGGTGGAGGAGGGAGAGAGGCTGGCTGTTTACCATCCCGCCCAGAAGGGAATCGACGGGCAAAACGTTTTTGGCGAGGTTCTGCATGCCAATGCGGGGGTTGATAAAAAGCCGTTGAAAGGAAAAGGATTTATCATTGCGCCTGACGGAGTGACATATCTGGCTAAATTAAACGGAAAGTTTGAGTATCAAAACGGACAGATCATAGTATCCAATATGCTTGTCGTAAATGAAGATGTGACGGCTGTCACGGGAAAGCTGGAGGTTGACGGCTCAGTATATGTTATCGGAAGCGTCTATTCGGGAGGATATATTTGGGCCAAGGGGGATATTATCATCGAGCATAATGTGGAGGCGGGCAGGCTGATTGCCGGCGGAAATATTATGATCAAAAAGGGAAGCTGCTCCAAGAACGACTGTTTTATTGAGGCCAAGGGAGAGGTTTCCGGCAGCTTTTTTGAGGCCGCCAATATTGAGGCGGACGGCAATATAAAAGCGAATTATATTATGAACAGCAACATCAACACCATGGGAAAGGTGATCGTTTCCGGCAGCAAGGGTATGCTTCTTGGCGGCAAGGTCTGTGCGGTCAGAGGGATAGATACATTTAATCTCGGCAATAGATCCAATATAAAGACATTCCTGGAGGTGGGGCAAAACGCGCTGTATGACAGGAGACAGGAGCTTTTTGCTCAGAACAGACAGCGAATTTTAGACGAATTATTGATACTCGAGGAGCAGTGGCATAATATTCTTCAGGATCTTCCGGAGAATGAGGAGCAGGCGGAGCAGCTTATTAAGAAGCTCAATGCGGCGATTGTGACAAAGGATCATGAGCTGGCTGATCTGGATGCTGAGGCGTCTAAGCTTGCCAATATAACGGAAAAGGATATGAAGGCTGTTATTGTCAGGGGTAACGCATATGAGGGCAGTACCATTGAGATCAATAAGATAAAGTATACCTTGGCGTCACAGGTTAGCAGAGTCATTTTTAAGCTTATACATAAGCAGGTTGCAATGGTTAGATTATAGAAATATAAAGGGGTATAACAGAGGATGTTGCGAGATAAATTATTGATTCTTGAAAATGAAGACGAAAGCCGCAAAAAGCTAGCTGAAATTTTTCGGGATAAATATGAGATTCTTGAGGTTACAAATGAGAAGGACGGCTTGGATCTGTTAAAGGAGCATGCCCAGTCCATTGCGGTCATTTTGGTGAATCTCATGATACCGGCGAAGAACAATTTTCAGGTGCTCAAGCGCCTGTGTGAAAAAAAGCTGGTCAGCCATATTCCGTTTATCATGCTGACAAATGACCAAACAGAGGAATATGAGAAAAAGGGGTACGAATACGGCATTGTAAGCTATATTAAAAAGCCCTTTCATCCGGATGCGGTTAAGCTTCTGGTGGATAATGTCGTCAATGAGTTTCAGCATAAAATCCAGCTTGAGGTTATGGTTAAGAAGCAGAACGAAAAACTCAAAAAACAGAATGCCACGCTGAAGCTGATGATTGAAAAGCAAAAGAATGTGAATGAAGAGCTGATAGAGGCTCTGAGCAACATTGTGGAATTCAGAAATCTGGAATCCAAGCAGCATATAAAGAGAATCCGTGAATTTACCGTATGTCTTGGAACAAGTATCATGAAGCTCTATCCGGAATATGAGCTTACGGAAGAAAAGCTTGCGCTTATTGGCCGTGCGTCTGCGCTTCATGATATCGGTAAAATTGTGATTCCGGATAATATTATTTTAAAAGCCAGTAAATTGACGGAGGATGAGTATGAAATCATAAAGTCCCATACTACCAAGGGCGCAGAAATAATAGGAAAGGTAATTAATCTGGACAGCGAAGAATTTTGTTCTTATGCTTATGATATAGCCAGACATCACCATGAAAAATATGACGGTAACGGCTATCCGGATGGCTTAAAGGGCGAGGCGATCAGCATTGCGGCTCAGATCGTGTCTCTGGTAGACGTGTATGATGCGCTTACTTCAAAGCGCGTTTATAAAGCGGCGTACGATACCGAAAAGGCTTTTCAAATGATTATACACGGGCAGAGCGGCGTTTTTTCTCAGAAGATCCTGAGGGCCTTTACCGAGGTAAGGCAGGACTTTGAAGATATCGTGAAGAATTATTTTGATGAATAATACCTGCAGGGCTTCAGTGATAATTTCGGAAACGGCGCATAGGCTTCGCGGTTCAAGGGGAGGAATTGGCAATGCGCAGGATGGAGTTTAAGATGGAACGCTCCGGGCTTTTGGAGAAGGGGCAGAAAATTACGGTGACGGAGGGCCTGCTGCCCAGCAATTATTATTATATTATAGATCCGTCTCTGGCCATGTCGGCAAATATTCCCTTCCGCAGCAGGCTGAAAAGCCGCGAGGGTATTGTGGCGGATATTGTGGAGAATTCCAGAGGCTTCTATGTGACGGCGGAGTTTGACGAGCCGGATGTGGACGGGTGACGGAATATCAGGGCCTGCGCTACAAAAAAACAAGAAAAGAGGACAAGACTATGCTACAGAAAATTTCAACGGACAAGGCTCCCGCGGCTATCGGACCCTATTCACAGGCAATTGTGGCAAACGGCATGCTGTTTGCGTCTGGTCAGATACCCATTAACCCTGCCACGGGGAACGTGGAGGGGGACGATATCACTGCGCAGACGGAGCTTGTGTGCAAAAACATCGGCGCGCTGCTTGCTGAGGCGGGAACGGATTATACCAGGGTTGTAAAGACCGGCTGCTTCCTGGCGGATATGGGGGATTTTGCCGCTTTTAACGAGGTGTATGCAAAATACTTTACGGAGAAGCCTGCAAGAAGCTGTGTGGCCGTAAAGACGCTTCCTAAGAACGTGCTGTGTGAGATCGAGGTGATAGCGGCGGTTTAACAAAAAGAAATGATTGGGAATACTGCGGAATTTAAATACATAAATTCATGATTTTGGCGAACACTAACCGTAAGCAGAAAATTGCCGCGCAGCGGCGGAAATAAATGTTCGGTAAAGGAGACAAGCCATATGATGGATTATGTAAATGCCTTTTGGGTAGGCGGACTGATATGCGCGCTGGTTCAGATTCTGATGGAAAAGACGAAGATGATGCCGGGGCGCATTATGGTTTTGCTGGTTGTAACCGGCGCGGTCATAAGCGTGTTCGGTTTGTACGAGCCCTTTCAGGAATTTGCCGGAGCAGGGGCCAGCGTGCCGCTGCTGGGCTTTGGAAACGTATTGATGAAGGGAGTCAAGGAGGCGGTGAAGGAGCAGGGGCTTCTGGGACTGTTTGCAGGCGGTTTTAAGGCAGGCGCGGTAGGCACCTCCGCAGCGCTGATCTTCGGCTATCTGGCAAGCCTTGTTTTCAAGCCCCGCACAAAGAGCTGAATAAGGGCGGCAGCCGCTTAAGGAGTCTGAACGTCAACCAGGGCCCGGGGTGCTTCAAGGCTCATAGCTCCTCATAGGAAATGCCCTTGCCGTCCAGAAATTTTTTCATTGCCCGGTCCCAGACTGCGTCCGGCTCCTTGGAAGGGACAAAGGTGTGAAAAGCGGTTCCGGTGGTCAGCACCGCCTTGGAACCGTCATAGCGGACAGTTAGGACAAGAGCCTTAAGCTGGGAGAGGTCCGTCTCGCAGCCCTCCTTTTCAAGAAGGGAGAAAGCCTTTTTTGGTTTAAGGTGCAGCACGAATCGAAAGAACAGGGGTGTGCGTCTGCCTTTGATAAGGTCGAAGCACACCCCCTTCAGTTCGCTCCAGGGGCGGAATTCAGCCAGGTCTTGGGAGCCTGCGTCATCTTCGTTTTGATAAAATTCCCGATTTATATGACCGTCTATGGTGAAGGTGTTTGCCATGGAGATGACCGCCTCCTCCAACAGAAAGGAGTCAAAGGTATCCGCGGCAAGAAAATGGTTCATAAATTGTTTCATGGAAGAAATCTGCAGTGCTGTCATCGCTCATGCCTCTCTGTAGCCTGCGAATCTGAGCCGGCGCCCAAAACGCGGGTTAAATGTGTCTGAATTTACCTTATCAGCTTTTATTCTTTTTTTATGTAAGGTTTGCGGCGTACCGCAGCTTTAAAAAAATCGATTAAGTATAAAGGACAGCAGTGCCGCCTGAGCCAGAAAGATGGCGGGCATGCCGTATTTGAAGTACCAATGCTTTGTCTTGTGGCGGAAATGCCGCATGCCCACGGTGCAGCCCAGGGCTCCGCCCAGGAGCGCCGTCAGAAACAGAGAAGCCTCCGAGATGCGCCAGGCGCCCCGGATGGCTCTCTGCTTGTCTATTCCCATGACCGCATAGCCTATAATATTGATGACGGCCAGATAGATGGCAATAAAAGTCATAAGTACTGCTCACCCTGCTCCTGCATCTTCATTGCGCGGACCTTGCAGGACAATCCGAACAGATTGATGAAGCCTTCCGCATCGTGATGGTCGTACAGACTGCCGGTGGTGAAGGAGGCAATGCTCTCGTTGTAGAGAGAGTAGGGAGAGGTGGTGCCTGCCTTGATGATATTGCCCTTGTAGAGCTTGAACTTTACTTCTCCGGTGACATACTTCTGGGTTTCCTCAATAAACGCCTGCTCTGCCTGACGCAGGGGAGTAAACCACTTTCCCTCGTATACAAGGCTGGCAAAGCGGCTGCCCATCTCCTTTTTCATGGCATAGGTGTCGCGGTCAAGGATGAGTTCTTCCAGCTGCTGATGCGCTTCCATAAGGATGGTTCCGCCGGGGGTTTCGTATACGCCGCGGGACTTCATGCCCACCACGCGGTTTTCCACGATGTCGATGATGCCGATGCCGTGCCTGCCGCCGAGGCTGTTCAGCTCCGAGATAATTTCGGAAACCTTCAGCTTTTTGCCGTTCAGGGAGACGGGAACGCCCTTTTCAAAGGTCATGGTCACATATTCGCCCTCGTCGGGAGCTTTTTCGGGAGTGGTGCCCAGCACAAGCAGGTGAGCGTAATTGGGCTCGTTCGCAGGGTCCTCCAGCTCCAGGCCTTCATGACTGATATGCCAGATGTTGCGGTCACGGCTGTAGGAGGAATCCGCGGAGAAGGGCAGGTCGATGCCGTGCGCCTTGCAGTATTCGATCTCCGATTCACGGGAGTCCATGGTCCATTTGTCATTTCTCCATGCGGCAATGATCTTGATGTCAGGGGCAAGAGCCTTTATGCCCAGCTCAAAACGGATCTGGTCGTTGCCCTTGCCGGTTGCGCCGTGGCAGATAGCGGTTGCGCCTTCCTTGCGGGCAATTTCAACCAGCTTTTTTGCGATAAGGGGTCTTGCCATGGAAGTGCCCAGAAGATATTTATTTTCATAAATTGCGTTAGCCTGTACACAGGGAACGATGTATTCGTCACAGAATTCGTCGATGACATTTTCAATGTACAGCTTGGACGCGCCGCAGGACTTGGCTCTCTCCTCGAGACCGTCCAGCTCCTCTGCCTGTCCGCAGTCTACGCAGACGCAGATGACCTCATAGTCAAAATTCTCCTTCAGCCAGGGAATGATGGCGGTGGTATCCAGACCGCCGGAGTACGCCAGAACTACTTTTTCTTTCATTGTGATAAGCCTCCGTTTTAAATGTGTAAATGTTTTATTCCCGCGGGCAACAGGTCAGGCGGCCGCGCTAAAAGCCAGCCGGGGGCCGGCCTGGACAGCTGACGAATGCCGCGGGAGTCAATATCAATGTGCCCTTGGGACACATTCCCCTTGGGGCGCATCAGATTCCGCGCCCCGCTGCCTGCGGCGGGGGATATTGACTGACTTGAAAACACTATACAACAAACACCTGTGAAATGCAAGGAAAAAAGTATGTTCATCGAACGTATTTTCTGTTATAATGTACGCGGAGGGCAGAGCCAGGTGCCCGGAAAACCGCAGGCTTTTCGGGCACCTGACCGCAGCCTGCGGCAACGGTACAATAATTCAAGTGGAGGCAGCCTATGAGCGACAGGCAGAAATCTTATATAGCCATAGATTTAAAATCCTTTTACGCCTCTGTGGAGTGCGTGGAGAGGGGGCTGAACCCGCTTACCACCAATCTTGTGGTTGCGGATTCGGAGAGGACGGAGAAGACTATCTGCCTTGCGGTTTCTCCGTCCCTGAAGGCGTACGGCATTTTCGGCAGGGCCAGGCTGTTCGAGGTTGTGCAGCGGGTGAAGGAGGTAAATCTGGAGAGGAGGAGCCGGGCGCCGGGGAGGCAGGCTTCGGGAGCCTCCTGCAATGCCACGGAGCTTGCGGAGCATCCCGAGCTGGAGCTGTCCTATATCATTGCCCCGCCACGGATGGCGTTTTATGTGGAATACAGCACAAGGATTTACAGCCTTTACCTGAAGTATGTTGCTCCCGAGGACATGCACGTCTATTCTATCGACGAGGTCTTTATGGACGTGACGGATTATCTGCATGTATACAATATGACGCCAAGGGAGCTTGCGGGCAAAATTGTGAGGGATGTGCTGGAGGAAACGGGCATCACCGCCACGGCGGGAATCGGCACGAATCTGTACCTGTGCAAGGTGGCCATGGACATTGGGGCAAAGCATGTAATGCCGGATGAAAACGGTGTGCGGATAGCGGAATTGGACGAAATGAGCTATAGAAGGCAGCTATGGAGCCACCGTCCCCTGACGGATTTTTGGAGGGTGGGGCATGGCTATCGAAAAAGGCTGGAGGAGGCAGGGCTGTTCACCATGGGGGATATCGCCAGGTGCTCTCTGGGGGGAGACGGGGATTATTATAACGAGGAGCTTTTGTACCGTCTGTTCGGCGTCAATGCGGAGCTTTTGATTGATCATGCCTGGGGCTGGGAGCCTGTCACCATGGAAATGATAAAAGCCTATAAGCCGGAGACCAACAGCATAAGCTCGGGGCAGGTACTGCAGCAGCCCTATGATTTTGAGAAGGGAAAGCTGATTGTGCGGGAGATGACGGACCTGCTTGCCCTGGAGCTTGTGGAGAAAAGGCTGGTCACCG
>ERZ808051.1223-NODE-1223-length-18440-cov-3.806568_pt1 | contig 18440 bp, 14 predicted proteins | sample MGYA00380199_ERZ808051 | MGnify/ENA primary metagenome ERZ808051 (study PRJEB31490, sample SAMN06133391) | mouse gut metagenome | isolation source: J11 | host: mice | place: China: Chengdu | collected 2015-05 ...
TACCAGCGCTGATTCGCTTTCGACCAAAGGGAGAAAATCATGCACATCCCCCGGAGGGAAAGCGCATAAATGCGCTTATCATGTCCAGAGGACATGGTATAATAAATCTTCGAAAAATTTATAAGACGGAGGCAGACTATGAACAGTGAATGGTCATTAAAAGAATTGTACAGCGGATACGACGACCCGAAATTTCTTGCGGATATCGGGCGGCTGGAGGAGTGCGTGGCAGAATACATAAGGATGGCGGGGGAACTGAACAGGGATCAGGCGGCGCAAAGTATACATAACCAGATTTTGGCATCGGATGCAGTAACGGAACTTTTTTATAAGCTCCATTCATTTTGTTCGCTTAATGAGTCAGTAAATAGCGCGGACAAGCAGGCGGCAGATTATCTGGAAAAAATTATCAAGATATTGCAGGAACAGACAAAGGCGGCTGTAACATTCGAGAAATTTGTTGCGGATGTGGATGACCTTGAGGGTGTGATTGCGTCGGATGAGCTGCTTTCTGAATATGCGTACCTGCTGATGAGAATTAAGGAGGGTGCGGCGCACAACCTTAGCGAGGAGGCGGAGGAAGCAGTTTCAAAGCTGTCGCTTTCCGGAGCTTCTTCCTGGGAGAAACAGCGCAGTTATCTTACCTCCATGCTCAAGGTGGATTACAATGGTGAAGAACTTACACTCTCCGCCGTCAGAAATCTTGCATACGATAAGGATCAGGCCGTGCGGAAGGCAGCATATGAAGCCGAACTTTTGAGCTACGCAAAAGTCAGGGATGCGGCGGCATTTTCCCTGAACAATATCAAGCAGCAGACGCTGACCATGGCAAAACTGCGCCGCTATGAGTCACCGCTTGAGAAAACCCTCTGGCAGTCAAGGATGAAGCAGGATACGCTTAATTCCATGTTCACGGCAATGAAGGAGTACTTTCCGAAATTCTGGCAGTATTTAAGGCGCAAAGGGGAACTGCTCGGGCATAAGAATGGTCTGCCGTGGTACGACCTGTTCGCGCCGATAGGGGGGAGCAGCAGGCACTTTAGCGCCGAGCAGGCGAGGGACTATCTGGTTTCCGTATTCAGCGGGTTTGCGGAGGATCTCGCATTAATGGTGAAGCGTGCATTTGATGAGGCATGGATTGACTTTTATCCGAGAAAGGGCAAGCAGGGCGGGGCGTTCTGCGCTGATTTATACTGTGTGGGGCAGAGCCGGATTCTGACCAATTTTGATGGGACATTGAGCGATGTGGTAACCCTTGCCCACGAGCTTGGCCATGCTTACCACAACAAGCAGATCTCTGGAAACCGCATCGGAAATACGGATTACCCGATGCCGGTAGCGGAAACAGCATCCACTTTTAACGAAAACGTGGTGATGGATGCTGCAATAGCGGCAGCTTCCAAGGAGGAGCGCATTGGCCTGATCGAGAGCCAGCTACAGGATGTAACACAGATAATATGTGATATTTATTCCCGCTATCTTTTTGAATCCGCGGTTATTTCGCGGAAGGCGGAGGGATTTATGTTTGCCGATGAACTTGACCAGATGATGCTTGACGCTCAAAAAGAAGCATACGGGAACGGGCTTGACCCCGAGTATCTGCATCCGTCCATGTGGATTTGCAAGCAGCACTACTATTTTGCAGGACTTGATTTCTACAATTTCCCTTATGCATTCGGGGGATTGTTTGCGCGCGGGCTGTATGCGAAATATCAGGAGGAAGGCGAAGCATTTTTGCCGGAGTACCGCGCACTCTTAAAGGCGACGGGAACTTGCAGCGTGGAAGATGCAGCGGCGATGGCGGGCATTGATCTTTCAAAGCCGGACTTTTTCAGGAAGAGTCTTAAAAGTTATGCTGACAGGGTTGACGAGTTCTTAAAATTGACGGAAGGAATGCGATGAAACGTTTTTTACGGTTAAAACGGATATGGATTCTGCTTTTGCTGCCCATAGCGCTCCTGTCGCTGTTTGTAGCATCGCGCTCGCAGGAGGCGGCGGAGCATGTATTTGCGAGGGGGATTTTTGTCGGGCTTTCGTGGGTGATGTCACATATCACGGGGCTGCTGCCATTTTCTCTGATGGAACTTGGGATTCTCGCACTTTTGCCACTCACTTTGTTTTTTATAATATTTTTTGCCGTGCGTTTAATTATAAAGAAGGAAGACAGACCGTTTCGGATTGCAAAAGCGTTTTTAAATGTAGGCTGCATCTTCTCGGTGGTTCTCTTTCTGCTTGTGTTCGGCTGTTCCATCAATTATTATCGCTACCCGGTTGCAGCTTACCTGGGGCTTACGGTCGAACCAGCAACAAAGGAAGAACTTTATGAGCTTGTGGCAGGGCTGGCAGAGGAAACAAGCAGGGTGAGGGAGGAACTGTCCTGTTTTGAGAATGGCGACGGGGTCTATTCCCTCTCCTTTAGCAAAAAACAGCTTGGGAGGGAGGCAGTAAAAGCATTTTCTGAACTGGCGGGGAAATATGATATTTTTGGGGGGTACTGCCCTGAGCCAAAACAGATTTATTTTTCCCGCACCATGTCAAAAACGGAGCTGACAGGAATCTTCTGTCCATTCACAATGGAGGCAAATGTAAATATTGATATACCGGACTATTCCATCGGTTCCACAATGTGCCATGAGCTGGCACATTTAAAGGGCTTTATCCGCGAGGATGAGGCAAATTATGTCGCATATCTTGCCTGCCAGGCATCCACAAACCTCGAACTTCGTTACAGCGGTCTGATGGAGGCGCTGATTCTCTCGGGCAACGCGCTCTATGCGAAGGATGCTGATCTTTATTATAAAGCGCGGGCGCTCTATTCGGACGGCGTATCGCGCGACCTTGCCGCGAACTCCCTGTACTGGCAGGAATTTAAGGACAAACCGGTCAGCAACACGGCGCAAAAGATCAACGATGCGTACTTAAAAGCCAATAACCAGGAGGATGGCGTGCAGAGTTACGGGCGCATGGTGGATCTTTTGCTGGCGCAGTTCCGCGCGGAAAAGAAATAGCGGCATGTAAGATGGGGTTTATCCCCCTCCTGATATAAAGAAGTCCCCCGCTTTCGTCTTTACGAATTAGAAGCGGGGGATTTCTTCGATAGGTTAAATTAAAAACTCTTGACAAATGTTAAATCCCTGTATATAATATATTACGAAAATATTACAAAATAACGACGAATTATTACGCTACATCATAAATATGTAATAAATTCGAATCGGATTTAAAGGAGATTTAACATGAAGTTTAAGAAGCTGGTTTTAATGGGTTTGCTTTGTTGTACAGTAACTGCTTCAAGGGGGATTACAGCACTTGCAGCGGGGGCGGAAGTGGAAACTGACGGCGTGCAGGAGGATGTTGAGGCAGAGAAGATAGAGAAAGCAGCGGACGGGACTGAGGTTATTGATAAGAAAGGCGAAGGAGAAAATAAGGGGGAAGCAGAGGATTTGAGCGGTGAGGAGTCCGCGGATGATGAGGCGGCAGTTTTGGCACTTGCCGCAGACGAGTTTCTGGAGGAAGTGGAAAATGTGACGGATCTTCTGGAAAATTCGATTACCCTCTCGCTAAGCGCGACAATTGAGAACGAGCGTGCCAAGCTCCCATCCTACACGAAAGAGGAGCTTATGTATCTTTCCTGCATTATCTACTGCGAGGCGGGCAACCAGGAAAAGAAGGGGAAGATTGCGGTCGCGAACGTGATTATGAACCGCGTGGAGAGCAAAATATTTGACCATGTGACCACGATAAAAGAAGCGATCTACGATTGCAACCGCTGGGGGCGGCAGTTCAGCCCGGTCTATGTGAAATCGGGCGGGAAGTGGACGACAAAGGGAAGCAATTACGAGAAGGTACTTACGATGTACAAGACCGGCAAATACCCTAAGGAATGGCAGAAAGAGCAGATGCAGGACTGTATTGAGGCTGCGAAGGAGGCACTTACGGGCAAGCAGGTGATCGATTCCTCCTATCTGTATTTTAACATGGGGGTCAGCAGCGGGAAAGCGAAGTGCCAGAAGAACGGAAAATCTTATGCGGTGATTGGCTGCCATATCTTCTATTAAGGAATACCGGGATGGGAATTTTATGGGAATATATGGAAGAACATAATCATGAGATAATAATTTGATCCGATAAAAGAAGGATTTCCTAATAAAAAAAGGAAATCCTTCTTTCTTTTCACTTTACGAAATCAAAATATTGTGATATCATATAAATAATATAGTTTTGTGGAGGGTGATGGAAATGGACGGGGAGAAAGAAACGTTGGAAGAAAATGGAAAAATCTCCAAGAATTTTATTGAGACGATTATTGAGAAGGATATTAGCGAAGGGTGCTGCAAACAGGTAGTGACACGTTTCCCGCCGGAGCCGAACGGTTATCTGCATATCGGACATGCCAAGTCGATACTTCTTAATTTTGGCCTGGCAAAAAAATATGGGGGGAAGTTCAACCTCCGCTTTGACGATACGAACCCGACCAAAGAGAAGACGGAATTCGTGGAATCCATTGTGCGCGATGTCAAATGGGTGGGCGGGGATTTTGAAGACCGCCTGTTTTTCGCGTCAGATTATTTTGACCAGATGTATGAGTGCGCGGTGAAACTGATAAAGAAGGGAAAGGCCTTTGTGTGTGACCTGAGTGCGGAGCAGATTAAGGAGTACCGCGGCGTGCTTAAAATGCCGGGAAGGAACAGCCCTTACCGCGACCGCAGTGTTGAAGAGAACCTTTCCTTATTTGAGCGCATGAGGGCGGGGGAATTTGCGGACGGGGAAAAAGTACTTCGCGCAAAGATTGATATGGCTTCGCCAAATATGAATATGCGCGATCCCGTAATTTACCGCGTGGCGCATATCACCCATCACAATACGGGGGATAAATGGTGCGTTTACCCGATGTACGATTTCGCCCACCCGATTGAGGATGCGATTGAGGGTGTGACCCACTCGATCTGTACGCTTGAGTTTGAGGATCACAGACCGCTTTATGACTGGGTGCTAAGGGAACTCGAATACGAGAACCCGCCAAAACAGATAGAGTTTGCGAAACAGTATCTTACCAATGTTGTAACGGGCAAGCGCTACATCAAAAAGCTTGTGGAGGACGGCGTGGTAGATGGATGGGACGATCCGAGGCTTGTCACGATCAGCGCCCTGCGCAGGCGGGGTTATACGCCCGAGTCCATCCAGATGTTTATAGATTTATGCGGTGTTTCAAAAGCCTACAGCTCCGCCGATTACGGGATGCTTGAGTACTGTATCAGGGAGGACTTAAAACTGAAACGTCCGAGGCTGATGGCAGTGCTTGACCCGGTGAAGCTCGTGATTACGAACTATCCGGAGGGGCAGGTGGAGTATCTGGACGCGCAGAACAACCCGGAGAACGAGGCGATGGGGACACGCCAGGTACCGTTTTCAAGGGAACTTTATATTGAGCGGGACGATTTTATGGTAGATCCGCCAAAGAAATATTTCAGACTCTATCCGGGCAATGAAGTCCGCCTGATGAATGCATATTTTGTGACCTGCACGGACTATGTGACGGACGGGGACGGCAAAGTCACGGAAATCCACTGTACCTACGACCCGGAAACAAAGAGCGGTTCCGGCTTTAACGCCCGCAAAGTCAAGGGCACGATACACTGGGTTAGCGCAGCGCATGCAGTGAAAGTGACAGCGCGCCTGTATGAAAATCTTGTCGATGAGGAGAAGGGCGTTTACAATGAGGAGGACGGTTCCATGAACTTAAACCCGAATTCGGTTACGGTCATGGAAAACTGCTATGTTGAGCCCGCGGTAAAAGGGGCGGCGGCATATGACAGTTTCCAGTTTTTGCGCAACGGCTTTTTCTGCGTGGACTGCAAGGATACCACAGGGGATAAGCTCGTGTTTAACAGGATCGTTTCATTAAAGAGCAGTTATAAACCAAATTAGTATTTAAGAAAGGAATTGATATGGGAAATTTATTTAATGGGCTGGATTCGCTGGGACTTGGAAACCTGTCAAGCATGGATGTGTATGAGAACGAGGAAAAGAAGGAAGCAAAACCGCAGGCTGCTGCTGCGGCAAAGCCGGAGATCAACGAGGCGGATCTGATTTTTGATAAAAATTATACCTGCCCGGTCTGCGAGAAGGATTTTAAGGCAAAGGCGATAAGAACCGGCAAGATCAAGCTGGTTGCGGCGGATTCCGACCTCCGCCCGAAATACCATTCGGTGGACTCGTTAAAATACGATGTAATCGCGTGCCCGATCTGCGGTTATGCAGCATTAAACCGCTATTTCAACTATATGACTTCCTCGCAGGCGAAACTGATAAAAATGAATATTTCAAACAGTTTCAGGGGGCTTAGCCAGGAATCGGATGTCGTTTCGTATGACAGTGCGATTATGAAGCATAAACTGGCACTTGCAAATACGGTGGTAAAGCGCGCCAAGGCGAGCGAGAAGGCATATACCTGCCTGAAAACCGCGTGGGTGCTGCGCGGCAAGGCAGAGAGTCTGTCCGAGGATATGCCGGACTACAAGAAGGTGAAGGAGGAACTTGCGGCGGAGGAACGCGAATTCCTGCAAAATGCTTACGATGGTTTTATGGAGGCTTTTCCAAAGGAAGTTTTCCCGATGTGCGGAATGGATGAGAATACCGTGTGCTACCTGGTTGGGGAACTCGCGCGCCGCACCGGTCATATGGATGATGCGAAGCGCTGGGTGGCAAGGGTTCTGGTTTCAAAGACTGCGAATGACCGCATCAAGCAGAAGGCGATGGAACTAAAGGATAAGCTGACCTCGGAAGCCTAGTAGAATACCTGGCAATCTGGACGAAAGACTGCGCGGTGCAGGTGAGGGGGAAAAATGAAGGAACAGCTCTATACCATTCCGGTCAACGACGAGTTTGACAAGGACTGTGAATGCCCGGTCTGCGGGATGTACCATTCCCTGCAGGAAGCGGCAGTTGATTTTACAATGGGACCCTCCTATATGGAGGACGATATCCGTATGGAAACAAACAAGACAGGGTTCTGTGACAAACATGTGAAGCTGTTGTACAAGAACCAGAACCGGCTCGGGCTGGCGCTTATTTTGCAGACGCATACGGAACAGGTGATAAAGAATGCAGAAAAGCTTGCCAGGGGTGGCAGGGCACCGGGGGGGCTCTTTAAAAAGAGGGAGACTTCCGGGGTGAAAGCCTACATGGATGACCTGGATGCTTCATGTTACATTTGTAACCGCATGGCAAATACGTTCGAGCGCTATCTTGTCACTATTTTTTATCTGTACGGGTCGGATGAGGCATTTAGGAAGAAGTTTGCCGCCTGCAAGGGTTTTTGCAACCGACATTATGCCATGCTTTACGAGATGGCACCGAGGCAGCTTTCCGGCAGGGACTGTGAGGAATTCACGGCGGTTTTAAACCGCGTTTATATTGAGAACCTGAAGCGTGTCCGGGACGACCTTGAATGGTTTGTTGATAAATTTGACCATATGCATGTCAATGATCCCTGGAAAAATTCCAAAGATGCCCTTCAAAGGACGATACAAAAGCTGAATTCAGTTCCGGCGGATACCTTGTAAAAAACTGAAAAAGGCTGCCCGGGAAGGTATCAGCGCAGGGCAGGTATCTTCCCGGGCAGCCTTTTATTACCGGGGCTTAAAGTGTATCCTTTTCACACAGGTCTTTTTGGGCGAGATATTCCTTACATATTTTTAGAACCTCGTCCATGGCAGCAGGTCCCGGAGCTCCGATTGTATTGCGCTTGTTCACACAGGTTTCCATACTGATGGCTTCATAGATGTCCTCCCCGAAAACAGGGCAGATTTTCCTGTATTCATCAAGCGGGAGCGCATCGAGGGAGCAGTCCTTTTCGATGCAGGTCAGTACCAGCCTGCCAATGATGCCGTGTGCGTCGCGGAATGGAACACCGTGGTTTACAAGGTAGTCGGCGGCATCCGTCGCATTTGTGAAACCGTTTTTCGCGCTTTCCTCCATTGTATCACAATTGAATTTCATGGTGGAGAGCATCCCGGTAAACAGCGCGATACAGCCCTTTACCGTGTCGATCGCATCGAAGGTAAGTTCCTTGTCCTCCTGCATGTCCTTGTTGTAGGCGAGTGGGAGTCCCTTCATGGTCGTAAGGATTGAAACCAGCGCTCCGTAAACCCGCCCCGTTTTGCCGCGGATAAGTTCTGCGATATCCGGGTTTTTCTTCTGAGGCATAATGCTGCTTCCGGTGGAATACGCGTCATCGATCTCGACAAAGCGGTATTCGTTTGTGTTCCAGATAATAATTTCCTCGCAGAAGCGGCTTAAATGCATCATAACAGTGGAAAGTGCACTGAGCAGTTCTATGATGTAGTCGCGGTCGGACACGGAGTCCATGCTGTTTAAGGTGGGACTGCCAAAGTCTAAAAGCGAGGCTGTATAGCTGCGGTCAAGCGGATAGGTGGTGCCGGCGAGGGCACCGGAACCGAGCGGGCAGGTGTCCATGCGCGCATAGATATCACAAAGACGGCTGCGGTCGCGCTTAAACATTTCAAAGTAAGCGCCGATATGATGGGAGAGAGTTACGGGCTGGGCTTTTTGCAAATGTGTGAAACCGGGCATGAAAGTGGCGGTATGCTCAGACATTAACTGGTATATTTCCTGCAAAAGATTTTTCAGGAGGGCATTGATGGCAACAACTTCGTCGCGCACAAAAAGTTTCATATCCAGCGCCACCTGGTCGTTGCGGCTGCGCCCCGTATGCAGTTTTTTGCCGGTTTCCCCGATGCGCAAGATCAGGTTTGCCTCGACAAAACTATGGATATCCTCCTGGGAACCGTCGATCTTGAGTGTCCCGTTTGCAATATCCTTTAAAATACCTTCAAGACCGGCGATGATTTTGTCGCGCTCCTGCCCTGTCAGGATACCCTGCTTTGCCAGCATGGTCACATGGGCGATGCTGCCCTTTATATCCTGCCGATAAAATTTCTGGTCAAATGAAATGGATGCGTTGAAATTGTGGACAAGCTCATCCGTTTCTTTAGTGAAACGACCTCCCCAAAGTTTCATATTTATTCCCTTCTTTCCTGCTTTTTTGGTTTATCCCTGTTAGTTTACCGTGTTTTCATCCATTATGCAAGCTGAACTTGTGTTTTCGGCGAAAAATGGGGAATGACCGTGCGTTTGAGGAGATAATCATAACTTTTTTGGCGGTAATAAGCGAAGGAATAAGATTATATGGTTCCGGGATAAGAGGGGATGGGAGTGCGGGTAGTATATGACAATAAATGGTAGAAAATGGAAGGATTTAGGATCTGCACTTCTTTTAAAATTTGGTATGGAAATTCGGATTTTACTTGTTGTTTGTTGGAAAAGTGTTAATTGAGGGACTAGTTTATTACATTTTTCGAGGATATCCAATAAAATAATTTATTGGGGGAGGACTATTATGGAAGTGGATTATGTAGCGATTGGGAAAAGAATAAAACAACTGCGCAGGGAGCAATATATGTCCCAGGAAACTCTGGCAATGCGTATTGATGTTTCAATTCCCCATATGAGCAATATTGAGAACGGAAAGACGAAATTCAGCCTTCAGGTGCTGCTCAGCCTGGCGGAAGCCCTGAACGTGACACCCGACGCGCTGTTGGTTGGCCTTGAGGACGGAAATGTAGCACGCAGCAGAATTATAAGGGAGATTATTACACAGTTAAAGGATTGCAATGAGGGGCAGATGCAGTTGTTAATGGATATGTTTAACAATTTCAAAAAACTTTTGCGGCGTTATGAGGAGTGTGTAAAGCAGCAAAGGGAATTGTCGGAAATTTCTGAACTTACATAATGAGAGAGTGAAAGGTTTGATTTTTTTAAAATAAAGGAGCTGCCGCATATGTGGCAGTTCTTTTTTGAGGTAAAATGTAATGAAGTATAGTACTCTATTACATATCCTTAAATCCCATGAAAATAAAGGGTTTTTAAAATCAGTGACCAGAAATGACAGCGAATAAAATAGTGAGGAATGCTTAGAAGGAATCTACAGCTATAAAAACATATCAACAACATTGACACCAAATTTGACGGCGAATAAATTAGAAATAGGATGATTTTTCGAAAATTTAAAATATTTGATCTGATTATTTAACAGATAATAGAATTAATAGGATTATTATGGATTATATTTAACCGGTCGTATCTTGATTTATTATGATCCCCCAAAAAACGAAATCCAAATAGGTTGACAAACCTGTTGTCCTGTGCTACAATTTTAAGAGTCGATAGTACAAACAATCATGTTTTTTACAATATTTTCATGTAATAGAGTACTATACTTCATTACATTTTATATCAGAAATGTAGACCCATCCAATACTTTTTGCAAAACCAGAAAGCTGTGGATGGACTGGGGCAAAAATGCCGGAAAGGAGCCGCTACATGGGAAATATTTTGTTTGAACATAACCTTAAAGCCTACAAAGCGGCTTCCTTACTTATGCAGGAAACGGGAAGGGCAGCAGTGATCCACCCGACAGGGACGGGCAAATCTTTTATCGCGTTTAAACTCTGCGCCGACAATAAGAATAAGAAAATTTGTTGGCTTTCGCCCTCCGAATATATCTACAGAACCCAGGAGGAAAAATGGCTTTCTGCGGGCGGGAAAAAATGTCAAAATATCAGTTTTTTCACCTATGCGAAACTGATGCGGATGGGGGAGGAGGAATTCTCCGTGCAGTCTTTTGACTACATTATACTGGATGAGTTCCACCGATTGGGTGCCGCGCAGTGGGGAGCCGGTGTGGGAAGACTTTGGGCAAAGTGTCCGGATGCGCGCGTGCTCGGGCTTTCTGCAACAAATATCCGCTATCTTGACAATCAACGGGATATGGCATGGGAACTGTTTGGCGGCAATATCGCTTCGGAGCTGACGCTTGGGGAGGCAATAGCGCGCGGGATTCTACCGGCACCAAAGTATGTACTCTCCATCTATTCATACAGGAAAGAATTGGAAAGATATCAAACCAGGATCCGGCATTCAAAGAACAGGGCAGTCCGCGACGCTGCGCAGAAAGAACTCGAGGCACTGCGGCGGGCACTTGATAAAGCGGACGGTCTTAGCGAGGTATTTGCGAGGCATATGCCACCCGTGGACATGGTTGGTCAAAATAGAAGAAATAGTGCAGCGGATGGGCAGAAGCAGGATGTGGTGGCGGAAGAATTCGACTACAATCCTGAAAACAGGGGAAGATATATTGTTTTTTGTGCCAATTATAACCACCTGAATGAGATGAAGGCACTGGCAGGGGAATGGTTTGCTAAGGTCGATCCCGCGCCCCATATTTATACAGCCTATTCGGACGATCCGGGAAGTGCACGGGAGTTCGAGGAATTTAAGAAGGATGGAAGCGCACATTTAAAGCTTCTTTACTGCATCGATATGTTAAATGAAGGAATCCATGTGGACGGGCTTGACGGCGTGATCCTGCTCCGCCCCACCGTTTCGCCAATTATATATAAACAGCAGATTGGGCGGGCGCTTGCTGCGGGAGGCAGGAAGGCCCCGCTGATTTTTGATATTGTTATGAATATTGAGAACCTGTGCAGTATTGGCGCGGTGGAGGAAGAACTTGGCGAGGCAGTCCTGTGCCATCGGGCATCGGGATGTAAAGATGAGATTGTGCAGGCGCATTTTAATGTGGTCGATGAACTTGGGGACTGCCGGAAACTGTTTCGACAGTTAAATGAAACCCTTGGTGCATCGTGGGAAGCAATGTATACCCTCGCAAAGGATTATTACCTGGAACACGGGAATCTTTTGGCACCAGCACATTATAGCACTGCTTCGGGGTATTCCCTCGGGGCATGGCTTGCCACCCAGCGCAAAGTTTATTTGGGGAAGGTGTCCGGGAATTTAAGTGTGGGGCAGGTAAAACGGCTTGAGTCGATTGGGATGGTCTGGGAAGGGAAGGACAGTGCGGCGTGGGAGGAAGGTTATGCCGCGGCGCGTGGATATTACCTTAGGCACGGCAACCTGGCGATCCCGGCAGCTTACGAAACGGCGGACGGGTTCCGCCTCGGGCGTTGGGTTCGCAGGCAGAGGGAAGTACACCGGGAAATTTTGCAGCGGGGGGATACTTCCTATTTCCCAGATGGGGAACATGCAGAGGGGGATGGAAACAGCCGGGTCCAAACAGGTTTTCGGGAACCGGGGGAGGCAGGGGATATCCCCGATGGGGCACCGGACGCGAGGATCGGGCGGTATGCAAAAAGGTTTAAAAGACTTGAAGAAATTGGGATGGTATGGGAAAACGGGGATTCCTGGGAATACCGTTTCCATCTCGCAGAGGAGTATTACAAAAAGCACGGGAGCCTGGATATGCCAGCGGACTATATTGTGGAGGGGGTCTGGCTCGGGCGTTGGCTGAGGGAGCAGAGGGGCTGCCTTGCAGGGGAGGAAAGCACTGGGAATTTAAACAAATTAAAGAAACCCCTGAATGCGGGGCAGAAAGAAAAACTTATTTCCATCGGTCTTACCCCCGAACAATCAAGGAAGGAACTTTCGTGGCGGCAACAATACGGGGAAGCGGAAGAATTTTACAGGGAGCACGGCAATCTTTGTATCCCAAAGCGCTATATTGCTGGGAACGGAAAAAATCTTGGGATCTGGCTGCAACGGCAGCGCACCGGGCATCGGCGCGGGCAGTTGGCAGGATGGCAGGTTCTTATGCTTGAGAAAATCGGGATGGTCTGGGAAACGGGTAATCCCTGGGAAACCGGGTATTGCCACGCAAAAGAATATTTTGAGGAACATGGGCATCTGGCTGTCCCAAACCAATATATCTGCGCGGACGGCTATCGGCTTGGCAAGTGGATTTCAAACCAGCGTTTTGCATATGGGGCGGGGAAAAAAGAGTTTGGGCAGGAAAAAATACAAAAGTTAGAAAACATTGGTATGATCTGGAAAGACAAGAAAGGTAGATCCGCAAAGCGGGCAGATTTTTGTGCGGATGGATAGAGGGTGTATTTTAGTATTTGCTGTGTGATAGGGAAGAAGGATATGTCAAAGGAATTTTATCCTATGCTGTAATCGTGGCTTGTCCGATGGGGATATTGTACCCGCACCTGACACAAGGATAGGGTTAAAGATGTTTTCCCCTGGAAGCCATGTAAAGTGACTGCTATCCTGTGCTGCGGACAGGGCAGCGGACATGTGGGGAGTAGGGGGATGGAATAAGCTCGATTTATAATAAGATAAAATCGATTTTTAGAGGAACCAGTGTAAATGATTAAAAAGGGAAGAACCGGGGAAACGGTATAAATGATTAAAAAGATTTCCGGCAGGGATTGTCGCATTGCCGCATCCCGGCGGGGGTTGGCCAGGAAGGATGCAGGCTTATGGGATTTGAAAAAATATCCTGGAAAGGGGTAATACAAATCCGATGGGATGGCGAAGCCTGCCCTTTATCAGGGGGAAAGAACTGGTCAACTGGAAATGGTAAAGAGGTTATTATGAGTAGGATGGATTATAGATCAGATTTAAGGTTTGCCGGGATAAAACCATTTGCGGGGAAAGTCTGGCTGTCCTCCCCGACCATGCACGGGTGGGAACAGATGTATGTGGATGAGGCAATCCGCACGAACTGGGTTTCCACCGTGGGGGAAAATATTAATGAAGTGGAACGTCTTACAGCGGAAAAAGCCGGAAGGAACTATGCGGTAGCGCTTTCTTCCGGGACGGCAGCGCTTCACTTAGGGGTCAGGCTTTGCGGGGAAAAGCTTTACGGGCAACCTAGGGTGGGGAGGGGCGCACTGGGCGGGAAGAAGGTATTTTGCTCGGATATGACATTTGCCGCTACGGTAAACCCCGTGGTTTATGAAGGTGGGGAAACAGTCTTTATTGATACGGAGTATGATACCTGGAACATGGACCCAGAAGCCTTGGACCAGGCTTTTTCCCTCTATCCGGATGTGCGGCTCGTGGTGCTCGCGCATTTGTATGGTGTGCCGGGAAAAATCGATGAGATACGGAAAATATGCGAAAGCCACAATGCCCTTATTGTGGAGGACGCAGCCGAGTCCTTCGGGGCGACTTACCGGGGGATTGAAACGGGGAGTTTTGGTGATGTGTCCGTAATTTCCTTTAATGGGAACAAAATTATTACCGGCTCCTCCGGTGGGATGTTCCTTACTGATTCAAAGGCGGATGCGGACAAAGTCAGGAAATGGTCAACCCAGAGCAGGGAAGCTGCCGCCTGGTACCAGCATGAGGAAACCGGTTACAATTACCGGATGAGCAATGTAGTTGCCGGGGTGGTGAGGGGGCAGTTCCCTTACCTTGAAGAACATATTGGGCAGAAAAAAGCAATCTATTCCCGATACCAGGAGGGATTTAAAGGGCTCCCGGTACGGATGAACCCGTTTGACCGGGAAGTGGGCAGCCCCAATTACTGGCTGAGCTGCCTGTTAATTGAGGATGACGCTATGTGCAGGCAGGTGCGGGGCGAGCAGGAGAGCCTTTTTGAACATGAGCCGGGAAAATCCTGCCCGGAGGAGATTTTGGGGGCGTTAGCGGCATTTGGTGCGGAGGGGAGGCCGCTCTGGAAACCAATGCATATGCAGCCAGTTTACCGTATGAGTCCCTTTGTGACAAAGGATGGGGGCGGGCGGGGGAGAACCAATGCCTATATTGCCGGCACAGCGGGCTGTGATGTGGGGGCGGATCTTTTTGCAAGGGGGCTGTGCCTGCCAAGCGATAATAAGATGACAAAGGAAGAGCAGGAAAAAGTGATTGAGATTGTGAAGCGGTGTTTTCTCTAAATGTAACAAGAATTGATGGGATGATTGGAATGGAAATAGGGAAAGGGAACCCCGAAATATTAAAAAAGGGCGAAGAACCAGAGCAGAAAGAGGGTGGGAGAATGGAACAAAAACATAAGGGAAGAAAGCCGGGAAATAGACGGGGAGGGATGGAGAAAGCGAGGACAGGGGGGGAGAAAGACCGAGGGGAAGAAAAAGTGGGATGTCGGCTTTATCAGAGATACATAAAGCGTGGAATGGATGTGGTCTTAGCTGGGTTGGCGCTTCTTTTTCTAAGCCCGGTAATAATCGTGGTTGCCGTGCTGGTTCGGTGTAAGCTTGGCACGCCCGTGATTTTTACACAGGAGCGTCCGGGGAAGGACGGGGAGATTTTCAAACTGTATAAATTCCGGAGCATGACGGATGCGAGGGATGAAACAGGGAAGCTTTTGCCGGATGGGGAGAGATTAGGGAAGTTTGGGAAGGGCTTGAGGGCAACAAGCCTGGATGAACTGCCGGAGCTAATCAACATATTAAAAGGGGATATGAGTGTGGTCGGACCCAGACCGCTGTTAGTGGATTACCTGCCGCGCTACAATGCGTTTCAGGCCAGGAGGCATGAAGTCAGGCCGGGAGTTACGGGTCTTGCCCAAATACATGGCAGGAATGCGATTTTTTGGGAAGAAAAATTTAAATGGGATGTTGCGTATGTAGATCACATTACATTCCTCGGTGACTGGAGCATTATTTTAAAAACAGTTTGGACCGTGTTACATCACGAGGGGATCAACGCGGAGGATAGTGCAACAATGCCGGAGTTTGTTGGAAATGAAACCGCAAGCACTGTGGAGGAATGCCAGGATCTTTCCGGAAAGATGGGATAAAAAGGAGAAAACCATATGAAGAACCTTGTGATTGTGGGGGCTGGGGGGTGTGGAAGGGAAGTTTTGCAATGGGCAAAAGCGGTGAATAAGGTGGAAGGGCGCTGGAATATTAAGGGATTCCTAGATGACAATAAGGATGCCCTTTATGGCAGAAGGTCGGATATCCCCGTGCTTGCTAAGGTGGATGATTATGTTATTGAACCGGGGGATGAGTTTGTCTGTTGTATTGGTGATAGTAATATACGAAAAATGATTGTGGAAAAACTGAAAAAAAAGGGGGCGGTTTTTACTGCGCTTATCCATCCAAGCGCTGTGGTAGCGGATCGCTGCACGCTTGGGGAAGGGGTGATCCTCTACCCGTATGCCTTAGTTTCTGATAACGCCGTGGTCGGTGATGGCTGTATTATTAATATGTATTCTTCGGTAGCACATGATACGGTGCTTGGTGAGTACTGTACGATCAGTGCGCATTGTGATATTACAGGGCAGTGTGAGCTTGGCGACCGTGTATTTATGGGTTCCACATCGCAGGTGGTCCCTGGCTTAAAGATTGGCGATGATGTTTATATCTGTGCGGGAAGTACCGTGATGACAAGGGTTCGCAGCGGTAGAAAAGTACTTGGGAACCCGGCAAAAATTGTGAATTTCTGAAAGCTTCCATGGTTGTTGTATGGTGGGTAAGGGGACTTCATCATAACAAATGTGTGAATGAATAAACCATGAACAAAGTATTATAAAAATGTATAATTGGGCAAATTTTTGTTGGAATTTCAAAAACACCAGGTATAAACATTTGATTTTGAAGAATCTTCCCACATACGTATTCGTTTTGTTGACAGAATATTCATTCATGTGTTTGTCGGGGGACTTCATAGGGATATAATTTCCTTTGACCCTGGATAGGGGTAGAAAAAAACAGGAGTGGTAAAAATGGAAAAGTTCTTGGAGTTTGTGGCTGAAATTATGGAAGTCGATGTATCCGAAATCAGCATGGAAACATTATACAAAGAGGGTAAGTGGGATTCCCTGATGATGCTGACTCTTGTTATGGAACTGGAGGCAGAATATGGCGTGTCCATCCCGATGGAAAGCATCGGCGGAATAAAGACAATGATGGACCTCTACAAATTTGTGGAATAAGTTTTACGCTGTATAAAGATACCTGCATTTGGCTGGAAGGAGAATTATAACGGTAATGGCGGATACAAGGAAAAAGATAGCCCTGTTGTCAAATATAACGGTTGATTTGATTGTGGGTAAGCTGCATCGGAAATATGATTTTTACTTGCCTGCGGGTTTTGATACCTGGGTACAGGAAGCGGTTAACCCGCAATCCGGATTATATTTGACCGGTTTGGATGGTGTGGTTGTCTTATTGGATGGCACGGAGGCACGTTCCTGGAAAGATATTAATGAGGGGGAGGAAAGAATTGCTTCGTGGAAGCAGGCGCTGTCCGCACTTTTAAATCAAATTTCCAGCATACCGGTTTTTGTATCTACCATTGATATCAGGGAAAGCAGGATTAAATCGCTGTCCGAGCGAAAACAAAAATATAGTCTTGAAAATAACTGGTATCAGTTTGTGCAGGGGTTGGCGGAAACAAAAAGCAATGTATATGTATTTGACCTTGCTGACCTAGTTTCGGAGATTGGACGCAGGCAGTTTTATTCCAATAAGATGTGGTATCTCAGCAGCATGCCCTATTCGAGGGAGGGGCTGAATGCGGTAAGTACCGGGATTGACAGGGTGCTTAATGCCGCCTTTTGCAGCAGGAAAAAGATCATTGCACTTGACCTTGACAATACACTGTGGGGCGGGGTTATCGCGGAAGACGGAGTGGATGGCATTGCGCTTTCCGACCATAAAGAAGGGCAACGTTACCATGATTTCCAGAAGCAGCTGCTTGGGATGAAGGAAAGGGGTATTGTACTTGCCATAATCAGCAAGAATAATCCGGAGGATGTGGAGGAGGCGATACAAAAGCATCCCTCCATGCTCCTAAAAGAGAAAGATTTTGTGAGCCAGAAGATTAACTGGGAAAATAAAGCGGTGAATTTAAAGGCAATGGAAGAGGAGTTAAATATTACGGAGGGGGGATTTATTTTTATTGACGATAACCCGGTAGAGCGGGAAACGGTAAAGGGGGAATGTCCTAGGGTAGTGGTTCCCGATTTCCCGATGGACACCGCGGAACTACTACCGTTCGCCGAGGAGGTTTGGGCTGAGTATTGTATGCCCCTTAGGGTTGTTTCGGAGGATCTGAATAAAACCAGGATATACCAGGATGAGGCAAAACGCAGGCAGGAAATGGGTCAGGCTCTTAGTCTGGATGATTATATTGCAAAGCTTGGCATGGTTGCCGATATCCAGCGGATGCGCCCGGATGAATTGGAGCGTGCTGCACAGCTATGCACAAAAACAAACCAGTTTAATGTTACGACCAGACGATATACAAAAGCAGAACTTGAAGGGATAGCAGCCTCCCCCGGTAACACAGTCTATGTTGTACACAGTTCGGATAAATATGGTGACAGTGGATTAGTCAGTATAGTTATCCTTATCGGGGACAGGGATGAAATTAAAATTGATACTTTCCTTATGAGTTGTAGAGTCATGGGAAGGAAGCTGGAGGACGTAATAATAAATGAACTGGCGGCAAAGTACGCGGGGCGGCAGAAGATCATCGGCGAATTTATTCCATCCGCAAAGAATGCGCCAGTGGAAAAGTTGTATGACAGACTTGGGTTTGAAGTGGTTTCTGATAAGGAAGGTCATAAGATTTATGAACTTGAT